>Ga0257106_1001295_pt1 | contig 12652 bp, 14 predicted proteins | sample LP_taG_3_FD_190177 | JGI IMG/M metagenome (GOLD analysis project Ga0257106, IMG submission 190177) | Marine microbial communities from Northeast Subartic Pacific Ocean, Canada - LP_J_2011_P26_10m | ecosystem: Environmental > Aquatic > Marine > Oceanic | place: Canada: Northeast Subartic Pacific...
ATGTCCAGACTTCATCACTAAAAACCGTTTTAACTGTACGTGGTCCATAGTACTTATGAGCAACATCCAAATGAAAGAAATTCTTCTTTGGGTTGCCAATGTTCATAAGTTCAATCATCCAGTTGTATGAGCTATTCATACAATGCACTTCATCGGCATTTTCAATAACACCCAAATATTCAAAGATATTAGGTCGTTCACATTGAAAAAACTCTTGATTCTTGTCAGTCAGTTTAGAGTGTGGTTTATATACAAATTTATCAGTCTTTATGTCAATAACCCTGTCTCTAGCTGGGTCGTCATGAACAAAAATATAATTCTCATTGTCGATTGTAAATTCTTTTGACTTATCTCGATCAACCTTAAACTTTGAATACATATGCTTGGGATTGACACCTGCTTGAATATACACACCATGTGCCCAATTAGTCATAACACTACCTTGTCCCTGTGTCATGAATTTCCAACCATTATCGTCAATTCCATAGGTCGCGAGTGCGATTACATCACCCTTTACCTTTGACCATATTTCTTGAGCATTAGTATTATCTACGAGAATAAGTTCAACTTTATCCGCGATATCTCTATACATAAATCGAACACTTTCTTCGTGACATCGTTTTACAAAAATTGCAACGTTATCTGTTTCTGCAAAATGTCTAACCATCCCATTCAACATTATTTGGTCTCCAAGACCAAGATGATGCACTATAGTTTTCACCATTTAGTTTTAATGGTGTCAAATACTTTAAGCATCATATCTTCCGTAATAAAATGATTATTACTTATGTACACCCCATTATCATTAAGTATATTAGCATTAGGTACACACACCGAGTCTTTCCATTTGGATAGGAAGGGGTGTAGAAGAAGATTTCCAGATACTATGGGACGGTATTCAATACCAAGTTCAACAAATATAGATTTTAGTTTTTCACGATCTTCGGGGTTTTTACAAACAAATGGGAATGCAAAACTACTATTATTTGGGTCATTATACGGGATATAAAAAAGTTCCGGATCTATATGTTTCATAAAACATTCAAAATTTTTACGTCTTATTTCGATATTTCCATCTAATCTTTTCAACTGTTCAAGTCCAAGAACTGCATTGAGTTCAGTATTTCTAAAGTTGTATCCATCCGTTAGAAACAAAAAGCTTGGGTCTATATTTGGGTGTTTCTTGATAGCTTCTTCATATAATTGTGGTGAAAGAAGGCGAGCCATACCATGACTTCTTTTGATTTTCATGAGTTCGTAAAGATCCTCATTGTCTGTGCATATCATACCACCTTCAATTGTGGTCATATGATGTCCGTAATAAAAACTGAATGTAGCTCCCAAACCTGTGCTTCCACGTTTCATACCATTGGGTGCCTTTACCCCATGAGATTCACAGATATCTTCGAGAAAAATGGCATTGGGGTATTTTTTCTTAAGTTGTTCAACGGGTGAATTTAAACCAAGTAAATGGGTGATAAATACAATTCGAACATCCTCTTCGGGTAAAGTATCCATATCAAAGCTGTATGTTTCTAAATCCACGTCACAAAAAACTGGTTCTAGACCTAATTGAAACACTGGTGCAACGTTAGTTACCCATGTACACGCGGGTACAAGAACTTTTGATCCATTTGGGATTTGATATTTTTCTTTTATAGACGCCAAAAGTAAAAAGTTTGCACCACTACCAGATGTAACAAACAAAGAGTGTTTACAACCAAGCCATTTACTCCACGCGTCTTCAAATTCTTTTACCTTTGGACCACATGTATATCTATCAGACGTTGAAATGAAGTTAATGAGAGCCTGTTTATCAGACTCTGTAATAGCAGATTGCATCAAAGGCCACCACATTTATATGTAGGGTTAAGATTCTTTTAAGTGCTTAAAAACATGGAGTATAATACAAATAATGAAGTTGTCATACGCTATCACTGTTTGTAATGAATCGAAAGATTTATACGCTCTTGTTTCTTTTTTAAAAAATGTTAAAGATCCTGAGGATGAAATTAACATCCTTCTTGATACACTTCATACAACTGAAACAATGAGAAGCGTTCTTGAACATTTCAAGGATGACATCGTACTTAACGAACGTGATTTCTGTGGAAACTTTTCTGACCATCGTAATTTTCATCTAAAGAAATGTACGGGTGATTACATTTTTGTAGTTGATGCAGATGAAATGCCAAAAGAGAAACTTATCGTGGGGTTGAAAAGTGCTATCAAGGAAAGTGGAGCGGATATGCTCGCAATCCCGAGGATTAACATTCATCCGGGATTTACAAAGGAGTGGTTAGAAAAGCATAAGTTTAATGTGAATGAAATGGATTGGATAAACTGGCCAGACTATCAAGGTCGTATATTCAAGAATGACCCTGAAAAGATTTATTATGGAAACAAGCTACACGAAAATGTTGTAGGTCTTGAAAACCCCGTTTCTCTCCAAGCAGACCCGACATTGGCTTTGTGGCATATCAAATCAATTCACAAACAAGATAATAGATGGGAAGATGGAGACTATAAATCCCCCGATGGTAAAGACTTTTACGATACTTTATTATAATTCTAAAAACTTTTTAATATCTTCTCTTGTTTTCTTTTGACACCACCCAAGTGATTTGAGTTTATCTGCACAAATGTGATAACGTTCATCATTAAAAGGTCTATCTTCAATATATGTAATCCACTTGTCATAATCTTTTGTTTCCAATACAGTTTCAATAATGAGTTGAGTCACTTCCATCACTGTGAGTTCATCATCTGATGCTATATTGTAAATTTCACCAGATACTCCATTATTCCATACAACTTCAACGGCATCCACGACGTCTTCCACGTGCATGAATGCTCGTTTAATATTAGAAGAATTTTTACCATGAAGGGTACATTGTTTACCTTCCTTCAAAAGTCTTTTGAATTTAGGAATCAATTTTTCTGGGTATTGATTTGGACCATAAACATTATTACACCTAATAATTTTGATATTCATTCCAAATGACTCAATATATGAACGGACAATCATTTCAGCTGCCGCTTTTGAAGCTGCATAAGGATTTGTAGGTCGAAGTACAGTTTCTTCTTCTGTAAATCGTGTATCAGTCTTTGATTCTCCATACACTTCATCTGTGCTGAAATGGATAATTTCTACATCTGGTATATGACGTCTACAACATTCTATGAGAACATGAGTGGCATACGTATTGTCTTGTGTAAAAGAGAGAGCACTTTCGAAAGAATTATCTACATGACTTTGTGCTGCAAAATGAAAAACAGTGTCAAATGAATATTTTTTTACGAGATGTTCAATGAGTTCTTCGTTTCCTACATTACCTTTCACGAACGTGGCGACACCTGGTTTGACATTTTCAACATTTGAGCAGTAGTCGAGTTTATCAATATTTATAAAATTTATATCGGGATACCTCTGTTTCATAATGTTTAGGAAATTAGAAGCTATAAATCCACATCCTCCGGTTACCATTACATTACTGAACATTTTCCGTTTAGTTTAAGGTCAGCAAATTTTTTAAGTAAATTACACACACGATCAACGTCGCTGATTGTCATACCGTGGTGGGCACCAAGTAAAAACCCACCTTTCATGATGTGGTCAGCATTTTCAAAATCACTTAAATATTCCCTAAACGCGGGATGTCTTGTAATATTACCAGCGAATGTCACCCTCGTTTGGACTTCATTCTTCTCCATAAAATTGACCAACTCTAGACGATCCTTACACTGAAAGGGTATAGCGAGCCAATTAGGTTTTTTAGAATCATCTGGGAGGGTGTAATATGAACAATCTTTCATATTTTCTAGGTATCTTTCAATATTCTGACGCCTTTTCTTCAAAAATCCCTCCAATTTATCCATTTGGACGAGACCAAATGCAGCATTCATTTCACATGCTTTGAGATGGTAACCTGCAACACCATATAGAAACTTCCAATCGTATGGAATTCCGTCAACTGAATGATTAAAACGTTCACTGGGTTCTTCGATGTTATCTCCTATACGACCCCAATCTCGGAACATCATGGCTCTTTTGAGGTGTTCGTCGTCATTAAACATGACCATACCACCTATACCACCTGCAGTTATAACATGACTAGCATAAAAACTGGTAGTACTGATATCCGTGCATGATGTATGAGTCATAGTGTCAGCTGAATCTTCAAAAAGAATGACACCCGGAAAAGCTTCCCTAATAGCCTGCCAATCTGGGACATTTCCGATAAGATTTGGGAGAATAAGACACTTAGTTTCTGGGGTGACAACCCTTCGAAGTTGTTCAACCGTTGTGACATAGGAGGTGAGATCCACATCACAAAATACAGGTTTTAGACCCAACTGTTCAAGTGGGGCTACTGTAGTGGCAAATCCACACGCGGGAGTAACAACTTCAGAACCCTTTGGGAGATCTAGAGCGCAAAGACCTACCAGAATTGCACTACTTCCTGAATTTACAAACAGACCATATTTCTTACCAAAATAGTCAGAGACCCGTTTCTCAAATTCAATTGTACGCTCACCAAAACCTGCAAGCCAACCTGCACGGAGGCATTCTTCTACAGCTTTGATTTCTTCCTCACCGTAAGATTCAAATTTATTGGGGGCGTACCAAATCTTCTTCGGCATTTAGTTAAAGATAATTTAATTCTTTAAATCATATGATACACATATTAATTACAGGTGCCAGGGGTTTTGTTGGTGCTTCCATGATTGAACACTTTCTGGGGCATACAGATTATGTCATATACTACACCAAAAGACCACCAAAGTGTGATGATAGACTAAATAGTATAGCTACCAAGTCGCGAGTCTTTGAATGGAATGGTGAGAATATAGATATTATACTACACGCGGCAGGTAACCCCAGTTCTTTAGCATGTATAGAAAATCCAATAGGTGCGATAGATGATAACATTTCTGAAACTGTTAGGATTTTAGAAATTGCGAGAAAGTACAAAGTAAAACATTTTATATACTTCAGTTCTGTAGAAGTTTATGGAAAGTCTGGTAAATGTTTTGAGAGTGATATATGTAATGCACAAAATATGTACGCAGCTACAAAATACAGCGGGGAACAGATATGTAAGGCATATCAATCGAGTTATGGTGTTCCGTGTTCGATAGTGAGATTAAACAATACATTCGGTCATTTCTGTCAAAAAGAAAGATTCCCGATGATTGCTATTAGAAAACTATTGAACGGGGAGAAGTTCACAATTTATACACACAATAATGAAGTAGTTGGTCGAAGATGGACATCTATATATGATGTAGCTGAAATGGTGAGTTTTATACTCGAGCAACCACCGGGTAGAATCTATAACACAACGGGTGACTTTATGACGAATCTACAATTTTTAGAGTGTATAGCCAAAGCTATGGATAAGGACGGGTTTGATTTTGAATTAGTAGAGGAGAATATACGTGGTAGAATAGGTAATCAGGATGCACCACCAGACCTTATTCGATCACTTGGGTGGAAATCATCTAAAACCTTTGATGAAAGAATTAAGGAATTTGTTAGTTCCACCCTAGCTTCTTCTTAGGAGGGACTGGTACAACCATATCCTTTTCAAAGTCAATATACGGAGTCATATTTTCAAGTGAGTTTCCAAACTCCAATTTAGGATAAATCTTTTGCGTCTCTGGTATGGGAATATCTTGTAAAGTTTTCACACCATAGGCTTCCGCGATTTTTACAAAATTCACTTCATCCCCAAATACATCACTCTTAGAGGTCGCAATGTATTTGGAGTCAAAGTAACTATCTTGAAACTGTTTAATGATACCATAGCCACTATTGTTTAGAATAATGATTTCGATGGGTAGGTGATACTTCTCGACAGTTAGGAGTTCTTGGATATTCATCTGAAACCCACCATCACCATCGATACAGTAAACCTTCTTACCTGATCCAATCGCTGCACCTATCGCACACGGGAGAGCGAAGCCCATAGAAGAGTTTCCAAAGTTTGTGAAAAGCTTTTGACCGTCCTTGAGTTTGGCAGATTGCATCGTCCATACCAAGTTCCCACCTTGATCGGGGATAACAATACAGTCATCGGGGAGATCATTGAAAAAACCATCTAGATAATCATAAACAGCTGAGTCACCTTCACGGGATTTTTCTTGGCTGTACTTACGCTTCCATTCGTAAATCTTTTCGAGCCATATTTCATATTTTTTACATCGGTTTTCACCCCAACCAGATCCATCACCTAGGGGTACACCGATGATAACACTATCGAAGAAGTTCTTGGCGTCGCTCACTATACCAAGATCAATATGTACATCCTTTTCGGGCATCTTATTAATTTCGTGAATATCGACGTCTACCATAATTTTCTTTGAATGTACAGAGAACATGGGTCCACTCCCACCAATTTGGCGACTGTCGAGGCGACTTCCAATGGATATAATGAGGTCTGCATTTTGTATAGCGTAGTTTGCAACCCTGTCACCATAAACACCTGGAGACCCTATACGAAGAGGGTGATCGGTACCACATATATCAAATGCACCCCAAGAAACGAGAAACGGTATTTTTGTATTTTCGGCAAATTCTATAGCCTCTTTCTCTGCCCCCGCAAGCTTTACACCGTGACCAAATATGATAACTGGTCGTTGACTGTTGTGAATATATTCTGATATGTCGTATTGTGGGGTGACTCGGCGACTGTGTGTCACGAGGTTAATGTTCACATCTTCAATCGTGGTCATTTGAAGATTCACTGGTAAGTCCATGAGAACTGGTCCATAACGAGGAGTCTTGAGTTCTGTTAGTAACTCACTAAGAACACCTTCAAGTTGCCCAAGTTCTGGTACGTGTAGGGACTTCTTCGTAACATCCTCAAACATCTTAGCTACAGGCATTTCTTGAAACCCTGTTTGTCTTGGCTTGGACTCAAAATTTGATAGATCTTCTTTTGTATTCACCTGACCACTAATGAAGAAGGCGGGGATCGAATCATACCAACATCCACATACACCGTTAAGAAGATTTTGAACACCTGGACCACTTGTGACGACTATACTTGCAGTTTTACCCGAAGCTCTGTAATACCCCTCCGCTGCCATTGCGGCTGACTGTTCATGCTGAAAGCAGTAATATTTAACCTTAGGATTTCTAGCAATTGCGTTTATAAATGGGACGATAGCCCCACCGGTTATTACAAAATACGTATCTATACCATTGAGGTAGAGCGTCTCTATGATGTAATCACAGGTGTTCATATTTATGATATGGAGCTAAAACTTTAATCATATTTCCACGAACTTCCAGACATTCCCAATAATTTTTCAAGCTCTTCTTCTTTCATATTATAACTATGCTCGTTATCAGGAAACTTTTGTAAATGAACTTCATTTGCATATTCATTTATCGCGTTATGAAACATCTGTTCACCATTTATGTATTGCTTGATAAACTTTGGTTTAAAATCCCAAAACAAACCAAGAATATCATGGACAATGACGAGTTGTCCATCTACACACGAACCAGCCCCAATGCCATAAACGGGTATCTTAAGTTCATTTTTCACAATTTTAGATACTTCTTTAGGAACAGCTTCAAGGAGTAAAAGTGAAGCGCCATTATCTTCAACTTCTCTCGCTTGTGTTACAAGTTTATCAACCTCATCGGCGGTTTTAGCTTGTATCCTATATCCACCCATTCTAGCTTGCGTCTGTGGTGTAAGACCAAGATGAGACATGACTACGGTACCGGAGTCTACAATCGCTTTGATTCTATCTGGGAAATGACCTTCAAGTTTAACTGCATCCATACCCTCCTGTAAAAATTTACCAGCATTCTCAATAGCTACTTGGTTAGATGGTTGATAAGACATGTATGGCATATCACCAATCAAAAACTGATTTTGGGAACCCTTTTTAACCGACCGACAATGTGTAAGCATCATATCCATAGTAACTTCATTAAGATTCTTGATACCATGAACAGTTGAACCAGCTGTATCTCCAACTATAATAAAATCAACATTACAGTTATTGATTATTCTAGACGTTGGATAATCATATGACGTTATACCAACACTTCGAACATTGTTTACTTTATTTTTGAATAAGTTTAGAATAGTTCGTTTCATATTATTTAGACGGGTTGTATAATCTTTAACTTAAATATAGCTATGGTATCTGTACATACTTAAAAGAATAAAGTACATTTATTTTAATGCGAGTGTGTGTATTGGGTGCGAATGGTTTTTTTGGTCGTTATTTTTTAAAAACACATCCCGAGTGGTTTGGTATTACACGGGTAGATGTTGATCTCACTAATCAAGTTGATACAGAAAAATTCTTTATGGTAAACAAATATGACGTTGTTGTTCATTGCGCAGTAAAAGGTGGGAGTATGTTAGTACCTGAAGATGGAAATATTACACATGATAACATATTAATGTTTGAAAATGTTCGAAGAGTTTTTAAAGGTAAAATGTTATATTTGTCAAGTGGTGCAGGTACCCGTGGAAATCCACCGGTTGACCCATATGGACTTTCTAAATGGATTCTCGATAAACGAATAGAACATGAAGACGATGTATATTTACTAAGAATTTTTGGATGTTATGGTTCTGGTGAAGGAGATCCACATAACCGTGATAGATTTAAAACTATTTGCAAACAAAAAGGACATATCGTCATTGATAAGGACAGGTATTTTGATTTTGTCGATATCGAGGACGTGAGGAAAGTTGTATGCCAATATATTAGTGGAGATAGAATTGAAAAGATGTGCAATTTAGTTTACGAGGAAAAGAAACTTTTGTCTGAATGGGCCACCGAATTTGGTGCGAGTTATGATATAACTGATACCAGTGAACTCGGTGAATCCTATTTATCTCAACGAGATAAATTAATGTAAGATGGTTTATCAGTATACATGAATTTCTCGAATATTTCATCTGTTATATTTCCGGGTTTGTAAAGTTGTATATTTTTGAGTGAAGACATAACATCCAAATCATCACCGGCCCAATGAGATATACCATCATGTGCATAATCATCATCTCTACCCGAACCAACTAACTTTACATTCACATTTTCATAATTCAAATAATTTCGTATCAATTCAAATGGTCTGTATAGGAGGAATGGAGTAATTGAGTAACAAATTGGAATATACCCCGATTGCGCTAACCCAATTGCTGTACCTACCATCAACATCTCAGATGAACCAATATTAATCGCACGTTTAGTGAAATCTTGTCGAATATCATTTAAAACCCCGTACCCCAAATCTGCTGTAATTAAAAAGATTCGTTCATCCTTTTTCATTGCATCATACAATTTTTTAGCAAACTCTCGGCGCATTGTTGTATGAATTAATCATAATGTCTTTATGTTCTTTAGATAAAACGTGATAATGGGCTCGAAGTCCTTTTAGAAATTCAAAATCTGGATTCTTAGTAAACCAAATCCGTGTTCTCCAATTGAACGCTTTCAAGCGTATCCATAAATACCACATATTCACCTTATCGTAAGCTGAATAACCATTGACATTTACATGAATCTTACAGTTTGTAAGTCCAGCATTCCGAATGTATGCAAGTGATTCCCAAACTGAACCCTCTGCACATTCACCATCAGAAATGATAACATGTACATCACGCGTTCTATCCGCAATTGCGTAACCAACGGCTATGGTTATACCCGAACCAAGTGAACCAGTAGAAACATGTATACCATTATCTACATCTCTATTCGGGTGTACCCCATGCTTTTTGTATAACATATCTGCATCTTTACCTTCATACCTTTCCAATGCAGCATACAATGCTATACCAGCGTGACCCGCGCTTAATACCACAATATCATCTTTTTTTTTATTTTTATAAATATAATCGAGAATAGGTACAGTTGTCAAACAACTACCAATATGCCCAATTTTATTGTCGTATGCAACTTCTACAACACGTTGCTCCATTTGAATTAGTTAATACGTGAATCTTTAAATACATGAATGGTGTCATTGTACATACTTGGGAGAATCTCATATTTATATCCAACATTTGTTAAGACTTTTTCGATTTTTTCACGGTTAATTATAAGGTTTTTTTCCCAAGGCATATCAGGTCCCGCGTATGTTGCGTGCACTTCGATAAACATCCTATCAATCTTATCATATACTGGTTTCAGTGTTTCCTCCGTGATAGCAATCATTTCAGATCCTTCGATATCAATTTTACAAAAATCAACATGTTCAAGATTATTCTTTTTTAGGAGAGAATTAAACGTCAAACCCTCAACCTTTACTACATCACCTTCACGCTCTACCAAAGAATTACATGTAGAATTATAATTACAAATATAAAAGTTAATATCTTCATCCTTGTTTGAAAGTGCGACTTTTGCGAGTTCAACATTTTCATACTTTCCAGTGATTTTCTCGAATAGATGTTGATGAGATGGAGTTGGTTCTACCGATACAACACGTGAGGCTGAATCCTTCGCATACAACGTGAAAAGACCTACATTTGCACCGATATCGAGAATGACAAGATCCTTTTTGTCCTTGAGAAATCTATCATAAATTCTCTCAGTGTTAATTTGTCGCATAATAATTTTAGCACAACTTTTCTCATCTTCGATGTGAGTGACAATTTCTGGATCGGTTATATCGAGTTTGATACTTTCCCCGGAAGAAGTAACGATAGACATATATGTATTAAAGAAGTATAACCTTTAATACATATGAAGTTCGTATTAGTGACGGTCAATGATGAGAAGTATAAACCTCTAGCAGAATGGACTGTTCATAAAAATAGAAAATTATATTGTGAAAAGCATGGATATATACTATATCACCTAGAGGACGGTGCAGAATCAATTGTGGGTAAGCCTATGAAAGCTGGTGATCCACCAATACCAGATGATCATGTTCCAATTGGTTGGAGTAAAATTTATGCAGTTAGAAAGGCTATGCAGCAGAATCCCGATGCCGAATGGATTTTTTCTTCGGAAACTGATTGTATGATTACGAATATGGACATTAAACTTGAAGAGATTATCGAAAAACATACGGATAGAAACACTCACTTTTTAGTTGCAGCTGACTGTAATGGTACGAATTGTGGAAATATGTTTATCAGGAATTCTGAAATGGGAAAAGCATTTATTAATACTGTAATAGCTGGATTACCTGTTTATAGACATTGGTACCTCTTTGAAAATCAACTTATACAGGATTTACTTATAGGTTATCATTTAGAAGAATCTGGTATGAAATCAACTGGTACTACAATGTGGGCCAGAATTGGAAAAGTTTTACCTCAACGGGTAATGAATTCATATGACTATAAAAATTCACCACTACTAAAGAATAGACCCAACTTCAATGATATTTTGGGAACAGATGGGCAATGGCAAAAAGGTGACTTTCTTATCCAGTGGCCAGCCACTGATCTCGAATATAGAATCAATGCTGCCAAAGACCTAAGTGAAAATAAATCTTTGTGAAAATTATGGACGAACACGTAGAATTGAAGGATGCATATCAGGGTCTGGAATCTAGGGCTGATGATATCGCATTAAGTCTCCGTGAATTGCCAATCGATTACAAACTCGCTGATAAATGTGCCGATATTGAATTCGCTGTGGAGGATATCAAAGAGTGGTATGAGAAGCGAAAAAAAGATTTTGAAGAATACGAATCGGAAAAGAAATTCGTATTGGACAAGATTGAATTAATTGACACACATCTAAAAAAGTTATATAATGACGTTGAAAATCTCAAATTACAAGAGTTTTCTCATGACCAACACGGAGGGTCGTATTCACGATTACCTCAAATCCGGCGTCCGTAAGATTTTTACAAAATGATACATCTTCAGAGCAGGTCTCACGGAGCCCATCAATCTCTATAAGAGGATAGCTAAAGTATGGATACTTTAACTTTTCAATCACTCCCTTACGACACGCAAAGAATCCCATACCATTATAAGCGACTGGAACGAACTTTGGGGCCTTCTCAAAGTCGTCGATTTGTGCAAATTGAAACGATCCCATTTTCTTATAATAGTCTACGTTCCACTCTTTGACACATGCATAATGTTTGAGATCCTCCATTCTATAGAGTCCAGAAACAACGGGGTATGTATCAGTATCCTCGATAAGTTCAATAAGTTGTTCAGGTGTAAACCTAATATCAGAATCAATTGTGACCCACACATCATAATCGATTTTACCATCAAATGGTTTTTGATCGGCACCCCTACGAACATCTAAACCTAGAGTTTTCATTCTTGAATATGTGACGTAACTAGAATACTCATTTATAATCATTACAGTATAGTTTTTTGATTTTAGTGTCTGCACAGTTTCAAGAAGATTTAACATAAATCCACCGGAGAATGTTCGACCAGGTAGGGCTATAATAACTTTCGTCATTTATCACTTAAGCATTCAGAACTTTAAGTACTTCATTTACTGCCGGGTGTCGAACGATATCTTCTTCGTTCATTTCTACATGTTTTATATAATCCAGTTCGGTACATTGCATCTTATATACCAAATTTTCAAGTCCATTAGCTCCTTCTAAATCAGATTGTTCTAAATCACCAGTTACTACTATTTTTGTACCCTCACCCAGACGTGTAAGAAGTAATTTCATTTGATT
>Ga0257106_1001296_pt1 | contig 12651 bp, 10 predicted proteins | sample LP_taG_3_FD_190177 | JGI IMG/M metagenome (GOLD analysis project Ga0257106, IMG submission 190177) | Marine microbial communities from Northeast Subartic Pacific Ocean, Canada - LP_J_2011_P26_10m | ecosystem: Environmental > Aquatic > Marine > Oceanic | place: Canada: Northeast Subartic Pacific...
GTTACAGTTCCATTGTTGCCTTCATTAAATGGTGTTGTTAACGCGGCACCGTAAGGAAGAGTAAAGTAAGAACCTGGCGTATAATAATTAGCAGTTCCAATTTTTTTAAAAATGTCAATTTTTTCGTCTATATTTTTAACTCTATTAGCATACTCTGTATCATTTTGTGGAACACGATACTGTTGATTTAAATCACTAGCGTAATTTTCAAACATATTAAGTTGTACTTGAGCACCGACTTTATTAAACTCGTCAGGTGTCATGTAACCTCTTTGCTGTTGGTTAAGTATTAATAAGACTGTTTTATAAACAGTGTTTACGTTTATTGCCATTTGTCAATTTTTATTATAATATTGGGCCCGAGTAAACGAGCCCTATATTAGTATTACAGGTTAAGAGAGTTTTTTCTCTATAGTTTTATAAACTTCTAAACCTTCGTCTGTTTTAAACCATGCAGCTAAGGCTGAGTATGGATGTTCTTCAAAAGGTACAGTCATAAGCTTACGACCATTACTTGCCCATTTAAAATCTCTATTGTCGCTAGACAAAGATATTATTCTAGCTTCAACAGCTTTAATTCCAAAGTTTCTTAATTGAACATTATCGTCTTTAGCTAGTTCAATAAATAATTGTGGATCATTTTTAGCAAATAATAGTATATCTCTTTTTATTTCTTTAGAGCTCATTTCAGATACAACAGAGCCTTTTTCAACTCTTAATATTGCTTCAGCTTCATTTACACCTATGTTTTTAGCATGGTTTAAAGCTTCTATTTCTAACTCTAATAAATATAAATCATTTTGAGCTTCAGCCACTGGCAAGTGTTCAGTATATCTACTATCTTTATAAGGATGATATATTGATAAAAGCTTTTGTAATGATTGCATTCTTTTAGGAACATGAAGTGTACCGTCTCTAAATATAATATGAGACATAGTTGCTTCGCCTTTTTGATCTGCTTCAAATGGAGACATTTGATTGTTAGCGTATCTTATAGCTTTTTGCTCTCCTGTATGCTCGTTAAACCATAACAAAGGATAACGTGCTGAGTGCTTTGAAGGTAGCGTATAAGTTAAAGGTCTATCTGTTCCAGTAAGAAAGTAATTTCTATCTTTTATTTCCCAACCCTTTTCTGGGTTGAATTCTTTTGTTTCTTTTATTTTTGACATAATATAATATAATTAAATAGTTTATAAAAGTAATAATTACCCCCGTTGATATAACGAGGGTAAAAATTACATAAATATTAAGCAACGAATAATACGAAATTATTTGCAGCTTGTGTTACTAAACATCTTTCAGATAAGAAAGACACTTGCATGAAATCATTTGTTGTAGTGAATGCACCACCAACAGATCCCGTGATCCAAGACTTCATTCTTCTGTCATCAGCTTGTGAAGCTCTGTAACGCACGTGTAGGAATGGTCTACGTATGTTTGTACCAAGTAATTGGTCATACACAGTAGTTGTTCCTGCAGGTACTAATACACCGTCGATGTTGTCACCACCAGTGAAGTTTCCAGAACCACCTCTTGTAGAAGCATCATTTAAGTATTTCCATGAAGTTTTGTAGAAGTCATAAGAACCTCTTCTAAAACCAGAAAATCCTAAGTTCAACGCCATTTCTTCAGAGTTTTCAAATACACCGTAAGATGTACCTCCAGCTCCGTAAGAATTTTGTTGTGCTAACATATTATCAAACTGTAATTCAGTAGCTCTGTCTAAGAACATCATGTTCTCTTCAATAGCTCCTTGAGAATCTAAGTTTTGTAATATTGCATCAAAGTCACTTAATGTTCCACCGTATCCAGCAAGTACATTACCTCTTGACTGTATAGCAGAGAATAAACCTTGAGTTCCTTTAGCAGCAACTACAGGTGCAGCACCACCAAATCCAGGTATTAAAGCTTGATTAGCGCTAAAACCAGAACCAGCCGTAGCTAATTGACCTTCAACCATACTCATTTCTAAGTAATCTTCAAATCTTAATCTAGTTTCACCTTCAGCTTTTAAATACCATAAGAATCCTGATGTTCCGTCTTCAGCAGCAACTTCAACCCAACCGATTTGAGCAGTATCAGATCCGTTTATTTGATAATTGGATTTGATAATGATAGGTGAGTTAGCATATTGCGTAAAAGAAGGAGTGATGTTCTCAGTAGAACCAGCAGTACCTTTAGCAAATTCAGAACCATATACAAATAGTTTTAGTCCAGCAGCTCCTAAACCAGCAAGGTTAGCAGCAACATAAGGATAAACTGTAGCAGTTTGGTTTCCTGTTTGAACAGCGCCATTTCCTACTATAGCATGTACAGTAGCAGATGGATTAGCTGGATCCATGATTACAACAGTCATATTAGGTGCTAGTACGTTAGTAACGCCAGCAGGCAACGTGATTGTTTGAACACCATTGCTTGCAACGTTGTCGTATGCAATGTGTAATCTATTTTGTTCAGACCAAATTACTTGATCAGATGTCATTGGCATTTCAGCACCAACCATTCTTAAGAAACCTGAGATAGTACGGTTACCGTATCTTTCTACTTCAGCTTCATAAATTTCTGGAAGGTATTGTTGTGCGAATGTTCCTCCACCAGCAGCGCCGTTGAAGTTTAGGTAGTTGTTAGCCAACGTTTGTTGTGCTTGCGAAGGCACTAAACTACCAAATTGAGGAGTTAATATTCCCATAATTGTTAATTTTAATTGTTAAATTTACGTGTTTTTATTTTCAGTCCACTAGAATCAGAACCGCTAACTGCTTTCACTTTAAATCCTCCAACAAAAACATCTCCTGTAGGCTGTGGCCTAGATTCGTTGCTTATGTTTTTAGACTTAGCAACCACGTCTTTAACAGCATCGGCTTTGCCTTGCTCATAAAAGTGTTGTGCTATTGTGTCTGCATTTCTAGCAGCGTATATTGCTTTATGATATCCTTCGTGGTCTGTAACGGCGCCGTCTTTATCCAAAAACTTTTGAACAAACGTACTAATGTTTGACTGAGATTCAATAACTTCATTTGGATTTTTAACACCGTATCTAAAATTTTTATCTCCTAATTTGAATTCAAAACCTTTGAAGTCATCAGAGAGCAGTTGTTTAGTTTTAGTTTTAAAATCCTCATGTTGTTGTGTAGCAACTTGCTGATCTTCGTTATATCGATTAAAAAATTCCATAGCTTTTTGTTGTTCTTGAGTAACGCCCGGTCTCAACTTGATCTCGTCGTAATATTTACCCTTTAGTTCTTCTAAATAGCCATGAGCTTTTGCAACCTCTTCTTTAAGTGCGAGTTTTTTCTTTCTAACTTCTCGCTCGTCATCAATTTCTTCATCATAAGAAAAATTATCTTCCATGATAAAGCCTATTTCCTCATCGTTAAGATGTGGTTTAGATTTTTTATAATATTCTTTTAATAATGTTTGACCGTCTACACTAGAGTAATCTGCGCTTAATCTAACATAATCTTCTACGGTACCACCAGTTTCTTCCATAAACGAAACTAATTTTTCAACATTTTCAGGTAATTGTTTTCCTAAAACTTTTTCGTCTCTTACAGCTTCTTCAACAACATTTTCTACTTTTTTAACTTCTTCTTTTGTTATTTCTTGGATTTGTTTAAAGTCTTCAGTAGCTTTGCTGGGCTCTGGTATTTGTTCGTCCACTTTAGGGCTATTTCCGGCTTGTTCGCCCACAACCACTTCCTTTGTTTCTCCGACTTGAACGGCATCTTGTTCTGGTTTTTTTGTTAAATCTACTTTAGTAATAGTAGATGCTTCTTGTTTTTTAGTTGTTCCAGTTTTTAGATCAACTTTGTAATCTGATTTTGATTCATTAGTTACTTCTCCTTTTTCAATAGGATTAGAAGCAACCACTTCTTCTTTTGTTTTTGTTTCTGACATAATATAATAATATAAAATTAATAAATAATACTATCTAAAGGTCAAAGCCATTTAGATTTATTCCACCAAGACTATCATTACCTGATTCAAAATCTACAGGGCCTGAGTCATTGTTTCTTTGTGCAATCATTTCACTTTGTTGTGTAGCTTGCATTTTTGTTCTTTTATCTTTACGATCTTCTATTTCTGTTTCTTTGCTGCTCATGTATCCTTTTTCCATTTGAGCTAATTGTTTTTGATATTGAAACTCAATTTCCATTAATTCTTTTTTAATCTGAGCTTCTTTTTCTAGTTTTTGTATTTCAAACTGAGCCTTACCTTGCTCTATTTGTAATTTAGAAGAAGTCATTGCTTCGTGTTTCTGCACTTCATATAAAGCTGAAGCTTCTTGAGCTTGTATGTTTGCTTGAGATTGAGCTTGTATGTTTTGCTGCGCGATCTCTTGATCCATTTTTTGTTTTGCTTTACGTTTTACTTTTAGCATTTGATTAGCTAATTTCAAGTTTTTAATTTGTCTAATGTCTATAGCATCTTCTAAAAATATTTGGCCTGATTGTAAAGCAACTTGTATATTTTCTTCTAGCTTAGCAATTTCTTCGTCATCTGGTTCAAGTTCTAAATATATACCAAACTCAAATAAATTTAAATTACTCATTTCCTCTAACGTACCTACATTAAAATTACTTACAGATTTTTTAAGAGTGTCTGCTAATAAATCATATTCTAACATATCAGCTATTCTTAATGATATGTTTTCAGCTGCTTTGACTGTTAAGTATAAACAAGCTTGTAATATATGTCTTGTAGCGGTATTTGAATTAGCTGCTGCCATTTTTTGTATACCCACTAAAGCATCTTTATCAGGAGTGCTACCATCTCTAGCCTCGTTTAAACCAGTTACATCACGTATCATTTGTAGGTAATATTGATAAGTACCTATAAGCGATTGTATTTTACCATTTGCGCTAGAGGTTTGTAATTCTTGAATAGGAACTTTACCTCTATTAGGATCACCATCTTGAGTTAAAGATCTACCAACTATAGAACCAGTTTGAAAATACATGTTTAATGCTTCTTGTGGATTATAATTTGTGCCGTTGCCTAAATCAACCTCTGCTAAACCATCAACATCAACAAAAACACCATCAGGTACCATTCTTGCAATAACTTGTTGTAGTTTTAAATGAGTTAACTGAATCATATCAGCAAAACCTGTTACTCTTCCAACTAGTGACTCTATACGCCCTCTATACATTCTAGGGGCACATATTTGATAATTCATGTTTACCTTTGTCATGTTAGAAAAAGGTCTAGTCATATTTTGTGAAACTTCCCAGGATAGCATATTATCTATACCTAAGACTTTTGCACCAGTGTACAATACTTCTATTGATCTAGAAACTCTATCAAAATTATCGCTAGGTGGAGGATTAAAAAAGTCAGTTTTTTCTAACGCTTTTTCTAAACCTTGATCAGTTTGTTTTATTTTAAACACTTGATTACTATATGTTTTATATTCAAAAAACAAAACAGCAACCATGTCTGGTGATTCATTCCAGTTTCTAAGGTAGTTTTGAGTACCTGGAAACTTTTCTATTCTTTTTAATTCATCTGGTGTTAATTCTGGAAACTGCTTTTGCAAATCAGCCAGGTGTATCATTTTTACTTCACCTACGTAATATAGATCTTGAAAATTAGGATCATCAGTATAAGAGTATACTAGATTAGCTGGATCAACATACTCAACAGTTATACCATTTGATCTATTAAAATTAGTTTTTACAGCCCCAATACCCAATACTACTAAATCTTGCAACATTCTTTTTTTAGTCTGTATGTATTTGTTTTGAGCCATTACATTTGATATAGCTTCTTCTTCTGCTATTTCAATAGACTGCTTATAACTAAGCTGCATGTGTAAACTTAATTCTTCTTTATTTTCAGGTAAATTTTCTGGAGCTGATGTAGTCCATAAATTCATACCAATTTGTGCTTCTGCTTTTTGCAAAAAAGATCTAGCTTGTATATCTCTTAATAAACCTTCAGCATAATTAGTTCTTTTCTTTTGTGATTCAGGATCTTGAGCATAAGCTTTAACATCGTAATCTCTTTGAGACATACCGTTAACAACTATATCTACAAACTTAGGTATAATAGGTACAGGTTTCCAGTCTAAATTAAGGTAAGATAAATCACCATTAATAGATAATTCATCTTTATATTTTTGTATAGACTGTTCTCCTCTAGAATATAATCTTAAGTTATGAAAATTAGCAAAATTCATAGAAAATCTGTCACCACCTCTATTGCTTCTGAACCACTCATACTCTATAGCTCTACCTACACGAGTACCGTATTCTAAACTCATTTTCTCTGCATCAGGTACCACCTGACTTGGAAAACCACTGTTATAATTTCCTTGAATCATTTATTTTATTATTTTAGAAAAATCTCCTTTATTGTTGTATTTTGAAAAACCTAAAGAAACTTTTTCTCTAATTATTTCATTTATTGGTCTATATTTATTTTTGTTACACGCCATAACAGCAAGCCCTGAGCTAATAGAAGCATCGTGTTTAGTTCTATTGTTTATGTCAAACTGAGCCCAGTCTTCTAAAGTTCGCTGAAAGTACATGCTACCAAATCTCTCACCTAAATCACCAACGTGATCTTCTATGTAAGTTTCTATAGCCGCTGCATGAGCCTGTTTAATATCTTCACTTGAGTTAGGTATGCCACCTATTTCTCGTTCTGTTATTGATAGTTTAATTTTATCAGGTCTATTCATAGAAAAATTTCTATAACCTCTACGTTTTAAATAATACAATAACCTTGGTTTATTGTTTTCTGCTAATATTGGCATGCCATAAAAATGTAAAGCCATCAATACGTCTTCAAAAAACATTTCAGCGGTTTGTGGTCTAGCTATATACTCTAAGAAAAAATGATTAGAAGGAGCTTCATCCATGCTAAACTTAGTTAAACCATGTAAAGATCCATTAGAACCTTTACCGTCTACCGTGCCTGATATATCATAACTATCACAGCCAAACGCGCCTATGTGTTCGTTGGCTGGGTATTTCATGTTGTGCTTTACAAATATTTGGTTTTGTAAATGAATAGGTGGCACCCATGATACTTTAAATCTACCGTTTTTATTTGGAACAAATATAACTTTAGTATCTTTAACGCCGTCTTCCCAATGAAAACTACCAGTAGTAACAACTGAGTTTCTTTCTAGGTCTTCATTATAATCTACTTGTTGATATATTTTAGTTAAGTTAAATAAAGACATTTTAGACTCATCTCTAAACGCGTGTTTAGTTGTGCGCGGGAACTGTCTATAAAATTCGTTTAAACCATCTTGATCTTGTCTAAGACCCTCTACCTCATTTTCCCAGTATTCAATAACCCCAATTTTGATTGGTGCTCCATGAGGTCCATGCACTTCTTTTGGTGGTGTGTCGAAGACAGGATAGCCATAAGAATCAATGTATCCCTCGTAATTCCATTCCATAGGTATGAACAAAGAATAGAGTCCTGAACGAGTTTGTCCATTGGCATTTCTTTTTTTAACATCTGAGTCATCATATAATTTTTTAAAGTTTCTACCACCCTTGTCTAAAGCGTTTGATGTTGATCCCATCATACATTTACCTATAATTCTAGAACCTAGTCTTAATGTTGTTTTAGTGACACGCCAGTTATTTTGTATGTCATTAGGTCTTTCCCATTTACCACTTTCATCATGCACTAATAGTTTTAGTTTTTCACCATCATAAGCATTGTCTCCTGTGTTTTTCCAATCAATAGTTGTATCAAGACCAGCAAGATCTTCTGGTTTATCTGTAGAAACTATAGATCTTCTTGTAAACTTAGAAGCTGGCACACGATATGCTAACTCTGTTTTAGGCCGATCCATACCATCTTGTATAGGTTTGAAAAAGAAAGGATAGTTAACTGATATTGGAACTATTTTATCTGTAAACATTTTCTTAGCATCAGCACCAGATTTAGATAGAACACCAAAACGTGCGTCAGTAGACATTGTAGCCATATTGACAGTTTCACCAGAGGCCATAAATGAAAATCCAGATCTTCTGTTTTTTAAATAACACATACCATAGCTTCTAATATCTGCTCTGCATGCTTCCCAAAATATAAAAAACAATCTATTTGATTCTCTAAAGTCTGGTTGACCAACATCAATTTTTGACCATTGCAAATACATATAGTGAGTACCTGTCAAAAAAATAGGCTTATCTTTGTTTATATACCAAAAACCTTCTTCACGTCTTTTGAACTCAAGATCAATATAATCATACCATTTTTCTTTAAACTCTTCTGGGTATTCTCTCCAATCAAAAACTGTTTTTATTCTGCTTAATACTTTAGGATAATCAAATCTAGTCCATCTATTTTTTTCAAACTTATAAACGTTTTCTGCTAAAGGTAAAGCTATTTTAAGATTTTGTATTTCATAAACCTCTCCAATTTTACCTGTTCTAGATATAACAATCATATCGTGATCTTCGTTGTATCCGTATTCCCATTTACTATACCTGTTCATTCGTTTAAGAATTTTAGGCTTAATATAATCAGGTAGTACTTTGTATAAAGTTTGCTTGTACATTACTTAGATCTCCCTTCAGCAAAACCACGAAATGTAGTTTCTTTTTTAACTTCTTTAGGTTTTTCATCAAGCATATCTTGCTCTTCTTTAATTCTAGTTAAAATTTCAAAAGCATCAAATATAGCTAACTTTTTTGTAGCTGCTGCGTTCTTAAGTCTATCAGCGGTAATATCATCATCGCCATCTACAATAGGTTCTTTAGCTACTTTTATTAATTCATCTACGGCTACTTGCCCAGCTAGAATTATATTTAATTTGGTCTTTTTTGTATTCATATTTAATTACAATATCATTAGATTTCATACAGTATAATAGCTCTCCATCAATTGCAAACTCCCATTCTCTTTTTGGCCTAAAGCCTACAGTGTCTCCTGGGTTAATTCCTAGTGCTTTTAAGGAGCTATTACCTATTTTTAATATACCAATAAGCTTTTGAGTTTTATCAGTGTTAAATTTATCATTATTTTTTATAGGTTGAACAAAACAACTATCATTAAATGACGTCCATTTTTTGTCTTTTTTATATAAAAAAACTTGATCTGGTTGAGCAAAATACAAATCATCTTTAAAGTACTTAGCGCTATTACGTTCGTTACCTTTTATGTCATACCATCTTCTAAATATATTATGATGAACAATTATTTCATCACCTACATTTATAAATGTTTTATAAGCCAAAGGAGTAGAAACAACAATAGCTTTTCTACTAACATTGATAAAATCATCAATTTTAGTATTAACTATTAAAGATTTATTACCTATTTTTATTTCATTGTCGTACCTTTTGTTATAAGGTTTAACAATAAAATTAAATACACTTTTCATTTAATATTGTAAATCGTATTCTACTGATATTGCCATGTTAGAATTAAATTTTTTCCATGGTAATACTTCTGAATTTTTTTTAATAAAAATATTATAAGATTTGTCTTGCTCGTCTAATAGTATATGAGAAATCTCATGTCCACCATATACTTGTTGACCAACAGAATAATGCATCGCGTCATTTTTGTAATCTGACCCGATGCTTATCTTTCTAATATTACTTCTTGTCATCTGAAGGAAGTTCTGAAATCTCTCCAGTTTTTAAGTCTACTTGTACTTGACCAAACTCTTCTTCAAGTTCTTTTTTAAAATCATCAACAAGTTTGTTGTTTATTTTAAACTGTTCTAGTACTGCACTTTTTTGAACTTCAAACGATCCTAGCTGTAATACCATTTCGTTTTGTTTTGATGTTAATTCCTGAATAGTTTTTAATTGCTTTTCAGAAATCATTTGTTTAGCTTCTTCTGCCATGTTGATTTAATTTAAGTTATTAATTAATTGTTATTTATATAATTACACGTTTTAAGTGCACTTTACTTATTATTCTTACTCTTCTACTGGTGGTACTGGATTTTGCCATGTAAAGTATAAGTCTTCGTTTACTGGTGTAATCTCAGATTGAATAGTTGCAGCTATGCTAGCTTGCATTGCAGGTACATCTAATGAACCTTCTAACCATCCAATAACTACAGCTTCAAAAGCTTCAGTGTCTTCGTAAGGTACGAAAGGGTCTCCAGATACGTACGTGTAGCTTTGCGTTCCAATGTTAGTTGATGAATAAGTTTTTCCTCCAGATTCTTCAGAGCCAGTGTATCTGTAATGTACCGTGTATATTACATTGTCTTCACCCTCTGCTTGAATGTGAGCGTTCATTTGTGGGATGTCCCATTTGTAAGTAATTGCCATTTTGTTTAATTGTTTATTTGTTGTTTTAATAATTCTATTTCTGCTTTTAATTCTTTTATTGATTGCATTAATATTGGTACTATAGCCATATAATCTACTGTTTGGTTTTCTTCGCCATCTTTATCACCTTTAACTAAACCAGGTAATACAACTTGCATTTCATGTGCTAAAACACCGTAATCTCTAAAATCTGTTTCTTTCCATTTAAAGTCATATACAGGTATTTGGTTAATTATGTCTACCGCTTTAAATGTTTTTAAATCTTCTTTTAATCTATAATCTGAAGAAGTACTATATACTAAGTTTGTTCTACCTGAGTTTGCATATATTTCACCTATTGTAGATCCACCTGTTTTAAAGAATTTTATATAATTTCCAAAACCAGATCCATAATCATTTCTAATAGCAAGAACCATAGCGCCTCCACTAGTAGCGGTATTGGTGTTTTGTAAATACATTAAACCTTGACCAGTTCCTCCATTACCAGCGTCACTAGTTATAATGTTTAAATAAGCATAACTGCTTAAACTTGCTATAGAAACCGTGTCTTCAAAATAAGAATCTCCGTCAACATGTAATTTGGCGCTTGGGTTAGTTACTCCAATACCAACGTCGCCAGTAGTAATTAATTCACCTGTAACTGCGACTCCACCCGTTTGCGTGTTTAATCTAGTGCTGCCTTGATAACTTATTGTAACTCCGTTACCTTGTACATTTAAATTTGTGTTACCACCAGCGATTACTTGAAATTGATCATCTGCGGTAAAACCAAACTTAGTATCAAGATCATTATTATGAACTATGTATTTGTTAATTAGTATATCGCCGCTACCAGCAAGTATTTGAATATCATCATCAGATTCTAAAATTATATCACTGTTACCTTTAGCCGCTGTAATAATAAAATCTGTACCATTGTGTCTTATAGCCCCAATTGGATCATTAGCAGTTGCAGGATAAAAATTAATTTGTGGGCCTGCAGAACCTACTCCTCCAGCAACTCCAACTATGTCTATACCTCCAGTCATATCACCACCAGCTAAAGGTAAAAATGGACCACCTGCTCCACCACCACTTGAAACTGTAATATTTCCAGAAGCATCAGTTACTAAAGTACCTGCGCCGTAAGCGTTGAATTTAATTGCCCCAGCAGCGCTAATACGCATTTTTTCTGTAGGTGCACCACCATTTGATGTGTTAAAATATAAAGCACCTGTTCTATTTCCTGCACTTGTAGTTAATCCAGATATTTCAGCAAAAGTAACATTGGTTCCACCATTATCAGAAGTCCATCTAATTGGATAGCCTGCATTAAGATTTGAACTTGGATCATACATTCTCAAATAACCCGCTTTAATTTCTAATTTATCTTGAGGTGAAGTTGTGTTTATCCCGACGTTGCCGTTAGATTCAACTACCATTTTAACAGAATTATTTGTAACTATATTTAATTCGTGATTAGTTACTGTGCCTATTGTTGCAGATGCTGAGCCTGCGAAAAAACGAGCAGCAGCTGTGTTACCTGCGTTAGAAACTCTAACTACACCACCTCCAGTTCCACTTTTACCTCTTACTTCTAAAGTAGTTGCACTTGCGCCATCATCAGTCGGGCTAGTCGTTCCGATCCCGACGTTGCCGCTAGAAAGAATAATCATTTTTGTTGATACTGCAACTGAACCCACTGTAGTTGTCTCAAAATTAATATCCCCAGGTGAAGAGGTAGAGGTAATTGTATCGCTATTTCTTATTCTTATTCCTGCGACTGGTCGCATATCAGTCCCATCGTATCCTTGGAATATTATATTTCCTATATCATATCCTCCGCCTAGTTGTGTAGGAAGAGCGATTGTCCCTCCCATTTGTTTAAACGTATATTGATTATAGCCATTTGCACCTGCTGCAGATTGAAATACTTGATTTGCATTATTATCTGATTGCATAACAAATCTATTTACACCACTTGTATAAACGTGTAGTTTACCATCCGGACTAGTCGTGCCGATCCCGAGTTCACCTGCTACATTGAGACGCATCTTTTCGTTAAAAGAAACAGTATTGCCAACAGCAGTAGGTGTAACAGCATTACTCCACGTAAATATACCATCCTCCATTACCATTTGCATTGGAAGTTCATTAAGATACCTAGCGGTAAATGTAGTACTGGCCGCTGTTATAGTTGCATTTGTACTGAAATATAAATTTGATTTCCAAGGAGCACCTGTTATAGTATTTCCTTGTCTACCTATTTCTAAAGAACGATAATCACCGGTTGGTGTTCCACTTGTCGCGCCATCACCAATTATAACACTACCTCCGCTATCTACGCGCATTCTTTGTATATTGTTAGTAGCAAATTGCATATAGGAGTTTTCTGCTTGCCATAAAAATG
>Ga0257106_1001297_pt1 | contig 12649 bp, 7 predicted proteins | sample LP_taG_3_FD_190177 | JGI IMG/M metagenome (GOLD analysis project Ga0257106, IMG submission 190177) | Marine microbial communities from Northeast Subartic Pacific Ocean, Canada - LP_J_2011_P26_10m | ecosystem: Environmental > Aquatic > Marine > Oceanic | place: Canada: Northeast Subartic Pacific...
GAGGTGGTCGCAGGGCTGACCACCGCTCGACGACTCGTGCTCGAGGAAGATGCTCGAGCAGCGGCTTTGCTTCCCCGAGCTACCCTCGACGCAGCCCTCGCAGTGGAAGCGCACCCCGCCAGATCCGCCACCGTCGCCAAAGGCAACAACGAGGGTCGGCCAGGACCCGAAGCGGAGCTCCGTCGTGGCCACCGCTGCCTCCGCCGCGTCGTCCCATGTGCTTCTCCCACACGCCGCCGAGTCGGCGCGGTCCAGGAGCGCGACCTCCGTAATCCCCCCGTCAAAGTAGGTGTTCACGGCGCCCTGGTAGGCGATGTCCTCGGCTTTCCACTGTCCGTCGTTGAAAAAGCACATCGTCCAGTTGTTCACGCTGGGAACTTTCGCGTCGGCGACGATGGTCACCTCGGCCTGGGAGCTGTGGCTGTGGACGAACAAGCCCTCGCAGGTGCCGTCGGAGATGCCGTCGGTCGAGCCCACGTAGATCACGGTCGCCCGCGCGTCCTCCGAGAACGGCTCGAGCGCGCCGGCGCAGACGACGCCGCTGCTCTCGAGGCGGTAGGCGAAGGACCAGGCCTCCGTGCCGTTGAAGGCCAGGTAGTCCGACGACAGGCCCGTGCCGCCGCCGATGAATTGCAAATCGCCGCTGCCCCCGGCGCCGAAGACCACGATGACCTCGCCGCCGGTCTCGAACTGCGTCGTGAGGTTGAATTGGAGTCCCTCGTTCTGGAGGCCATTGAAGAAGCGCAGCGGGCGCTCGCGTACGGCGCCGGCGAAGCCGGCGACGGCCAGGATCCGCAGGGCTGCCCGAGCCATCGGTTCTGCTTCTCGATCGAAGTTGCTGTGAATTTGCTGTGCAACAAAAAGCGTGCGCAAAGAGCATGGACGAGGAGACGCTGTCCGGCACCCAAACACCAAACCCAGCGACACCACCAAAACTGGACCCAAGAGCCCCAGCGAAGTTCACCGTCATCAAGCACCCCGAGATCCTGCGGACGTGGCGCGAGGCCGGCGCCCTCGCCGACGATGATAACAAAGATCGATCCGTCGTCGCGATCCCGCTGTCGCTCGACGCGTCCTGGGCGACCATCCTCGAGGCCGTCGAGGCCTATACCGTCAAGTCGGGTGGGAAAACCGTAAACCACGACACGACGCTGCGCGCGCGGCGGCTGCTCACGAGCCGCGACTTCGACAAGGTCGGCGTGTGCTGGAAGCGGCGCGACGTCAAAATACAAGCCTCCCAGAGCGACCGCGACCTCTGGGTCAAGCGGACCGTCGCCCTGGGCTTCAAGGAGCTGCGCTACTTCGAGGGCGGCGACTCGATCCTCTCCGCGGCGATGAACGACCTGGGCAAGCCGCGGGGCTCGATGGCCGCGGACCCGGCGACGAAGCTCCGCGTCGCCGAGGCGGCCCCGGCGGCGGCGGCGGCGGAGGAGGAGGAGGACGACGACGATGGTCCGCGCTACTTCCGCGACAGCGCCGCCGACACAACGACACCACCAAAGCCGCCGCTCGGCGCGCCGACGGAGCACGTGCTCGAGGTGTGCAACGACAACACAGAATGGCTCCTCTGCTTCGAGGAGGCGGCGGATCTGGTGGCGTGGCGCGACGCCATCCACGCCGCGCGGCTCGACGCGAAGCCGCCCGTGCCGCCGGAGATCTTCGATCTGGAGTGCGCGTCTACGACGTCGAACGACGCGGCCGCACGGAGCCGCTTCGGCGTCTTCCGCTGCGCCGGCGACTGCCGCGGCGCGCTCAAGGCCGTCCTGCGGGCCGTGCGCGACGACGAAAAGGCGAAGGTCGCGCAGAGCCGCAAGGCGCTGGAGCGCGCGGCGAGCGACGGGGACGCGGACGGAGACGCGACGGTCGCGCTCGACGGCGCCGTGCTCGCGGACATCGACCGCGCGGTGCGCCGCGACGCCGCGCGGCGCTTCAAGCCGAAGCGCGATGCGTGCGACGCCGCGCGCCGCGACGCGCTCGCGGGGCTCGAGAAGGTCGTCGCGGTCGTGCGGAAGGCGTACGCGGAGGCGCGCGTGGACCTGCCGCCGGACGTGGAGCTCGAGGTGCCACCGCCGCCGCCGCTTTCCGGGGGTGCCATCGTGGACGTGTGGAGCGCCGAGACCTTCGCGCGCGACGCCGCGGAGGTCGTCGCGCGCGCGTTCAAGGACGACGCCGTCGACGCGAATCTCGCCGGCAAGATCGCGCGCGCGTCGCTGCTGAACCGCGCGGCGCGCGACGCCGCGGCGAGCCTGGGAGACGCGGCCGACGCGCGCGAGGCCGCGGGGGTCGCGGAGCTGGAGAAGTTCGCGGACGTCGTCGAGGCCGCGGTCGCGGCGCGGAGGCGGCGCCTCGTCGACGACGTCTCGGACGCGGTCCGCGCGGGCGCGTGGATCGGCCAGGCGTCGCCGTCGGCGGATCTGTGGCAGCGCAACGAGAACGCGGCGCTGGCCAAGGACGTCGCCCTCGGGCGCTGGCCCTGCACGCGCGACCTCGCGACGCCGGGCACGCTCTGGGTCGCGCGGCCGTGCCTCTACTGGGCGCCGAACGCGTCCGTCGCGGGGCTCCTGTCCGTCTTCGGCCGCCCCGCGGCGAAGGACGAGCGCCACGAGCTGCGCAACCTCCGCGAGGTCGCCAGGGTCCCGAGCCCCGTGCCCCTGAAGAAGAACGCGATCCGCCTCGCGTTCCGCGGCGACGGCGACCACGACCTCGTGCTGACGCTCAACGCGCCGGGCGCGAGCGTCGCCGCGCTCATGGACCTCGTCGAGGCCGCCGCGGGGGGCGGGGTTGCGCGGACGAAGGAGGAGAAGTAAATCGACGAGGAATGCGGCAGCCGGCCGGGCTCGATCCGCCTCACGTTGCCTGCACTTTGAATCCTGCGCCCGGCACGCCCGGCCCGCCGCGCTAAACGCGTGTAGAATGCACTCGGTTAAAACGATGCGCGACTGAGTAGAGCCCATGGCAAAAATAGCGCCGGTGGGCGAGGCGGCGGCCGTCAAGCCGCCAGCGCTGAACCTCGAGGAGGAAGAAAAGAAGGCGGACGTCTTGTCCAAGAAGGCGCACAAGCACGTGAAGCCGCCGATGACGCCGCGCGAGAAGCGGCTCTACGCGCGGCGCGCGTTCCGCGTCGCGCTTTTATGGGGATTCGCGCTCTTCTTCGTGTTTGGCATGGCGCCGCTGTCCGTCTGGCTCCTGCGCGTGCACGAACACGAGGAGGCGCCCGCGACCCGGCCGCTCGAGATCTACGTCGCGGACTGCGACGTCGTCTTCCAGGACGCGAACCGCAAGGAGTCCAAGGTCCAGCTCGTGCTGCGAGCCCAGACGGACAGCACGCTCAAGGTCTCCGCGGGCGCGAACGCGACGCGCGTCGAGGCGACGAACGCCGGGGACGACTGCACGCTGCGAGTGAAGATTCCGCGCGGCGCGCGGCTGCCGTCGCTCGCCGTGTTCTCCTGGCCGGGCGACGCGCCGACCCAGGCCTGCGCCGAGGAGGCACTCAACCAGGGGTTTCTCACCTGCTTCGCGAACACGCCGGGCGAGTGCGCCGGGAAACTCGACGCCACGCCCTGCGACCAAGTCCGCTACGACCAGCGGCCGCTGAGGCCCGTGACGAACAAGAAGATGAAGGCCGGGTTGATGGTCGACCGGCTCGAGCTCGAGGGCTCCATGGTCTCCGTGGACCTCAAGGGTCTGGCCGCGACGACGGCGTCGGTCCAGGTCGTCAAGGGCACGGTGCTGCTGCGAAACGCGAACGTCACGAACCACCTGGTCGTCAAGAGCATGGAAGGCGACGTCGCCGCGACCTTCGTCGGGCCCGCGGTCAGAGTCAACTACACGACGGCGTACACGGACTACTGCCTCGCGGCCGAGAACGTGACGGGCGTCGTCGAGCGGGCGTACAACGCGACGACGGACGTGACGTTCGGCGACGACAACGCGACGATGGCCGTCCTGACCCGGTCCTCGGGCAGCGCCCTGCTCTGCGCGACCGGCTCGGCGTGCTCGAACCGCGGCGGCCCGTCCGCGGAGCTGCTCGCGCCGCACGGCGCGGCGTACGCGAGCCTGCTGCCCGAGTCGCTGTCCGTCGACGCTCTATTCAAAGACGCCAAGGCGGCCCTGCCGGGCCGCCACGTGGGCGTCTCCATGACTCAGCCACACTTTGACGCGGAGGGCGTCTACTACCTCGGCGAGACGGAGGACTGGATCAACGAGGCCGCGAACTTCGACCACCTCCAGGTCGTCGAGATGCAGGGGCCCGGCCAGGACTTTGGCAAGTTCGTGCACACGACGTCGGCGGCCTACGTCTACGTGCGGCCCTGGGTGCTGTCCTCCATGAGCGCGGGCCTGCTCACGCCGCGGAGTCGCGTCATCTACGCTCGCTCGACGCCCGCGCAGTGCCCCTTCCACGACGGCATCGCGAGCCACGACGCCCACGACTTCGCCAGCGAGCTCGGGCCCATCGACACGATCATTCGCTACCTGGCGAACGTCGAGACGCCCGCGGCGACGTTCCTGAACGCGAGGAGCACCTCCGAGGGGACCAGCACGACCTACGACCGAGGCGGCTCGGACGAGTACGCGGGCACGGACGTGAGCATCGAGGATTTCGTCGTCGGACGCTTCGCCATCGCCTTCGCGCTGACGCTCGCGTGCGCCGCGGCGCTCGTGGCCGCGATCGCCGCGCTCGCGGCGAACGACGAGCTGAACCAGTACCTGGACCGCCAGATCAATCGGCGGCTGCGGTTCGTGCACCTCCGTTCCATGATCGAGTCGGGGACGCTCTTCGCCCCCGAGGCCATCGGCCAGGGCGAGGACGACGGGGACGTCGGGCAGGTGGAGGCGAACGCCGCGCGGAGGCACGTCTGCGATCTCGTCGAGGATCTGATGGACGCGCACGCGCGCGGGGCGGACTCGTGCCTGCGGGTCTTCGTCGAGCGCGTGACGCGGCCCCGCGCGGCCAAGGACCCGGTGGGCCGCGGGCCGACGCTCGCCGAGTTCCGCGAGAGCTTCGAGCTCTGGGCGATCCTGAGCCGGAAGAAGCTCGAGAGCGTCGCCGGCGCGCGCGCGTCGAAGCTCTTCGAGGACGTGGCGAGCCATCGCATCGAGCAGGTCTGCGAGAGCACGACGGACGCGTACACGCGGGTCCGGTTCCGCACGCCGACCGAGCTCGCGCGCGCCAAGGCGCTCGGGGAGACCATGCGGCCCCAGCCCGGCGAGCACTCGCTGGCGGCCTTCATGCGCATGCGCTGCGTCGCCACGGGCCTCGACGGCGACTACATCCTGCGGTCCGACATGGCGACGCGCTACTACAACTTTTGCGTCGCGCTGGACCTCAACACGCCGATGATCATGACCAAGGGCGTCATGCAGGACGAGTTCGGCGTCCACTACAAGCGGCTGACCATACCGACGCTGGCGCCCCTCGACGGCAAGTTCGTCATCGACTTGACGCTCGCGGAGAACGGGCGACTCAAGGTACCGGAGCCGAAGCCGAGCTGGCTGCTCTTCGACGCGACCGTCGTCTTCATCGACTTCGTCGTGCTCATCGCGCCGCCGGCGGTCTTCGCGGGGCTCGCGGCGTACTCGCAGGACCTCCAGCAGCCGGTCTCGAACAAGGGGCACTGCTACATGACGCGCTTCTGGCTCGGGCCCGAGTACGCGTGCTTCGGGACGATGTCGCCCTGGAACCGGACGATCGTGCACCTCTCCGTGGGCTGCTGGTTCGGGTGTTTGATCTACGCGACGCTGCACCACCTGACCGTGGACCCGGACCGGCGCACGGAGGTCGCGCTGGGACGGGAGCCGCCGGCGCCGCCGGGCGCGCTCGGGCCGCTGAAGAACGTGATGGATCGCGGGGCCAAGTGCGTCGTCTTCGGCTCCGCCGGGGCCCTCGTCGGCTACGTCGTGCTCACGCTGGTCTGGAGCGTGCTCGGCATGATTCTCAACCCCGACGCGTTCCTGGCCTACGGCGTCGCCGCGCTCGCGCTCGTCACCGTCGCCGGGCTCCGCAAGGACTTGGTCATCGAGATGGCGACGGCCGCGGAGGAGAAGGCCTGCTCGTCGATCAAGAAGTCCCTCCAGCTCATCGCCACGTCGAACGCGGCCCAGATCCCCGCGAACCAGACGAGGCGGTCCGAGGCGTCGCACGACGTCGTCGTCCGCGCGATCTCGCGCCAGGCGCTCACGTGCGGCCTCGGCGAGCACGTCTCCGCGGAGAGCGTCATCCGCCTGCTGCGCGGCGACGACGGCGGGGTCGCGGCGATCGCGGAGGAGACGGGCTTTCATCCCGGCATCGTCGAGTTTGCGCTCGCGAAGGCGACCTTCGACGAACAGCGGGTCCGGTCGCTCGCGCTGCGCCTCGCGGACGAGGACGGCGTCGCGATCTCGCCCAAGATGGTCAGCTGCCTGGCCGACCTGTGCCGAGACGCCGACGAGACGGCCGTCAAGCGCCTCTTCAACGTCTGGTCCGAGGCCGGGCCCGGCACGGGCACGGTCGATTCCAACCTCGTGGCGTCGTCCGTCTTCGCGGCGTCGAACCCCGCGGCGTTCGTCGCCACCTTCGACCTCGATCGGTCGCCGTCCTTCAAGCTGCTGTTGGCGAAGCTCACGGCCGACGAGCACTTGATGTACGTCGCCGCCGCGGCCGTCGTCGACGAGTGTCTCGGGGAGAAGCTGAGCGCGGGCAAGCTCGGGAACGCGTTCAAGGCCTGGGCGCAGCTCAAGCAGGGCAAGTACGTCCTGGGGACGTGGAAGCGCGACGAGGCCCACTACGAGCACTTGGCGGATCTCGTCTTCGGCGAGCACATCGCGCGGCTGCCGGCGGACGTGCGGGCGATGCTGCCGCGCTTCATCTTCGCGCGCGTCTCGTCGCGGAAGACGCTCATGATGACGATGGCGCAGCACCTCGCGTCGCTCGTCAAGACCGAGGTCCTGCCCGCGGGCGGCGACGGCCTCGTCACGGACACGCTGGAGTCGACGCTCCTGGCGATGATCGCCTGCAAGTACGGCTCGGACGTCAACGTGCGATCCTTCGCGCGCGAGTGCAACGTCAACGAGGCGACGGCCAACTCCATCGCGTTCATGCTCAGCTCCCAGCGCTCCTCGTCCACCGCCGGCGGCGCGGCGTTCTTCCAGGTGTTGACGCATCTGGACTTGTCGAACAGCATGTCGTTTCTCGGCGAGAGCTCCTCGCAGAGCGGCGGATCGGGCAACTCGGATCGCGTGCTCGGCGTCATGGCGATCGCGCAGCACCACCCCCACAGCGACGAGATGACCGACTTCGTGCGAGCCCTGGTCCACGACTTCGCCGTGCTGCACCTGGGCGGCGAGGAGCCGAAGATTTGCAAGCTGGCGACGAAGGTGCACGTGATCGTCGATTTGTTGGTCGTGCTGTGCACGCGGTGCCCGGACGCGATCCGCGGCGCCGCGCGCTCGCTCCGCGGCATGGACGGCCAACGCGTCCTGTCGGACGAGCTCGTCGACGTGTTGCTCTACGGTTTCGGCCAGTTCACGGGCACGACCATCGACCTCGCGGACAAGCTCGCGAGTGAGTTGTGCGTGTTCCTTCGCGCGAGGTGATCCGCGCTCGTAGGTACCGCCGGGAACGACGGGGGAGCTTCGCCGCGCGCGGGCGAGCTCATCGACGACATCCGCCGCCGGGCCGCGAGTCAGCCGCCGGGCTCGCTGCTCGACACCGACGAAGTCCTGCACGAGATGAAGCGAGGCAAAGGGCCCGGGGACGAGTTGACCGTCCTGTTCGCGAGCCTCGTCTCCGCCGGTCGCGAGCTGCCGGCGGCCGTCGTCGAGCTCGTGTGCCGCAAGTGCTTCTCGGGTCGATCCATGCCGAACAGCAGCATCGGACTGGGAGCGCTCCGGACTTTCCTGCGGCTCGGCTACGCGCTCCAGTCCACGGACGCGATCCTGTCGTCGATCGCGCACGAGGCCGCCGCGCTCATCGAGATGGAGCCCGAGGCGCTCGAGTCCATCCTGCAGGTCGTCAAGCCGGAGCAAGCGAAGGCGGTGGAAGAGGACGCCGCCGAAGTCGAATCGGAGGACGCCGTCGCGCGGTGGCTCAAGACGTCCGCGCGCGGCGAGAGCGAGGATCGATTGGCGCTCTTCACGTCCAAGTGGACCCAGGCCGAGCAGCTCTCGCAGCGGGCCATCGCCTCCGTGGACCATTTGGCGGAGGTCGTCGGCGTGCCGGGTTTTTTCTTGGACGCGCTCGCGCTGGGGACGTCGCCGCTCGAGAGCGCGGGCACGATGCGGACGCTCTGCGAATTCCTCGGCGGGAACCTGGGCTGGCCGGCGGACATCGTCGATTGCCTGCGGAGGTTCGCGACGGCGTCCAGTTCGAGAGACTGTGGCCGGGAACATCGTTACCGGTAGGTTCGCGAGGCGCGACTTCGAATCGATGGCGTTGATGGAGACGGCGCTGGACCGGAAGAACTTGCACACGGCCGTCGCGCTCTTCGGTGCCGGCGACGTCGACGTGAAGCTCGCGCACGCGCCGAATATTTTGCTGCCGACCGGCGACTCGAAGGCGCTCGCGCTCATGGCCGCGCTCGTCGCCTTCTCGAGGCACCACACGGGCCCGCTGCCGGGCGTCGTGCTCGAGGAGAGCGGCGCCTACGGCTTCTCCGACGACCCGGAGGAGTTCAAATTCGCGACGATCCTGCCGCGCGCCGTGCTCAGCCGCGCGCTGGACCTCCCCCAGAACTTGCTCGGCGCGCTGAACGAGGCGTGCAAGAAGGGCAAGAGCCGCGACGGCCTGCGCCACACGCTCGTCGCCCTCGCGGGCGAGCAGAGCTGCGACAGCGGCACGACGTACCCGGGTCTTCCGATCTCCGAGGACGTCGCGCGCGCGTTCCTCTCCATCGCCGACGGCACGGGCGACGGCCTCGAGGAGGCCGCGGCGGTGTGCGACGTGGACCCGCGCCTCGTCGAGGGACTCGTGCTTCTGAGCGCGGCTCGGCCCTGCGACGACATGCTCGTCGACACGCAGAAGCTCGTCGCGAACCCGGGCATCGAGACGCTCTTCCAGTGGACGGGCATCCCGCGGGTCCAGGGCGCGGCGCTGCTCGGCGCGTCCAAGCTCGACCCCGACAACAGCGCCTTTTGCTCCAAGGCGCTCGGCCTCTCGAGCGACATCGAGCCCATGGTGCTCAAGGCCATGCAGACCTGCTGCGAGGTGAGCTGCGCGAGCTACGCGGAAGTCTACGAGGGCGGCTTCAAGGCCCTCGCGGACTGCATGGGCGCGATGGGCACGATGTTCGGCGTCAAGGACCGGCGGACGGCGGAGACGTGCGCGATCATCATGCGCCTCTGCCAGGGCGACGCGTCGCCGCTGAAGCGCTGCTCGAATCGGCTCGGCGTCGGGCTGCGGGTCGTGCCGTTCCTCGGGGCCGTGTCGCTGCTCGCGAACGCGCAGCCGATGGATAGCAATCCGGGAGCGACGGACGCGTGGATGGAAGTGCGCCATGGCGCGACGGCGACGCGGCGGCTGGCCTACGTCTTGCGGCTCGACGAGCTGAAGTGCTACGCGCTCGTCGAGGCGGGGCGGGGCTTGGACCGGGGGTGCGTGTCCTTTTCAGCGTATCATGTTTGAGATTGTCCCGTAGGCTCGCCGGGCTCGAAAAGGCGCTGCTCGCGGCGCTCATCGGGGCGTGCGATGCTGTTCCGGCGAACTTTTCGTTGACGCGCGAAATCGCCTGGTTCCTCGTCTTGTACATCGTGCACGGGCCCGCGGGCATCCCCGAGGACGCGACGCCGGGCTTCGTCGAAGCCTCGCCGCGCTTGCGCGTCGATGAGGTCTTGAAGACCGCGCTGCGAAGGAGCGACAAGCTGCTGACCGGGCTCGCGGACGCGTTGGAGATGCCGCGCGAGGTCGTCCACTTTTTGCTGGCCATGACGACGCTCGAGGCGAAGCGCCACGTCGACGCCGTCGTCGACCGCGCCCTCTTTGGCCTGGACACGTCCGTCATGAGCGCGGAGACCCTGCGGAAGACGACGAAGCTGCTGCTGGGCTTCGCCGTCGGCGACGAGGGGCTGATTCGCGAGGTCGGCTACGATCTGGATCTGCTACGGAGGCTCAGCTTCAGGGTCCACAAGGAGACGAGCGAGCAGTGCGCCGACGGCACACTCGGCGAGGACCATCCCGTCGTCTTTCTCGCGCGCTTCGCGCACCGCCGCACGTCCTGCTTCGACGTCAAGGCCCACGCGGGCGACGCCAAGTCCATCGCCGAGAGCAAGATCTTCCCGAGGCTGGGGGTCGTGAAAGGATTGTTTGCGATCATGGCCCGTGCGTGGAGCGGCGTTCCCCCTTTGTTTTAGATCGAGATCTTCGTCTGCTTAGGCGACTACGCGAGCTTGACGTCGTCGGTCTGGATGCGCGACCTCGCCGACGCCATGAAGGTGCCGCCCCAGGCCACGCAGGCCATCATCGGCATCAGCATGCGGGGCTCGTTGGTCCGCGGGAACCGCCTCTTCGCGGACCAACGCCAGGAGGAGATCCGCGCGACGCGAGCCCCCCGCGTCCGTCGTTCCCGGGACCTCCTTCACTCGTCTCGCGCAGGCTCACGCGCGCGCGGTACCGCTACATGGGCTGCCGGAGCCACGAGCTCCAGGCCTGCATGAAGGTCTTGGCGTCGCACTTTGGCAACAAGACGGCGATCTACTTGAACGCGTTCATGGCCGGCTGCTCCGAGGACCCCGCGTTCCTCGCGGAGGTGCTGCAACCGCTGTGCGCCAAGCTCGGCGTGGCCGTGCCGCTCGGCGTGAGCATGATCCGGGCCATGCAGGGCGACCTGGACAGCATCGCCGCCGTCGGGGGTGTCGTCTTGGGCACGCCGCCGGGCAAATTCGCGCCGCCCTTGGCCGACGAGGACGCGCGGCTCGCCATCGCGGACCTCAACGCGAGCCTCGCCGGGGAGGAGAACTTGACGGAGGAGCTGACGCAGGTCGCCGCCTCCTTCGCCACCAAGATCGACGGCGTCGCGGTCATGATCGAGCAGGTCACCTCCGACGACGAGTTCCAGGCGTTTTTGATGTTGGTGGTCATCGTGGACTTGGTCGTCGTGATCATGACGATGACGGGGGCCGTCAACGGCGACAAGATCGGGGTCATTTTGGAGTCGACCGCCGTCACGTTTTTATTCGTCGCCGAGGTCGCCCTCCGCTTCGCAGCCCACGTCTGGCTCTCGCTGGCCAAGAAGGACGTGAGCGTCATGTCGTTCTTCTCGCCGTCGATCGTCAAGGTCGACTGCGCGGTCACGGTGCTCGATTTCTTCGCGTGGCTGGCCATCATCATCATGCATAGCAATTCCATGAGAGGCCTGAGGGTCGTCAAGGTCCTCCGGTTGCTGCGTCTGCTCCGGATCGCGCGCGTCGCGACCGTCGCGAGCGACGACCGGGACATGAAGCTCCGGCGGAACGAGTGGGTCGGGGAGCTCGTGAAGCGGCTGAAGATCCAGAACTTTCGGGCGCTCTGCATGCTCAAGTCGCCGGCGACGGTCTGGGAAGGCTGGGTCTCGGAGCGCGCGGTGCTGTGCCACACGCTCTTCGGGGCGGAGTCCGCCGTGACGAAAGAGGGCGAGCTCGATCTCGTGCGCGTGGCCGCGGCCGCCGGACGGAGCAACGTCGCCATCTTCGATCGGATCATGGTCCAGGTCTGCGGGGACGGCGAGGATCGAAAGGTGGCCCGGACGGTCGTCGACGTCTGGAACCGCGCCATGACGGCCTTTGCCACGGACGCGTCCGGCGTCGTTCCCGTGGACGAGCTCGACGCGCTGTTTTCGTCGTCGGAAGCCGTGAGCCCCCAGGGGTCTGGGGGCCCGGTCTCGGGCGGCTTTTCCATCTTCATCGGCTCCGTGTGCCGCATGGCGACCTTTGTCGCGGAGAAGCTGGCGGACGTGGCCAAGACGTCGAGCGGACGCGTCGGCTACCCTCCGTTCGCGCCGCGGCTGTTGCTGGCGATGAAGCGCGACAACGTGCTCGAGAGCGTCGACGGGAAAGTTTTGGTGAAGGACGCGTACTTGGATCCCGTCGAGAACCTCTTGATGGCCTTGGTCGGAGTGGATTTCACGAAACAGAGGCTGTACGCGGAGCCCGAGGAGAAGCGGCTCAAGTGAGAAAGCCCTGCGTTTTTTCCCCGAGATTCTTCTGAACGAGACGCTTTTCTTTTTTCTTTAGGCTCGCGTTTTTCATGTCGCTCTTCCAGACGCTGCCGCGGGGGGCTCTGCCGACGACGCTGGAATCGTGTCTTCGAGGGCCGAGGAACAGTCTCCCGAGTTTGACGCCGCGGCCGGAACTCTCGGATTTGGCGTCTTCGCTAGAAAGGCTCCTGACGCCGCTGTCGCTCGTCACGCACGGCAAGGTCGAATCCCTGGCCGAGGCCTTCATGCGGAATCTGGACGACGAGGAGTCCGCGGAGCTGCAGGAGCGGTTCGGCGCGGACGCGAGCGGCGTCGTCGCCGATTTGCTCCTGATGCTCTCGAACTCGGTGCACCACCTCGAGTTGCCGCGGCGGATCGTTTGCCAGAACATGTCCGACAGTTTGAAGCAGCTGTTCATCACTCTGGACGAGTCCACGGAGGAGGACGTCCACGGTTTCGACACGGACGGCTTCTTCAAGATCGTCACCGAGTTGATCGTGGAACGG
>Ga0257106_1001298_pt1 | contig 12646 bp, 13 predicted proteins | sample LP_taG_3_FD_190177 | JGI IMG/M metagenome (GOLD analysis project Ga0257106, IMG submission 190177) | Marine microbial communities from Northeast Subartic Pacific Ocean, Canada - LP_J_2011_P26_10m | ecosystem: Environmental > Aquatic > Marine > Oceanic | place: Canada: Northeast Subartic Pacific...
CCGGCAATCGGAAGGTGGTGTCTACTCAGGCAGTGAGGCTGAGCCTCTCTACGGCGACACCTACCTACCAAGAAAATTCAAGGTTGGCGTCACTGTCCCTGGAGATAACTCCATTGATCTGCTCACCCAAGACATCGGATTGGTTGTCTTCACCCATCCCTCAGGAGAGTTGAAGGGTTGCAATGTTTATGTGGGCGGTGGGATGGGGCGCACCCACAACAAAGAAGAAACCTTTGCTCGCATTGCTGATCCGCTCGGATACGTTGCAGCGGAACACGTCTTGGATGTGGTTCAGTCGATCCTTGCGCTTCAGCGAGACCATGGCGATCGAGTGATCCGCCCCCATGCACGGATGAAATATTTGCTGCATGACAAGGGCATCAACTGGTTCCGCCAGACGTTGAAGCAGGACTATTTCAAGGCTGACTTAACAGGACTCCGCAACGAACCCAAACCGAAACTTCTCGACTATCTGGGTTGGCATCGTCAGCGGGCAGGGCTCTGGTTTGTGGGATTACCCCTGCTTTGCGGACGGCTGGAAGGACCGTTCAAGCAAGGGCTTCGTCAAATCGTCGAAACGTATCAACTAGAGATCAGGCTCACGGCCAATCAAGACTTGCTTCTTTGCAACATTGGAACGGCCCAACGCGCAGGAATTCGAACTGAGTTAGCAGCACTTGGCTTTGACGTACCGGAATCGCCAGCACCACTGGCCCGTCATGCGATTGCCTGCCCAGCCCTTCCGACCTGCGGTTTGGCCATTACTGAGTCCGAGCGAATTCTTCCAGATGTGTTGGATCGACTCGATGCCCAGCTCAGACGTTTGGAAATTGAAAAATCTCTGTTGGTGCGCATGACTGGATGCCCTAATGGATGTGCCCGCCCGTACATGGCGGAACTGGCTTTGGTGGGAAATGGGTTGAATCAATACCAGCTCTGGTTGGGAGGCACCCCGAACCTGCAAGTTCTGGCGCGCCCCTATGTAGAGAAGCTTCCACTCAAGGATTTAGAGCAAACCCTCGAACCACTTTTACTCAGCTGGAAAGCTGCTGGCGGGAGACGAAGCTTCGGAGATCACATCAACAAACTTGGCGATCAAGCGGTTGCTGATCTACTTCCAGCTTCCGCGTAAATCGCGCATTCGGCCCCACTTCTCCAAGCCCACAATTGATCTCCATAGGAATAGTGCCACCACTCATTTGGGTGTTGGCTAAAACCAACTGATGCCATCACCGAACGCAGAAGATCTCTTCGCTGATGAAACATCTGTGCCTCTGTATTGGTTGCATTGGCGTAGTAATCAGGCTCTGAAACAGCTCCAATGGCATCAATGTCTCCACCCATTTGCAGCAGCGCGCCAGTACCCGTTGCGAGGGTGAGATCCACTGCAGCGCCTGTGCTATGGGGGGGAGGTGTTTCAGGATTACGACTCGGAGCAGCCCAAAATCGTGCCACGTCTGCTTCCACTTGATGCAAGGCAGCCTGTTGAGCAGGATCATGGCGCTCAACACCCCGTTCCTGGCATAGCTGATCGATGGTGTAGTTCACCATGAAGGCCTGAACGCTGATCGGCCTCCAAGCATCGAAAATTGCAAATTGGAGCTCTGGAGCATGGTTGCGCAATTGATCCTGCGCCTCGAGCAACCGCCTTACGACTCCGGATCGCAGACGAAAGGGATCCCGACCTGGCCCATAGGGCGCACCGATTGACGCATAGGGATGCGGCTCAATCCGAAACAATTGCGGCGGCAGATGCTCCAGTGATTCCAGGCAATCTTGGATCGGACGATCACTCCAAGGACGCATCGGCTAAAGATTCAGGGATTGGACTGTTCAAGTTTTAGTAGAACCAATGAACGATGGTTAATTCAAAGGTGTTCCACCAATAAGGCGACGTTGCTGATCATCAAGCAAGGCTCGAAGTTGGGGGCAACGATCAAGATTTGGATCATCACGGAGTAGCGCCTGGGCGGCGGACCGAGCATCTTCCAAAACAGCTGCATCATCAGCGAGGCTTGCCAAAGCCAAATCCGGCAAGCCGGATTGACGTGTTCCCAGAACCTGTCCAGGACCGCGCAACCTCAAATCCATTTCGGCAATTTCGAATCCATCAGTGGATCGCACCAGAACATCGAGCCGTTGACGGGCCAAGGGATTGGAACTTCCATTGATGAGAAGGCAATGGGATGCTGCCGCCCCACGCCCCACCCGTCCACGCAATTGGTGGAGTTGAGCCAAGCCAAACCGCTCCGCGTGATCGATCATCATCACGCTCGCCTCAGGCACATCCACGCCCACCTCCACAACAGTGGTGGACACAAGCACCTGACAAGCACCCGACGAGAAAGAGGAGAGCACCTCTTGTTTCTCCACACTGCTCAACCGACCATGCAGCAACCCAACCTGAAGATCGGGGAACACCTCAGAAACCAGTTCTGCATGCACTTCAACCGCTGAACGCAATTCCAATTTCTCGGACTCCTCCACCAGTGGCAGCACCACGTACGCACGCTGACCTTTGGACACTTCGTCCCGAATCAAGGCATAGGCCTTCTCCCGTTGTCCGGCGGACAACATCGACGTCTTGATCGGCGTTCGTCCTGGCGGCAATTCGTCAATTTGGCTCACATCCAAATCCCCATGGACAGACAGTGCCAGGGTTCTGGGAATTGGAGTGGCCGTCATCGTGAGCAGATGCGGCTGCAGACCTTTATTCAGCAGTCGGTCCCGTTGATGAACTCCAAAGCGATGTTGCTCATCAACCACCACCAGCCCAAGGCGTTCAAACACCACGGGATCTTCCAGAAGGGCGTGGGTTCCCACCAGTAATTTCAACGAGCCTGTGGCGAGGTCATCCAGAAGCTGACGCCGACGAGGACGGGGGGTTGAGCCCGTGAGCAGCTCCACCGTGATGTGAAGTTGGGGCAGCCAATGACACAGATTGCGATGGTGCTGCTCAGCTAACACTTCAGTGGGTGCCATGAAGGCGCCTTGCCAACCCGACGCGATGGTGCTGAGCAGAGCCGCAATCGCAACGACCGTTTTACCCGAGCCCACATCGCCTTGGACGAGACGAGCCATGGGTTTGGACTGAGACAAATCTCCTTCAATTTCCTGCAACACCCGCTGTTGAGCCTCTGTGAATTGAAACGACAGCAAGTCTTTGAAATCCTGAACAAGTCCCTGACTCGAAGGGAGAAGGCTGAGCTCAGGACCAGGACGGGAGCGCAACGCCTGGCGACGCCTCAGCAAGCCCAGCTGCAACAGCAGAAATTCGTCAAACACCAAACGATGACGGCCACGATCCAGCGTGTCCCGATCCTTCGGAGCATGAAGGGCCTTCAACGCCTCAGAAACGGACAAAAGACCAAAGGTCTGTCGCAAGGCCTCAGGCAGAGGCTCAGTCCATTGATCTGTAAGGGGTAAGACCTGCTCAATCAAGCCTCGAAATCGATCGGCCCCCACACCCTCTGTGAGGGCATACACCGGAAGAAGGCGTCCAATACTGGCCGACTTGACCGGCGAGGAGGGATTCTCGAGAACCTCAATCAAAGGATCCTGAAACGACAGGCCATAGGCGCCGTCTTTCACAAGACCGCTAACAGCCACGCTGGCCCCAGCCGGATACAAGCGTTGCTGGCCTTTGAGATAAGCCTGCGAACTAAAGCGTTTCCCCGCGAGAAAGCGCGTCACCTTCAGCCGTCCTGTCGGGTCCTGCAGCTGCAGTTCAAGAATGGCGAGGTTGGGATTGCGGGGGCTTACAAAGCCATTGCAACGGCGAATCGTGGCCACGATGGTTGCTGTTTCCCCTGCCACCAATGCCTCAATACGTCGCATGGCCGAGTAATCGACATGGTCGCGGGGGTAATGACGCAACAGGTCTTTCACCAGCAACAAATTGAGTGAAGCCAAGCGACTAGCCAACTTCGGTCCGACCCCTTTGATACGGGTGATCGGACTCTCAAGATCAAGGCTGGAATGATCGGGCGATCCTTGCCCAGCAGCCGATTGCAGTTTTAAACGCGGCGGGGCCATCGGAGCCGATGGTTCTAAGCGATGGCGCAACTCATACAGCCACTGACGGGCGTCACTAACGAGCCGACGACGGGAGGCATCTGTGAGCTGCGGATAATCGTCAAAGGAGCTTTGCAACCGCTCCATCCGTTCAACAGCGCCACGGGGCATCGGTATCGACGGGGGTGCCGACAACTGTTGCGACAGGAATTGATGAAACTGCTGTTGACGTCCCTGAAGGTTTTGAAAACCGCGATCCGCTTCAAGACCTAACGATTGCTGCAAAGGCCGCAACCAACCAAGGAACAGAGCAAGCTGAGCGCTCGTCAGTCCCCGGTCGGCATTGATCTCGAGTCGCGTGGTGTCGAGTCGGGGGGTGTCGGGTGGGGTGGGGTCTGCCAATGGGTCCGGGCCTCGCGATCCAGGGAGCGACGCTCCCAGTGACGTTGCTGTCCAACCATTTTGGTCAACGCGTGATGGTGCTCGCGTAGACGGCTACGGCAACGGCGCAACCGATGGCTGTCGAATTCCAACTCACTCGTGCGAATCAAAATCGAAAAGACATCCATGCCTGGCTCAAGCTCACCCATGGCCAAGGGCAACCGAATCCGCAAAACATTGCTGGCCGTCGGCTGAGTTTCCATTTGTCCCCGCTGAACGGCCTCCAAAAGGGATATGGGAAGAAGGGCTTGAGCCAGACCCGCTTTCAACATCTGAACATTGACGGCGTGGGACAGATTCCGTAGCCGCCGGGAGAGGGCCAAATCCATGGATTGCATCCAATGCAGCAAGGCATCAGGACGGGTTGGGAGCAGGTAGTCGTCTCTGTCGAGAGATGCACTAATGGAAGGATCCAGCATCCAATCCTCAACAGAACCAGGCGATTGCATCACATCACCAGCCAGCTGAAATAACGATTGCAAGACGTCGAGATCAGAACTCTGTTGGTCCTCGTCGTCACCAGACAGAACGGCCTCCTGCGACTCATCACTGGCTTCGGTGTGGCTTTCATCGGGAGACTTGGACCTTGCCACTGGGGGAGGACCCAAAGGAGAGGCCAAACTCAAATGCACGGAGCCCGAAGGCTCGCTTCGGTTCAAAGGCGGCGGATCAGGTTGGTCAGGTTGTGGAGCTGATTTGGTGTCTTGAAAATTTTTGGAGAGACCTTGCAACATCTCACGACTCGCATTCGCCTGTTGGCGGCGTTGTTCATCGTGCATCTGTGTGACGAGATGCATGAGTTGCTCCACCGTCAGCAAGACGGAGCACCGCTTGGTTATGTCCTCAACGGCCAAGTGAAAACGGTCGCGCTCACCAGCACTCAGTCGGCTAAACCTTCCCGGATCAACCTCGCTCAACAAACTGAACAGCGCCTGGCGCGTGGCAGCTTGAACCTCGTCGCGCAAGACCTGTAGGTACAGCGCTTGATCCCGATAAATCGCAACCGAACTAAGCCGACACTGCCGTTGAAGGCGTGCCAGCTGTTCAGAGGGTTCGTAAGCGGACTTGATGTCCGGAACAGCCACTGGGATCAGCCGGCGTTCTGCATGGACGCCACTTCGGCGGCAAAGTCGTTGTCTTCGACTTCAATGCCCTCACCCAGGGTGTAGCGCGTGAAACGACGTACTTTGACGTTCTCACCGATCTTGCCAGCAGCCTGCTTCACCAATTCGGCAACGGTGATGGAGCTGTCCTTAATGAACGGCTGTTCCATTAGAGCCAACTCTTTCAAGCGCTTAGCAATCCGACCTTCGACAATTTTTTCTTTCATCTTCTCCGGCTTGCCTTCCAGGTCGTCCCGACCCATCTCAATGGCTTTCTCGCGCTCACTGATCTCCGCTGGAATCTCATCGGTGGTGACGTATTCCACATTGGGACAGGCTGCAACCTGCATCGATACATCCCGAAGCAGCTCTTGGAACATGTCGCCACGGGCGACAAAATCTGTTTCGCAGTTGATTTCTATCAACACTCCCACCCGGGCACCGGTGTGGATGTAGCTGCCAATCGAACCCTCTGCGGCGGTCCGGCTAGATTTTTTCTCGGCGCTGGCAATGCCCTTCTGACGCAACCACTCGACAGCCTTTTCGGTATCACCATCGGTGGCCCCAAGAGCTTTCTTGCAGTCCATCATTCCCGCGCCTGTCTTGTCGCGCAGTTCTTTGACAAGCTTTGCGGTTACGGCAGCCATCGGATTTAAGAAAGATAAAAAGGAAACATGAATCGCCACCAATCTGCTGAGCAGACCGGCGGCGAAAACTTAGCGGAAGAAGGCCTTAGCCCTCGTAATCGTCGCCGCCTCTCTGTTCATTCGAGCCATGGCGACCTTCATTGATGGCATCCGCCAAACGACCAAGGACAAGTTGAACAGACCGGACTGCATCATCGTTGCAAGGAATCGGAACCTCGCAAAGATCCGGATCGCAGTTGGTATCCAACATCGACACCAAGGGGATGTCGAGTTTGCGAGCTTCGAGAACCGCATTGGATTCCCGGCGTTGGTCGACCAGGACAACAACATCAGGAAGACGACGCATCGTCTTCAGTCCACCCAGGTACTTCTGGAGCCGCTCGAGCTCACGGCGTAAAACAGCACCTTCCTTTTTGGGGCGCATCGCGATGGCACCACTGGATTCCATGCGTTCGAGGTCTTTTAGACGATCGATTCGCGCTTTCATCGTGGTCCAGTTGGTGAGCATGCCGCCCAGCCAACGCTGGTTGACATAAGCCGCTCCACAACGAGCGGCTTCCAAGGCCACCACTTCGGAGGCCTGCTTCTTGGTGCCGACGAATAGAAAACGCTTGCCGCTACGAGCAGCAGAACGCGTCCACTTGTACGCATTGTTCATGCATACAGCGGTTTTAACCAAATCAATGATGTGGACACCATTGCGCGCGCAATAGATGTAGCGCGACATCTTGGGGTTCCAACGACGGGTTTGGTGCCCAAAGTGGGCACCCGCCTCCATCATTTCGGAGAGAGTGACAACAGCCATGGTTTGAGGGTTTCGGGTTCGCCTCCACCTGCCAGGGACTGAACAATCACGGCCAAAAGCCAAAAAATTGTCCAAGTACACCCGAAACGGGCAAGTGTGCGGAATAAGGAACCCCTTGACGGTACCAAATCGATTGCCGTCAGCGCAGTCCTTCCGCCTTTGCCACTTGGAAAAGAGTACGAACGCCAATCCTGTTCAACGGGAGCCGCAACACCTCCATCGCCATACCCGAATAGCCGTTGTGAATTAACCATCGCAACAACGGCCGAAGACTGTGCTGATTGACCAAACCCCCAAGGGTTAAGACCTCCCAGAGCAGTCGATGCAGCCAAGTGAACTGAATGATGAAGCGCACACGACGGGTGGGATGCTTTCGAAAAAAGACCAGACCCATCCGAGCCCGCTCTCCCTCAACACGAATCAAGTTTGGAATCTGGTCGAGGGTGAGCGCTGGATGCCAGTGATAACCAACGGCCTCTGGGCATTTGATCAACGCAACCCCCATACGCCTTAACCGTTCCCCCAATTCCAAGTCTTCCCATCCATACAAACGAAACGAGCAATCAAACAGCCCAGAGCGCTCCAAAACCCCTCGATCAATGGCCACATTGCCTGTGGCGAAATAAGCCCACGAGAGATCGCGGAGCTTGTGTCGTTCCGATGTGGGGTCTGCAAAATTCGCGGTATTCACCACAGCCCCGTAGGTGAAGCAAAGCCGATTGCCACGCTGCTCCCAACTCCGTTGCAACGCTTTGGCGTGACATGCCAAAAACGACTCGGTCACCACCAGATCACTATCGATAAAAACGATCACATCGCCCTTGGCGTGATCAACTCCGCGATTACGCCCTTCCGCAGGGCCGCCGTGTTGCTGTTCCACCAATCGAACATGGGGGAAACGACCCACTTGCTCCCGTAACCAAGCGGGAGTGTCATCGGTGGAGCCGTCATCGACAACGACCACCTCGTACTGATCAAGGCCGCCCTCGAAACGCTGCCTTTCCAGTGCATCGAGACACTTCTCGAGAATCGGCCGGCGGTTGTAGGTCGGAATGACGACGCTCACGAACATCGCGACGGCCGAAGCAAGGGGACCTCCAGCCTACGGACACAAAAAAGGGGGGCTGAGCGCCCCCTTTTGCAAAATCGCTTTTTGAAAATCGCCAGAGGCGATCAATCAGCGGCACCGCCGTTATTGGCTGTACCCGTAACTCCGTTACCTGCGCCTTCGCCACGGCCATCGTTACGCATTTTGCGCTTTTTGAACTTGCGCGCATAAGCGCGGTTGCGCTCCTGTTTCTCTTTTTTCAGGTTCCTGCGCTTGGCCATCCGTTGATGTCACTTTCAAGTGCATCCAGCTTACTGAACAGCAGGCAATAAACAGCCATCTTCCATTTGAAGAAGACGGTCGGCCACATCAAGAATGCGCGGATCATGGGTCACCATCAGCACCGCACAGGCTTGCTCTCGGGCCAGTTTCTTAAGGAGATCCACCACTTCACGCCCCGTTCTGCTGTCCAATGCTGCGGTGGGTTCATCAGCCAACAGCAGACGTGGATGGGCGGCGAGGGCACGGGCAATTGCCACACGCTGTTTTTGGCCACCAGACAAATCATGGGGCAACTGACCCATTTGATGATCATCCAAACCAACCGCCCTCAGCCACGTCCGGGCTTCGTTCCTTCGCGCCCGATAACTGAGATCCGGCAACAGGTCAGCACCCATTTGAACGTTCTGTTCTGCTGTTAGGCAGCGCAACAGGTTGTGGCCCTGAAAAATCATGCCGATGCGACGGCGCACTTGTTGGCGGCTGCGACGTCCAGCGCCGTCTAAACGTTGACCGAGAACATTCACCGACCCCTGTTGAACCGTGCGTAGAGCACCAATCAAGGTGAGCAGGGTGGTTTTGCCACATCCGGAGGGACCAGTCAGCAACACCACCTCTCCCGGATCGATGCGGAGGGAAATATTCTCCAAAACCTGACGGCGCATCGAACCTTGACCAAAGCAATGGCTCAAGGTCTCAATCGACACCGCCGGGGGCACCGGATCAAAGTCGTCATCAACAGCCATGTCAGAAGATCTCCGCAGGATCGGCATCGATCAACCGGCGCATGGCCAACAGCGACGACAACATGCACATCACAAGAATCATCACCAGGACGGTGATGGCGCGGGCAGGATCCATTCCCACCGGGAGTTTTGTCGCGTCACGAACAAACCAATACAGCCCTTGTCCAGCGATATAGGCGGGTACATAACCAAGGGCCGCCAGATAAAAACCTTCTCGCATCACAACGCCAAGCAAGTGACTGACGCGATATCCCATGGCCATCAAGGTGGCGTATTCGGGCAGATGATCACTCACATCCGTGTACAACACCTGATAAACGATCACACAACCCACCACAAAGCCCATGGCAGCCCCGAGGGTGAAAATGAAGCCAATGGAGGTGCTGCTTTTCCAGTAGTTCTGCTCGAAATCAATAAAACCTTGCTTCGTCAACACCGTGACGTCGTCGGGTAAGCGCTGCTGAAGACGCTCCACAGCGAGGTCGGGATCGGTTCCAGGCTGCAAACGAATCAAGCCCACCTCAATCCCACCGGGGGATTTCTGAGGCATCAAGTCCAAAAACGTTTCGGTACTGGTGAGCAAATTGCCATCAGCTCCGAAGCTGGTGCCCAAGCTCACCAACCCCTCCACTCGGACGCGATTGCCGGCTATTTCTGTTTCCACAACTCTTCCGTCGTTGTACCAATCGGCAATCGGACCAAATTCAGGACGCGACAACCGATCGAACAAAATTCGGCCTTTCTGCTTCAACACCCCGGTTTGTTCCGCCAGTCCAGGGTCCAAGAAGAACGGATCATCGGGATTGAAACCCAGGGCAAGGATGGCCCGATTGCGACGGGTTTCAGGATTGCGCCACAACATCAGACCCCAATGAACGGGAGTAACGCCTTCAACCGACGGATCAGCCAAGGTTTGAATGAGGCGCCGACGGGGAAATCCCGACATCCGCACCGAGCTCGCCGAGCGGGGACTGATCAGAACCAAGTCGGCATCAAACAGCCGGTGAACCGTGACACTGGCATCGAATAAGCCATCTCGAAAACCGAGCTGCATAAACATCAGAATCCCGGCGAAACTGATGCCAGCGAGAGCAACCAACAACCGCACTGGTTGTCGGGTGAGCAACATCCAGGAGAGTGGAATTTGGCGTCCCTGCCAGGGCGACTTCATGAGTTGGGCTGGAAACGGGCAATCACTTTCAAACCTGCCAAGCGCATGACCTTTTTGGCATCAGCAGGATCCAAAGCAACATCAACTTGCACCACACGGGCATCCGCATCGCCGGTGGGATCCGTCGACAGCACAGCACGCTGCTCAACCTGGGGGCTGATCCGAATCACGCTTCCATTCAAATCGCCTTTGAAACCACCGTTTTCACTCGTTAATCGCACGATCTGTCCCAAGCGGATTCTGGCAACATCCGACTCATAAACCTCAATTTTGGCTTCCATCTTTTGGCTTGCCCCAACGTCCATCACGCCATCGCTACCGGGGCGCTCTCCCTCACGGGCATGAATTTCAAGCACCAAACCATCCATGGGTGAGGTGAGTTGGCTCAAAGCAAGATCGAATTGCAGACCCTTTTGACTGGCCAAAGCCTCTAAGCGCTGACCCTGCATCCGAATGAGCTCTTCCCGCTTGTTATCCACCAACACTTGTTCAGCAGCTCCCCACTCAGCTGCTTTTTGAAACCGACGAACCTCAACTGTTTGCAAAGCAATTTGCTGCTGAAGGCTTTGTAATTTTGCGTTTATTTCCTCGAGTTCTGCCAAGAGTCCCTGACGGTGATCAAAGGTGGCTAACACCTCACCGCGTTGAATCACCGCACCTTCTTTCACATGAAGGGCTGCAATTCGGGGCGTTCCCGCGATTCCTGCGGTAGGTGCCGCAAGACTTCGAATATCGCCAGAGGGCTCCAATTGACCGAGAGCCGCCACCGCTTCTGCTTTCGCTGGCGATGCCTGTACGGGGACAACTGGTGTGCTTTGCAGCTCTGGGGCCTTTGGACGCAGGAGAAACCAACCCCCTGCCGCAACAGCGACAGCGGTGGCTGCGATCAGAGGACGAGAAATCTGGGGCATTAAGGAGTTGGCGGATTATCAAACAGCAGAAGCTCGATGTAACGATCGGCCCAATCGGGATCGAAGGCTTTCTCGAGCACCCGGCGGGTCTTGTCGTTGCGCTTCTGTTGAAGGCAATAGTTCAGTTGCCCCTCGTACCGGTTGATCGTAGAAACAGCCGTTCGGGATTCGGGAATCGCCTGAGCTGTGCAATCGGAGAGAACGTTGAGGTAATCCGATACGACTTGATTAAATAAAGCCTCTTCTTCGACGCCATCAGGCCGGATAAAACACACCTTGCTTGAAAAGATTGTCCCCCAGCCGGGAAGGTCCCGCACCTGTCGAAACGCCGGAATTTCAATCGCCTCAAGGTTTTCTAAAATTGGATCTGGCAGCTGACTCGATGTCGGAGATAGATCGACAATCGCGGCCGAAATACCCGCAGGACCTGCAACGATGTCGGCACCAAAAATCGGTAAATCGAAGCGCGGATCAGGAAACCAAACGCAGTGAAGAATCTGTAAGCCGTTGCCGAGTTTCGCGATTTCGAGATGGATTTTGCGAAACCCCCTGCATTGGTACAACTCATTACCAATGAAAAGAGTTTCGCCATCCAGTTCTCCATGAATGGCCCTTAAATCCTCAACGGTGCTTAGAGGCTCAAGTTCTGGGAGTTTTTGCCAAGCAGCACGCATGGTTGCGGCGAGGGTCGACACCAGGGGATGCAGTTCCTGAGAAGGATTCTTGGGCTGAGGCTGCATCAAGGCCGGCAGGCACAGAACAGAACTATCAGTCATCGCCTGACGCCTTGAGAAATGAAAGTTGAGCCAAACCCACTGATTCCACTCAAAAAAACAGCCGTTAGCTGATTCGCCAAGGCTAGGCCAGCAGAGTTAAGAGTTGTGTCTTGCAGCAAAAAGCACACAGGCCACTCCTTTTGATCGGCTTCGTGCAAGAGCACAGACCAGAACAAAGACATGGCAAAGACTTCAGCCAGAAGCCCATGTCCCTACCCAAACAACAAACAAAGAATCAAAAATGGCACGTTTGCAAATACATGAAAAACGGAACATCTATATTTGCTTTCGAGAATAAACTGATCAAAGAGCTATCAGTTGTTAGCAGCCTGCCAGCAGAAACCTCCACTAAATATCAACCAAAAAAGATTTCGAGAAGATTATTTCAGGTACTTAATCCCTTCATGTCTATTTAAGATCAGTTCAATTCAGCGGCAGATATCGCGCTTTGGCTGAAATCGGTTCACCGTTGTCGCCTCCAGTCGCGATAATTGCTGGTGTAGTAACCCGCAAAGTCAATTCGAAGGCCAATTGGGTGCTCAGTAAAGGCTTAAACGCCGAGACCTGCCTCGCTCAACCTTTGAAAGACAGCTTTGCCAAGCAGCTCTGAACCGTTCGTTCTTCGGCCCCAAGTTAGATAACTGGACTTTGCCCAACGGCACCCGTTGCGTGGCTGCAGCGATGCCCGATGCGCCACTCACCTGC
>Ga0257106_1001299_pt1 | contig 12630 bp, 10 predicted proteins | sample LP_taG_3_FD_190177 | JGI IMG/M metagenome (GOLD analysis project Ga0257106, IMG submission 190177) | Marine microbial communities from Northeast Subartic Pacific Ocean, Canada - LP_J_2011_P26_10m | ecosystem: Environmental > Aquatic > Marine > Oceanic | place: Canada: Northeast Subartic Pacific...
GAGCGAAGAGGTCCCTGTTGAAGTGCAAGGTTTGAGGTTGAAGTCCAAGTTGAAGCGGCGTTTAACATATCCCGCCGGCGGGATATGTTAGAGCTGGATCACCGCCCCGGGCCGCGCGCCCGGCGGCACGACGAACTCGACGGCCTGGCCGCGCGGGTCGACGACGGAGAGCCGCGACCCCGGGACGGCGCCGTTGGGGATGCGCACGAGCATGGCGCGGCCGCCGCGCCGGTTCGCCGCCGTCGCGTGGGCGTTGCCGAAGTCCCCGAGCCACTTGTTGACGTGGATGGCGACGGCGTTGACGTTGTGCCACGCGTAGAAGGCGCCCACGACGTAGATGGGCTCGTCCGCGCCCGGCGGCGTCACCTTGGCCAGGTGGCAGACCTTGAGATCGTAGAACACGATGTCCGCCGCGCGGTCGCCGAGCGACGCGAGCACGTCGTCGAAGGTCCGCAGCGCTTTCCGCTTCAGCGACGAGAAGAAGCCCTTGGCCTTCTTCGGCTCCTCGGCGGCGCGCGCGGCGCGGTAGACCTGCTTGAGCGCGTCGCCGTCGAAGGTCGACGTCTCCGGGCGCGTCGCCGACGCCGCGCAGAGGCCCAGGAGGACCAGGTCCGCCGCGCCGGGCCCGAGCACGAGCACCAAAAACGACACCGCGAAAGCCACGACGACGCCGACCTCCAGCGACCCCGTGCCGTCGAGCTGGAAGACGGCGGACGCGACGTAGGCCGCGCAGACGCCGACGGCGCTGCAGACCATCTGCGTGAAGGACGCGCCCGCGCCGGCCTTGAGCGCCGCGTAGGCCACGAGCACGGCGGCGAGGGACTGCTCCTTCGTCAGCGTCTGCGGCGTCGTTACGGGCGTCGTCGTGCGCTTCGGTGATCTCGCCGTCGACGACATGGCTGTGCGGGTTCGGCGCAGCCCGAGAGGAGACGATGCGTCGGCCGCGCCGCTCGGGAGGAGAAGACGATGAGAATTGCCACAAGCCAGTAAACATCGGCAAGATGCTCTGGCACGCTGCCCTGCATCGCCGACCTGCACGGCGCATCGCACACACCTTCCTGCGTTCTCGCAGCCCGTTGCGCGGCGGCTCGTCGGCCGCGCTCCACCGGTCGCGGGCACGCGGGGCAGCCTCGCCGGGGCTGCGTCGCCCCCGGAGGACCATGGCGATGGCGACGCTCGCCGCGAAGCGCAGGGAGCGGGCCATTCTCATGGAGCGGAAGCGCGCCCAGCGCGAGAAGGAGGCCGTGAAGCTCTTCGGCGAGGTCGACGGCGGCGGCGGCAGCCTCGACAAGGCGGCGCTGAAGCTGCTCCTGGAGAAGATGAACCCGTCGGAGCCGCCGACGGACGACGGCGTCGACTACGTGCACCACAGCATCTTCCCCGAGAACCCCGACGGCCGGATCGGCGTCTCCCACATGGGCGCCATGAACAAGCACTACCACTACTGGTCCAGCAAGAGCGACGACGTCGACAAAATCTTCGCGGACCACGACGCCGACAAGAGCGGCTACTTCGACCGCGACCAGTTCAAGAAGGCGCTCATCGCCATCGAGGAGGCCAACGCGGACAAGCGCGCCTACGACGCGGGCGACTGGACGACGACCATCATCCAACTCACCGACGAGCTCTTCGACAAGGTCACGGAGTTCAGCGACTGGAACGAGAACGGGCGCATCTCCAAGCCCGAGGCCCTCGCCGCCATGACGCTCTGGTCCGCCATCGCCAAGGAGGAGGCGCGGCGGAAGTCGACGTCCTGCCTTATCGCGTGAGGTCTTCTGTGTTTTTGTGGGGCAACATAGCGGCAAGGAGGCTTCAAGGGAATCTAAGGGAGAGCTCTTGCTTGCAAGCCACAAGCTCTTATGGTGAAAAACCAGGCGACATGCGCGTGGCGCTGACCTAACACGAACGCACACAATGTCGGACTGGGCCGCGCAGGAGGCGGCGCTCTTCGGCGGCGGCGCGCCGCCGCGCGCTGCGCCGCGGTCCGAGGCGGCGGCGCGCCGCCAGTTTGTTGGTGATGTCTCCGGCGACGAGTCCTTCGCGCGCGCGCTGGTGGCGGAGGACGCGGCGCGCGCGCGCGCCGCCGAGGACCGGGACCGGGCGCTGGCGCGCGCGCTGTCCGACGCGCCGCCGGGCGACGCGGCGCTCGCGCGCGCGCTCGCGGCGGACGACGGCGCCGCGGATCGCGCGCGGACGGCGTCGGACGCGGCGCTCGCGCGGGCCCTCGCGGCGGAGGGCGGCGGCGATGCGCGGTCGTCGTCGGACGCGGCGTTCGCGCGCGCGCTCGTCGCGGCCGAGGCGCGGCCCGCGGCGCTGCCCACGGCGATCGCGCGGCCGCTCGAGGAGCCTCCGGCGGCCGGCGCCTCCGCGCTCCGCCTCGAGCCGCCGTCGGCCTGGAGCGACGCCGCGGCGAAGACGCTGCTCGAGACCGCGGCGGCGGCGCTCGACGCGCGCTCGTCCTTCGCCGACGACGCCTTCCCGCCCCGGCCCGTGCCCTGCGGCGACGCCGTCGCCGCCGACTGGGCGCGCGGGTCGCGCTTCGCGCCGCGGTCCGGGCCCTGGGGCGCCGCCGGCGGGCCCCGCGCCGCGGACGTGAAGCAGGGGCGGCTCGGCACGTGCTGGCTCCTCTCCGCGGCGGCGGTCCTCGCGGCGAGCGACGCGGCGACGGTGGCGACGCTCTTCCCCGGGCAGCCCCACGTGGCGAACAAGCGGGGCTGCTACGTCGTGCGCCTCTGCTGCTTCGGGCTCTGGCGCCTCGTCGTCGTCGACGACCTGCTGCCGACGCTTCGGGGCCGGCCGTGCTTCGCGGGCGTCGACGGCGCGCTCTGGCCCGCGCTCGTGGAGAAGGCCGCGGCGAAGGTCTACGGCGGCTACGAGCTCCTGAGCGGCGGCCACGTGCGGAGCGCGCTCGCGCTCCTCACGGGCTGGCCCTGCGGCGACCACTCGCTCGACCCGCACGACAGGGAGGGCGGGAGCGTCGAGGACAAGCGCGATGTTTTGTGGCTCACGCTCCTGTCGCTCGTCGAGGCGAGGGCCGTGTGCTGCGCGTCCGCGCGGACCGACGCGGCGCGGCTCAACGCCGTGGGTTTGAATCAGCGCCACGCGTACAGCGTCGTCGACGTCGTCGAGCTCACGGACCTGGGCGGGACCGTGAGCCGCCTCGCGCGGCTGCGGGACCCCCACGGCGACGCGCTCCAGCGGTCCTGGGCCGGCGACTGGTCCGCGGCGGACCTCGCGCGGCGGCCCCGCGAGCTCGGCGACGCGCTCCGGAGCCGCGGCGCGCCGGACCCGTCGACGCAGTGGCTGTCCTTCGCCGACCTCGAGCGCTACTTCTCGCGCGTGTCCTTCTGCGAGGACCGGAGCGCCTGGGCCGGCGACCTCCGCGCCGCGGCGCGCGCGGGGTTTTCGGTCGCGGCCGCGGGCGCGCCCTGCCTCGCGCTCCGGAGCCGCGCGCGCGCGCCCGCGGCCGTCTGTCTGGAGCGGCCGCGCGCCGACGGCCCCGACGCCTGCGTTTTGGTGCTGCGCGCGTCGCGGCGCGCCATGCGGCGCGGGCGCTGCGGCGCCGACGCGGTGACGGGCGTCCACGCGGTCGCGGCCGCGGCCGTCGCCGGCGGCGCCGCGACGGCGCTGGGGACCTGGGTCGGCGGCGGCGACGACGACCTCGTCCACGTCGTCGCGCCGCTCTGCCTCGCGCCGTCGGCCGTCGACGTGCACCTCGCGGTCCTCTCGCGCGACGCGCTCGACGCCGCGCCGGCGGTCTTAGAACCGGCGGCTCTGGCGGCCGCGCTCCGCCAGCTCGCGCGCGGCGACGACAACCCGCGCTACTTCCACGGCCTTCGGCTCTCGGCGGCCAAGTGCGGCCTGGCGACGCTGCTCGTCGCGTCGAACGCGAACGCTTCCGACACGGCGACGGTGACGCTCGAATTCACGGAGCTCGCGGGCTGCGCGCTCTCGCGCGGCGCGGGCGCGGTTTGCGTTGTTGATGTGGTCCCGCCGCGGACGGAGCAGCTCCTGTGCGTCGTCGTGCCCACGCGGCCGAGCTTCCGGCTCGCCTACGCGTCGCGCGTCGAGGTCGCGCGGTTCTCGTCCGTCTTCCACGACCCGCCGCTGCGGCCCGGCGACGAGCTCCACCGGCCCGCGGCGTACGGCTAATTTTTTTCTTGGAAAAAGTGTTACGAACTCTCGTCGTCGTCGTCGGGGATCATGCGGCACCACGTCGTCCGGTGCGCGTCCCAGCGCGCGCGCGCGACGAGGTCGCCGCAGCGCACGCAGACGACGGAGGAGCCGTCCTCGAAGGCGTCCTGGAGGAGCTCGCTGTGGCCGCCGTCGCCGAGGATCGAGGACCGCTCGAGGAGGTCGTCGCAGACCGCGCGCGCCGCCGCGAGCTCCGCGGCCTCGTCCTCGGTGAGGTCCGGCCGGATCGCCCGCTGCTCGCGCCGCTGGCGCTCCGCGGTCCGCTTCGCGGCGTCGAGCTGGCGCTTCATTACGTCCTCGTCGCCGCCGCTGCCGAGCTTGGCCGCCGCGAGCGCGCAGGCGATCGCGCCGTCGCCGTCGCCCTCCGCGAGCTTCGCGCGCGCCGCGTCCATCAACGCGCGGATCTGCTCGGCCGTGTCCGCGTCGAGGGCGGGGCCAGCGTCGGCTGCGCCGGGCGGCGCGACGGCGCCGGCGCCCATGGGTCTCGCGCTCCGCCGCGGCTTGGTTGTAGCCTTGGCAGGCTTCGCGCGAGCGGTGCGTTGCTGCCGCTTGCGCGTGCGCTCCGCGCGGCCGCTGACGAGCGACGTCGCGACCACGAGACCGAGCGCGACGAGCAGCGGGAGCAAGGCTACCAGGTAGGCGGCGGATGGCACGGTTTGACTCATGCAAAGACGATGACTGGCGTCACGGAAGGCGTTGCCGAGTGGCCCATTGCGGCTGCAAAAAAGTACAACATCAGCCACTCGCTGAAAATCAAATTTTACTCGACAGTTGACATCGACGCGTCGCGTTCTCGACGGCTTCAACCCGCGGCACACTCGCAGCGTCGCAGCAACCTCGCGGCGCAAACGTCGCAGCAAACTCACAGCACACTCGCTGCACTACAATCGTCGTCGAACCACCGTGCGATGCACCGATCTCAAATGTCGTGGGCCCTCGACCGCCACGCCTACTACTCGAGCGACGAGTCCGACGACGACGACGACTGGTTCGTCGGCTCCTACGAGCCGGGCCTCGACGAGCCGCCCTTCGCGTCGACCGTGCGCGTGGCGCGGGACCGCGCCGGGAGCTGGTCGTCGCAGCGCGACGGGTCGCCGCGGCGGGACGACGCGCCCGCGGACGGCCGCGTCGTCCGCGTCGTGCTCGGCCCCGCGCGCGCCGTCACGGACTCTGAGTCCGACGGCGACTCGTCGCTCGGGTCCCTCGGCGCGTTGCGCCTCGACGGCGGCGACGACGACGCGGCGGCGGCCTGGGCGCCGAACCGCGTGGAGCTCGTCGAGTTCGCGGACCTGCAGATGCGGTGGCTGTCGCTCAACGCGCCGAAGCTCATGGCGGCGACGGTCGAGACGACGCGCGACGTCGTCATGTACGCCGTCCGCGTGGGCCTCGCGAACGACTTCCGCGACGCGCGGCGCACCGTCTTCGCGGCGCTGCTCGTCGCCGCCAAGTTCCACGAGTGCGAGACGGGAAGGGCGTTGATGGGGTTGGTCGTGGAGCTCGCGGGCGGCCGCTTCGACGCGCGCGAGATCCGCGCGACGGAGATGCGGCTCCTCGCGGCCCTGGGCTGGGACGTCCGCGCGGCCTCCGTGGCCGGGCGCCCGAACCGCGAGGACGCGTGGTGCTGCGTGTCGCCCGGCTCGACGCCGTCGTCGCGGTCCTTCGACGCCTACGAGTAGACCGGCGGTCGCCGTCGCCCGGCGCGCTAGCCCGGAGAGAAAGAAGCCTAAGAACCACCGCGTGCTTACGACACGGCCGTGGCCCGGAGCGCGAACTTGAGCTGGTTCGCCATGGCGTCCAAATCCGCCTTCCGGTCCTCCGCGAGGCGCCGCCGCTGCTTCTCCTTGAACGACCGCGCGTGGACCGGCAACTTCGCGAGCTCGGCGGCGAGCTGGTCCCGCTCGAGGTTGAGGCCCAGCAAGCGCCGCTCCAACGGCGCGCGCGCGTCGACGGCGTCGCGGTCTCTGTCCGTCGCGAAGGGGCTCCCCGCGGAGAGCGCGTTGTCGTTGCGCCCGAACGCGCGGGCCCGCAGCGGCGCGCCGGCGGTCGTCGGCGACGCCGGCGCGCCGCCCTTGGCGCGGAAGCCGCGCTCCGGCGGCCGCGCGCCCGCGGGCGGCGACGGCGGCGCGGCCGGCGGCGACGGCGGCGACGGCGCGGCCGGGTCCGGGTCGGCCGGCGCCGGGTCGGCGTGCCACCGCGATTGTTGTTCCGGCTCCGCGTGCCACCGCGACTGCGATTCCGGCTCGGCGCGCCACCGCGATTCCGGCTCCGGCTCCGCGCGCCACCGCGACTCCGGCTCCGGCTCCGCGCGGCGCCGCGGCGCGTCGTCCTCGGCGTAGCGCGCGAGCGGCGCCGCGGCGGGCCCCGCGTAGGCCGCGAGCGTCGTCGGCCGCGGCGGCTCCGGCGGGCCGCGGTCCAAAACGCCGCGGGGCGGTTCGTCGCGCGGCGGCGGGCTCCGGCTCCGCCCTTTGCGCCGGAGCGCGGCCGCGAGCTCCGCGTGCTTCGCGTTCGCCGCGTTGAGCGCGTCCGCGGCGTCGCCGTGGGCCTCGCGCCAGCGCTCCGCCTCGGCGCGCGCCTCCGACGCCGCGTCCCAGGCCTTGCCCGACGAGAGCTCCGCGGCCTCGAGCGACGCCTGGAGCTCGCGGATGCGGCGCCGCGCGAGCCCCAGGTCCGCCGTCTCCTGGCCGAGGCGCTCCGACGTCTCGCGGCAGGCGTCGCGGAGCTCGCGCTGCGCCGCGCGGGACCGCGCGAGCTCGTCCTCGAGTTCCAATTTCGCCGCATCCGCGTAGCGGAGCGACGCGCTCGCCTGCGCCGCGGACCGGTCCGCGGCGGCCGCCGCGCCCTGGAGCTCCTCGATGCGCGCCTCGAGGCGCGCGACCTCCGGCCGCGGCGCGCGACGGGCCGGCTCCGGCTCCGGCTCCGGCTCCGGCTCCGGCGGCGGCGCGACGACGGCCGCGAGCGGCCGCGGTTCCACGAACGCGCCGAGCGACCGCGCCGCGGGCGCCTTCGGCGACGGCGCCGGGCTCGCCTCGAAGCCCCGGAAGCTCGGCGGGCTCGCGGGGGGCGGCGACGCGGGCGCGGCGCCGGGGCTCCCGGGCGGCGACGCGGGGAAGTCGGGCTGGGGAGCCTTCGGCGGGAACGGGCTCGCGACGACGGGGCCGCCCGGCGCGAAGGCCCGGCGGCTCGCCGGCGACAGGGACTTGCGGCTCGCCGGCGACGTCGGCGAGTTGCGCACGCGGCCGAGGGCCGGCTCCTCGGGGCTGTTCTGCACGCGGCCGCGCGCGGGCTCGTCGTCGGCGCCGTCGTCGCCGCGCTCGTCGGGGCTCCGCGGCGCGCGGCCGCGCGCGGGCTCCGGCGACGTCGGGCTGTTGCGCACGCGGCCGAGCGCCGGCTCGTCGCGCGGCGAGTCGTCGGCGGCCGGCGCGTCGTCCGGCGGCGGCGGCGGCGACGTGAGGTCCTCCTCGGCGAAGCCGTGGAGCGGCGTCGCGTCGCGGCGCTGAGGCGTGTCGTCATCGTCGAGGGACGCGACGCTCACGAGCGTCGACGTCGCGGGGAGCGGCTCGTCGTCGCCCTCCAACGGTTCCGCGTCGTCGAAGGGCAGGTCGAACGGTAGGAACTCGGAGGAGCCGCGCAGCTCCAGCTCCGCTTCGATCTCGTCGTATTCCGACTTCTTCGTGCTGAGCGGCAGGGCCGCGAGCTCGGCCAGAGACATGGGCGCCATATGGCTTCCACCGTTAGAGGCCCAACATCGTTTGCGTTTGCCGGGGGCCGGTTGGGTAAACGAGGTAAACATGCAGCATCATTGCCTTTCAATACTTTCGGCCGGGCTGGCTTCCTCCGCCTGCAAACGCCTCGTCGCCGCAAGCTCCGGGGCCAAGAGCGCGCGTCGCGTCGTCGACGGATTCCGGGCCATCGTCGTCATCAAAAAGCAGGGCGTCGCGCCGGTCCAGCTGCCTTTCAGCTCCGCCTCGTCACCACAACCATGGGCGCCGCCGCCAGCGCCGCGACCTACGACTCCATCGAAGAGGCGCTCCCCTCCGCGCCGTACCAGTCCGAGGAGGACGCGAAGAACGAGGGCTACTCGCGCGCCGACATCGAGACCTGGTACGAGCAGAACGTCCTGGGCCACAAGGCCGGCATCGTCCAAGTGTCCGTGGGAAGCGCAGGAAACCGCATCGGCGCGTCCTTCTGGGAAGCGATCTGCCAAGAGCACGGCGTCGACGCGGCGGGCGCGGGCGCCGGTCCCGCGTCCTACTTCAACGAGACGAGCGACGGCCGCCACGTGCCCCGGTCCGTGCTCGTGCACGCGGACAAGAGCGGCTGCGACGCGACGGTCGCGGGGCCGCTGGGCAAGCTGTTCCGGCCGGACAACCACGTCTACGGCGAGGCGACGGGCGGCAACTGGGCCAAGGGCTTCTACACGTCCGGCGCGGAGATCGTCGACGCGTGCCTCGACGTCGTCCGCCGGGAGGCGGAGCGGTGCGACCCAGCGTCGAGCGACAGGAGTGCTTTTTCGCGCGAATCTCGCCTGAAGATGTGAAGAAATCCGACCCCGTCGCACTTGGTAGGTGCGACCGCCTCGCGGCCTTCCAGGTCTGCCACGCGCTCGGCGGCGGCACCGGCGGCGGCCTGGGTCCCCTTCTCCTGACCAAGATCGCGGAGGAGTACCCCGACCGGGTCCTCGCGAGCTTCGCCGTCCTGCCGGGCTCGGCGCTCTCGGAATCGCCGACGCAGCCCTACAACGCGGTCCTCGCGCTCCACCAGCTCATCGAACTGAATAATGCCCAAGGCGCGCACGCGATCCTCTTCGACGCCGACGCGCTCGCGAAGACGGCGGGCCCGGAACTCGCGGCCGCGCGCGCGATGGCCGACGCGACGGCGCCGTTCCGCTTTCCCTCGGCGCTGAACTGGACGCCACGGTCCTTTCACCACGCGCTCTGCCCCTGGACCTACGGCCGGCGGCTCCACTTCCTGCTCGCGGGCGCCGCGCCGCCGGGCGCCTCCCCGGCCGCGGCGCTGGACCACCTCTACTGCGAGACGCCCGAGCGCCGCGACCCGGCGAACGACGTCGCGGCGCCGCCGGCCTACGTCGCCGCGGACGACGCGTTCCGGCGGCAGATTCTAGCCGCGGGGCTGCCCGTCGCGCAGTACGACGGCGACGTGAAAGCCGCGACGGCGCGCGTCGCCGCGCTCCTGGCAAAGTCCGACGCGCGGCCCGCGTCCAAGCTCCTCGCCGCGGCGCTGTTCGCGCGCGGCCCGCCGTCCGCCGCCGACGTCGAGGCCGAGCTCGCGGCGCGCGCCGACGCGTACGTTCCCACGCGCGCGAAGCTCTTCGACGGCTGGGCGCCGCCGCCGCGCGCGGCCGCGATCGGCGGCGCCGCGTCGTCGACGGCGATCGCGAACTCGACGGCGGTGCGCCAGCCGCTCAATCGCGTCCGCGAGCAGATGACTGCACTCTTCCGCAAGAAGGCGTTCGTCCACAACTACACGGGCGAGGGCATGGACGAGATGGAGTTCTGCGAGGCCGAGTCCAACGTGAACGACCTCGTCCAGGAGTACCGCCAGTACGAGGACGCCGAGGCGGTCCTCGACCCGCCGGAGGAGGAGGAGTAAGGTGGATTTTTTTGCGTGGTTGGACTAGTTATTGAAGGGGATGCGCGCGCGACTGCTCCGTGGTTGCGGTGCTCGTTGAAGTAGTGCTGCACTGACTCATTCTATGCGAGTGCGATGAAGGCCTCGATTGCGTGTCTGTGCCTGCTCCTGCGGGCGGCGCAGGGCCTCCGGCTGCCGCAAGGCCTCCGGCTCTGCAAGCGCGTCGGCGGCGACGCGCTCGCGCTCGCGCTCGCGACGGCGCCGCTCGCCCAGGCGGCCCAGGCCGCGGCCCCGCCGTCGCCCGCGTCGCTGGAGCTCGTGCAGCGCGCGCTCGACGCGTCGAGCCAGGAGCAGAAGGACGCCGTCCCGTTGCTCGGCAAGGCCATCGAGGCCTGGAAGAAGGAGAAGCTCGCGGACGACGAGCTCGCCGGCCTCTACTCGCTGCGCGCGAAAGCGTACCAGCGCGAGGGCGACGCCCAAAAGGCCGAGGCCGACCTCGCGGCCGAGGTCACGCTCCTCAAGGGCAACAGCGACGCCGATCCCGCCGAGCTGCCGCGCGCGCTCCTCGCGCGCGCGCGCCTCGAGGAGGCGCGCGGCGCACACGGCGCAGCGCGCGCGGACGCCAAGGCGGCCCTGGCCCTCGACGAGGACCTGCCGAACCTCGAGCAGCGCAACCCCTTCTCCTACGAGCTGTTGGCGCGCGCGTCGGCGCGCGACGGCGACTTCGCGGCGGCGGCGAAGTCCTTCGCGGACGCCGAGGCCGCGCGCCGGCCGCGTCCCCCCCCCGACGAGTCGTCGCAAAAAACACCTTTCCTCCGAGTCGTCGCAAAAAACACCCTTCCTCCGCGTAGGCCCACGACCGCGTCGGCGACGCGATCCGCGCGCGCAACGCCGCCGCGGACCGCGCGCTCGCGCTCTACGCGACGGCGAACGCGGACGCCGTCGCGGAGACGCGGCGCGTCTTCGCGCAGAAATCCAAGCCCGTGTCGAACAACCCCGACGACGTGCCCCTGCTCCAGGAGCTGTCGCGCAAGGACGCGGAGCTGCACCTCGCGCTCTCCGCGCGGCTCTACGCCAAGGACGACGACCGCACGGACGCGACGGCCCTCTGGCAGACGGGCTGTTTACGTCTAAAGACCTACGTCGACGACGCGCGGACGCGCGTCGTCGCGGACGACGCCGAGGACCTCGGCAACGACCAGCGGACGAAGGCGAAGAAGAACCGGGCTTTGGCCGACGCCGCGCGGTCGCTGGCCGCAGTTTCTGTCGGTCTGGACCCGGCGAACCCCTACGTCACGCAACGGACGGGCCAGAACTTTTTATGGTACGAGTTCGAGGCCGACGGCGCGGGCCAGGCGGGCGAGGACTACTCGCCCAGGGGCGACGCCAAGGTCAAGCGGCGCCGCGTCGGGTCGACGGCCTACGACGCGACCTACGGCAAACTGGCCAAGGTCGACGCGGCCCTGAGCTGCGACGCGTTCACGTCCGAGGCCTGGCTCGCCGCGAACCGGCCCGAGTGGCCGCCGGAGCTCCGCGGCGACGCGCAGAAGTTCGCGTCCCTCGCGCCCAAGGCCGTCGACGTGGAGCTGCCGAGCGCGGCGCCCATGACGCTGCCCCCGAAGCCCAACCCGCTCGTGAAGGCCGTGCGGGGGGCGCTCAAGTAACGCGCGCGGAACCTTAGATCTCCGCGCTCGTACTGCGGGGCTTCGGCGCGGGCCGCGCCTGGTCCCGGAGCCGCGGCGCGTTCGATTTCAGGTTGAGCGTCTCCAGCAGGGACGCGCCCGCGGCGCAGGCGATGCCCGTCACGACGGCGGGCACGCAGCAGACCATCATGGTGCCCCACGCGGCACTCGACGCGCGCTCCGCGTGGGGCGGCGGCGGCGGCGCGGCCGCCGCCGTCGCGGTCGGCGCGGACACGACGACGTCCTCCTGGAAGGAGTAGCGCGTCCGCGCGCTCGCCGTGCGCGGCGACAGCGGCTCGCCGAGGATCTCGTGGCGGCTGTCCACCGTGACCTCCCACTCGGACGCGACGGCCGCCTCGTAGACGCTGTCCTCGTCGGATGCCACGGTCGCGGAGTCGTCGTCCTCGGCGCCCGCGGCCTCGGGCGCGCGCGGCGCCTGCTCCGGCGGCCGCGGCGGCGACTCGCGCGGCGGCGACGCGCGGTCGCCGCGCGCGTAGTCGACGACGCCGCCGCCGCGGCGCTCGGGCGACGTCGCGTCGTACGCTCCCGGCCCCGGCGCCTCGGACGCGGCGGCGTAGACGAAGGGGTCGGAGAAGCGGCGGTGCGAGCTCGGCGCGAAGGCCGCCGTGCCGCGCGGCGACGGCGCGGGCGACGAGGTCGGCGCCGGCTTGTCGGGGACGATGCGCTGGCCGTCGTCGACTTTGGGGACCGCGTCGTCGATTTTGGGCTTCGGCGCATGGTGCTTCGCGTTCTCCTTGACGAAGTTCTTCTTCGGCGACTTGCGGCCCATCGCTTCCGCGGTGCGGGACGTCGAGGAGCGCGGCCGCCCGGGGCTCGGGTCGAGAACGTTGTCGAGGACCACGACGGGCTGGGTCTGGTTTTAATAAGTTCAATAACAGGGTTCCTGTTTGTGTGAAGTTTTGCGCCGGCGCCATCATCGAGAGCGCGCCTCCAGCCGGTGCTTGCACGAGCTCTCCGCGAGCGCGCGCGGCGACATAATGCGCGCAGCGCGCATCTTTGCACACCTCGTCCTCCTCGTCGTCGCCTTCCCAGCCTGCGCACTCCAGCGTGCCGCGCCGCGCGCGCCGCAGCCACGGCAGGCCCTTGCCGCAGAGCCTCGCGCGCTGCTGCGCTCGACGCGCCGCCGCGACGTCGCGCGCCGCGC
>Ga0257106_1001300_pt1 | contig 12626 bp, 9 predicted proteins | sample LP_taG_3_FD_190177 | JGI IMG/M metagenome (GOLD analysis project Ga0257106, IMG submission 190177) | Marine microbial communities from Northeast Subartic Pacific Ocean, Canada - LP_J_2011_P26_10m | ecosystem: Environmental > Aquatic > Marine > Oceanic | place: Canada: Northeast Subartic Pacific...
CGTTGAGGCGGCTGGACCTCGCGCACAGCGGGTTCGGTTGCCAGGGCGCCATCGCGTTGGCCACCGCGCTCGACACCGCGCATACGCCGTGCGCGCTCAAGGTTTTGCAGCTCGGTTTCAACTCCATCGGCGCCGACGGCGCCGCCGCGCTCGCGGCCGCTCTTACAAACGGCAACTACAAACAGCTGGAGCACCTGGACCTGGCGTGCAACGTGCTGGGGCCCGAGGGCGTCGCGGCGCTCGCGCCGCTTCTGGAACCCGTGGAGGAGGACGAAGTCGCTGCTCTCGACGAATGCGACAGTGCCACGTCAGCGGATGACGGGTCGGACGAGAGTTCCGGGAGAAGCGTCGGTTTGTACTCGTTGGATCTGGCGGTGAACAACGCGGGCGGCGACGGCGAACGTTCGGGGATCAAAGCGCTGATGAAGACGCTCGAGCGCAACACCTCGCTGCGCATGCTCAACCTGCGGGGTAACGACCTCGTCGCCGAGCACGCCGGGGACGTCGCCGAGATGCTCTGCGAGAACACGCACTTGACGCAACTCAACGTGGGGTATAACAAGATTTACAACGAAGGCGCGTGGGAGCTCGCCGAGGCGCTGTCGGAGAATCCAAGCCTACGTGGGCTGGACATCCAGCGCAACGAGATCTCCGACGACGGCGCGGAGTGGATCCGATCGTTGTTGACCGCCAATACCGTGATCGAGGAGGTTGACATGCGATCCAACCAGCTGTCGCCCGAGCTCGTGGATTCATTCGGGAAATCCTTCGGCGAGCGCGTCAACGCCCGGTGGCAGCAGGAGCCTCCGAAGGTTGAGAAGAACGACGAGAACTTGGCGGCGAATCGGACGATGGTCGGCGAGGGCGGTGGACGGGTCGCGGCGAAAAAGGCGGAGCGTGCGGCGCGCAAGGCGGCGCGACAGGCGGGCAGAGGACGCTGAGAGGGGCGGTCCCGGCGACGAATATCCTCGACATTTTACATTTGACAACGATAGACGATCTACACGCGAACCCGCTAATCCTAATCTTCATCTCATCCCGTCACGAAGAAGTCCATCTTGTCGGTACCCTGGTTCAGCACGTGGTCGTGAACGTCCTCCCACGGCACGAACACCATCGTGTTCAGACCCCTCGACAGCTCCCGCACCGAAGCAGTTCCCACGTACCGCTTCACGTTGATCCCGCACGCCCTTCAAGAGTAAAGAAACACGACGTCATCAGTCTAATTGCACGTATGATGAACCCATACAAGTACGGAAATAATAAGAAACTCACCTTCTGTACGCCATCTCCGGGTCATCGATCTCCTTCCATTCCCCGATGTCCGGGTGCGGCACCGTCTCTAGCTCGTCCACGCTCACGAGCTTGACGAAGTCCAGCCGGTTGCTTCCGCCCGGGTGCGTGGAACGCAGTCTGAGCCACGTGTGCAGGGCGGCGCTTGCATTTCCCGCGCGGACGCGTTCCACGGGCGCCGACTCGAGATGCAACCGCGACTCGTCTTCGGCTTCGCCGTCCACGTCCGCGGTTGAGTACCAGCCGTAGTACATGTTGGTGTCCATCGCGGCGGCGCGCCTGTCTTTGAACGTTCGCGCGACGTGTTCGATTTTCTGCGGCGACGTTTTGCAGTAGAACTCGCCGGTGTTGAAGAAGCGAAAGTATCGGTAGTAGGCCACCATATGGCATGGATTCACGTTATCGGTGGTCAGGTCGGTCATCCCTGCCTTGATGTAGGTGTTTCGCGAGACGTACATGCCCTCGGTTCGGACGCGGACGCGGTCGAGGAACATGCGACGCCAGCTGTCGTGGTACCTGTCCCTGCACACGCGCGCGGTCGTCTCGCGGGGCTCGCGCCCTGACCACGCGTCGTAGCACGCCTTTTCCCAGATGTCCTCGTGCGTGGCGAGAAGACGCCACGGCCTGCAGCTGCACGCGGCTCTGGCGACCGCGATTGGGGACATGCGTTTGAATATCTCCAGCATCACGTCGTCCGAGAGCGCGCGCTGGATCAATCCGAGCTTACGTCGGCGCGCAGCCTCCGCCGGGGACACCGGCACTGTGACGCGCTGGTTATACATCGAGAACCACGCCCGGCCCGGGGGCAGGTAGACGCTCGTCGGCGTCGTGGTGCGGTCGAAGGACTTGCGCTGGCCGAAAAGATCCTCGTCATCGTCCTCCTCGAGGAGGTGCATCCCGCCGAAGACGACCATCTCGAGGCGCGCGGTGGGTGCCCGTGCGCGACCCACTGGCAGGTGTCGTAACAATATCACAGACGGAGAGCGCGATTTTCCCGTCGCTGATAGGTTTTGGCTCGCACTGCTCTCGCCGCCCGGTACCACAGCCCTCACGCGCGCGGCGACCGACGGACGTGCGATGGGTGGAAGCGACGACGAGATGCACGACGCGGAGGTCAAGGCGGATGCCAAGCCGAAGGCGACAGGTCAGCCCATGGACGCGGATTCAGACTCGGACGACGGCGACCGCCGACCGAAGAGGCTCGACGGCGAATCGCAGCCATCGCCTCAACGGCAGCGTTCTCCGCCGCGCGAGCGAAGCCCACGGAGGGACGAACCTAAGAAGGAGAAGGTGCGGAACACATCTTCGCGACTCATTCGGATCGACCGCACGATCATCGCGGTCATGGACCGATCGTGAGACGTCGCACGCGCGCACCTCCGGCCCCGCGCCATCTTGAAAAAGTGTCTTGTTACGGCCCTTTGACCTAACCGCTTTCGAGGCAAGAGCTGATCGTCCCCACCCCCTTCCCCGCACACAGCAGACGCGAAAGAACCCCCCGATGGAGATGCTCATCGGCGCCGAGGACGCCGCATTCCTCGTCGGCACCGGCGGTAAGACCAAGGACAAGGTGGCGCGCGTCGCCGGCGCCCGGCTCGACCTCCTCGACGCCGACGTCCCAGGTAAACATCGCCTCGAGATTTTCGGCAAAGACGAAAACCGGAGAAAGGCGAAGCAGTACGTCGAGTGGGTCCTCCGCCAGCGCGTGGGGCCCATCACGGTCGACACGAGCGGTACCCAACGCGACGACCTGTCCATCGTGAACGTCCCGGTCGACTGCGTGGCGTACGTGATGGGCAAGAACGGCATCGTCCTTCGAAACATCGAGGAGGAATACGGAACTCTCATGTTCTTCGGCGTGCCCACCGTCGGCGTCACGGAGGGTGTGGAGAAGCTCATGATCTTGGGCAGCCGCAGGAGCAGAAGGGGCGCGGAGTTGAAGGTGATGAGCGCGGTGGAGCACAAGCGTAAGGGGTTCTTCGTGGATGACAAGAAGGAACTGCGGGCGCGGTTGGAGCAAGGTGAGTGACATTTTATAATTCTCGTATGGGCAATTTGACTGACCTTCGTCGTGTTTTGTTTGCAGTCGGCGACGGTGAGGGTGACGGGTGGGGATACGACGTGTTCCCGTTCCACGACGAAGAGTTCTCGTACGCGCTCGGGGCACAGGTACGAACGACGACACGGACGCACGGATGGGATTGGTTTTGTTTTTTTGAACTCGCACGGGCGGGTCGTCTCAAGCTCGGTTGCCAGCGCTTACCAGTGTAGATCTGTCGGGGTTCACCATGCCCGACATGCGATCACTCTGCTCTCTTGTAAGCGAAGATGGAATCTACTGGTTTGCGGATGTTCTCTGGCTCACTCCCGCGGGCTAGTATGCCGTCGCGGGGCGTGGAAGCTCCCTTGTCTATCCGTACATATCAACCCATCTCGGCCGGCGGGTCATCGCTTGGCTTTTTTTTGTTTGGCTCTTCTCGAGCTCGCAGCGCTTACCAGTGTAGATCTGTCGGGGTTCACCCTGCCCGACATGCGATCACTCTGCTCTCTTGTAAGCGAACAAGGAATCTACTGGTTTGCGGATGTTCTCTGGCTCACTCCCGCGGGCTAGTATGCCGTCGCGGGGCGTGGAAGCTCCCTTGTCTATCCGTACATATGAACCCGGCGCAGGCGCCTGTTTGACTCGACTCGCACACCGAACAATCCAGGGACAGCCCTAACCCTAACCCAACCCTACCCAATGATCCAGGGATCCACGCGTAAGAAGCTCGCGTCCGCGTCCGGGTGCATCCTCGAGTACATCGGCGACATCGCCGTCATGGCCGGTAACCGCGACGAGCGCAGGCGGTGCTGGGACTACCTCAACTGGCTCTTGAAACAACGCAAAGGCGCGCTCAACGTCGACCCCAAGGGCCGCGACGACGTCCTCGAGCTCCCAGTCGCCGCCGGAAAAGCCGGGCGGCTGTCCGGCAAAGCGGGTAACGTGTTGCGGAGCATAGAGAAGGAGACGAGCACGTTCTGCTTCCTCACAGACCACAGGGGCGCGGCGGATGGAGAATCCCGCGACGAGCTCATGCTCATATTCGGCGCCGATAAGCGGAATAGGTACAAAGCCATGGACCTCATGGAGGATGCCATGGAGGGTAAGTACCAGCCGAAGGGAGGCGGGAATGGAGGCGGCGCCGATCGGGGTGGACGGAACGGGGCTGGAGGCGGGCGGAAGGATGCGTGCCACGACTTTTCCATCGGCAAGTGCGTCCGCGGGGATAAGTGTCGGTTCTCGCACGAGTCGAGCGGCGGCGGGAATAACGGCGGACGGAATACCAATAACGGCGGGGGTCGTGACAGGGACAGGTCGCCGCGTCGTGATGGGCGCGGGGGGCCTGACCGCGGGCGCGGGAAGAACAGCCGCGACCGCGACCGGGATAGGCACAAGCCCTACGACGGCGGCGACAAGGGGTCGAGGGGCGGCGGCGGCGGCGGCGAGAGGCGCCGGGAGGAGCCCGGCGCCAGGCCCGGGGAGGATCCCCGATACGACAGGCGGTGAAAACGCATCGCGCGTGATCGAGTTATTAATCAAATTAATCAAATTAAGAGGTTGGTGACGACGACGTTCCCCAATGGACGGCTCGGCGCTCAGAGTTCTTCTTTTCCGTCGACCTCGGCGGACGCGGCTTCCGCGAGTCTTTCCTTCTCGGCGTCGTCTTTCTCCACCCATTGCATGCCCTTCATGATGACGTCCCTCGCCTCCTTGACCCGCCCGAGCTTCACGAGCTCACCCGCGAGGAACGAGTGGTGCTCCGGCTGCTCCGGCTCCAGGACGACCGCCCGTTCCAGGAGCTCGATCGCCTTCTTCGTCTGCTTGAGGTGCGTGCGGCACTTCCCGTTCCAGTGCGCGGCTTGGCCAAAGTCCGGCGCGAGTCCCTGTGACTTCTCCGCGTGCGACACGCACTCGACGAACTTCTTGGTGCTCTCCGCGCCGTCGAGTTGCGTGCCTTGGCCCCAGGCAGCCTTGGCGAGGCCGACGATGAGGCCAGGGGAAGATTCGCCGTTTGTCGCCTTGGTGACTGCGAGTTTGTATGAATCTGCCGCCTTGTCGAAATCGGATGTGGCGAGGTAGTGGCGGCCGATCGCCTCCCACGCCATGACGTCGCCCGGTGCGACCTCGAGCGCCTTCTCGTAGGACGCGACGGCATCCGCGTTGCGCTCGCGGCGTTCGTGCAGGTCGCCGAGCGCGATGTACGCGTCGACGTATTCGGGCCAGTTTTCGATGGCGAGTCGGTACGCTGCCTCCGCCAGATCGTCTCGGTCCTCAGCCTGCGTGTGCACCTCGCCGAGGCCGTAGAGCGCCATCGGGAAGTCGTTCTTGTGCTTCAGCGCGCCGAGGTAGCACGCCTCGGCGATGTCGAGCTTGCCGAGCTTGAGCATCTGGTCGCCGCGCTGGGTGGCGCGGCGGTGGCCGGAATCGGCTCGATCGCACAGGGAAACATCCGGAGCGCCCTCGCGCGTGGCCAACGCGTGGTCGTCGGTGATGCCCGCGGCGTCCGCGCGGGCGAACAGCTGACACGCGGCGAGGAGCGCCGCGACGAAGACGCGGGCGGAGATACGCGGAAGGAACATGGTACAGCTGCGTCGTGAGTTGTGTCTGTAATCGGAGGTGCCCATTTGCATTTAGCCCGCGGCCCGCTGTGCGGGTCCAACACTAATATCACATGACTAGATGCTCGTACGGCTACACGTTCGAGGTGATGCGTGTACTCCCAGTGCCCACTACATGCCCACACTCCCCAGCGCCCGCGCCCTGCGCGTCTCCAGATCCTTCTCCAGCCCCTGGAGCATCGCGAACGCCGCCGCCGCGCCCCCGGCGTCACTCACGGCGATCTCCCTCACGACGACGTTGAGCTTTTTCTTCAACGCCCTGGCGATGGCCACCAGCTGCGTGTTGTTCATGCCGTCCCCCCCAGCGTTCTCCTCGTCCTCGTCCTCGTCGTCGTCGCGCATCATGTTGGCGAGCACCTTGTTGGCGTACTCGTCGCGCTTCGACTGCGCGCGCTGCTTGGTCTCCCTCCACCGCTTCTTGCGCAAACTGCCGCACTGTCCGCAGTGCTTCCATCGCCAGACGCCGGCGGGGTCCTTGCGAACCTTGCGCGCGCTCTCCTCGGGCTTGGCGAGCTCGGCGTCGATGACATCCCGCGGGGGTTCGCACTGGCACACCCTGTGGCGACCCATCTGGCGACGAACAGGGGTGGGTGCGGGCGGGGCGCTCGTGGATGGTGTTGTTGACTCAAGATTCAAGGAGGATTCAAGTCTTCACATCATGCCGTCTATTTCGGTCGTATACCTGTATGGGCATCTGGTTAGCGGCGGAGATCTCGCTTAACCGCAAACTCGATAATTCTCGTCGGCTCGTATGTGACGTTACTGGATTCTGGCAGTGCAAAGCCGTTGGGGCCCAAAAACGAACGGGGCGTTCAAATCAGACTTTTCGGCCCAACCGACGCGCACTCACCGAAGCGCGGAGGCCTCGATCGGTGAACGCACCACGGACGCCACGCCACGCACACCGCGTCGAAGCCACCGCCGTGAACGCCCGACCGCGTTCGATCGCACCGAACGACCACGCCACGCCCACACACCGCGGTCTATCCGACGGGTCGAACACGCCCAAAGCCCGAAGCAATCGAGTTTTAACTAACGAGTAGCCATGGCGGGTAGTCCGAAAGGGGGCTTCCCCGCGCGCAGACCGGGTAAGCTCTTCGGCAAGAAACAGATGGTGATGTTCGGGTGCATCGTTCTGGTGCTCTTCGTCGCGCCGTCGCTCTTCGGCATCGGCGACACCACCGACGCGCACAGGATAGATCCCGACGACCGCGGACTGGTGCGCACGGACTTCGACGGCGATCGCCACCGTCGCCGTCGTCGCACCGGCCGCTTCGACGGCGACGACGACGGCTTCGACGGCGGCTTCCGGATGCACGACGCGCACGATGTCAACGCCCTCCACGGCGACCGGCACCACAGCCTCGGATCGTCCGGATCCCTCCGCACAAGGCACGAGCGCGAACGCGACGAACGACACGACAGACGCGTCCGAGAACGACGCAGGCACGGGCAGCCTCACGGAGGACTCGAACACCACATCGCCGAACGCGCCGCTGAGTTCGCCATCCCGCGAGTCGAGGAGTACGTCAACAAACGCTTCGTCGATCCCGCGATGGGCGCCATCGAACGCGGCGACAGGATCGACCCGGACGATCCCGCTAAAGGGCACAAACACGCCGGCGTCGCGGGATTCTTCGACTCGCTCGCGCATCCCTTCGGCATCGGCGCCGAGGACGCGTCGTCCGAGACCCCACACAAACACGGGAACGCGTTCGCGGCGGCTGCTGACTTTGGCATGCCGCACCACGGCAAGCGGAGCCACCGCCGCGCGGATAGGGATACCTACGGCGAGCCACCCTCGCCCGACGCCTTCGCCGATCGATTCGGAGACTCGAACGGAGATTCTTTAGACGACGGCGGCGACGGGGAAGATTCGTTCGACGATGTGTCTTCCGGTTCTTTCGGGAACGCGCGGGATCGATCGATCGGGTTCCACGAGGACGTCGACGGCGACGGTTCGTCTTCCGGCGGCGGTTCGTGGCTCGGGTCGCTGTTCGGCGGGTCGTCCGGTCATCGCGCGAAGCGGGAGGATGAGGTTCGAGCCTCGGCGCGGGCGCTCGGGCGGAGAGGCGGGTCAAGCTCGCGGCGCGGAGGAAGCGACGGGTTCGAGCGTGGTTCGGGGGATGAGGACGGCGGGGACGAGTACGGCGGCGGGACGACGCGACGGTTCGACGATCCAGCGCCGGGGAACAAGTCCTCGTCGTTCGGGTGGTGAAGGGATTTATTATGATATTCAAAGGGAGCAAACGAGTTTCGTCCTTTGAGTCGATCGAGTCGATAGACACGAGGGTACGTCCTCTCGCCTGTGATACTAACGGCGGAACGCTAATCACCGGAATCGCACGCGAACCTCGGGTATGTCCACGTCGTCGTCGTTCTCGTCGCACGCACCCACCGACAACGTCGCGTGCGTCGCGTCCTCGCCGAGTTTCATCGCCGACGCCAGCGGCGACTCCAAACGTTCCTTAATCTTCGCCTTGTTCATGAAATCCGCGTAGAGCAAGCTCGCGCCGTGGCTGACCATCCCGCACTGCAAACCAACCTCACGTTCGAACCGCTCGATGAACCCCTGGAGCGTCAACCCGTCCCTGCAGTCCATGTCTATGACGTCCCAGACGGACCAGCGCAAGTCGCCTTTACTAATTGTCTTTGCCGTTTGCGTCTGTACCGAACTCGGAGCCGCGCTGACGCACGCGGTCCAGTCTCCGACACTCGCGTACGTGTGACGAAACGGTCTCTGAACGAAAGCCTTCGGATCCACGCCACCTTCGATGATGCCAAACAGCGCTTCCGACTCGTCCCGTAAGCTCGCAGCCTTGACGGCGGCGAGTTTATGCGTCTCGATCGCGACGAGCGCGCCCGCCAGCGCAGCCGCCGCGGGCGCCCCAGGCCTCGCGCCCGTCGCGGTCAGACCGAGCCAATCCACGCACTCGAGCCCGTTCGTGTCGCCGCTCAATGACATACCACCACCACTCACGTCGCCGTCGGCGTCGCCGAGCGGTTTGCATATGCCGTGGACGTCCGCCCGGAGGCTGGCGGCGGCGGCGACGAACGCGGCGACGAGGGGCTCGCGTGAACCCGCTCCCGACACCGGCGCTTCCCTCACCCTGAAACCCACGAGCGTCTCCCTCGCGGGCAGCTCCGCGAGGAGCGTCGCGCACTGCGCTTCGTCCCTGTCGTTCTGCGCCTTCTCGGCGGCGGCGCGCTCGGCGGCGGTGTCCGCGTCCATCGCGGCGGCGGGCTTTTCTTTCGTCTCTGCGAGAGTGAGTTTCGCGTGATCATCGGGGTCGAGTGATCCCCGTAGTCCGTACGCCGCCGCCCGTAAGTTCGCCGCCGCGACTATGAAGGTGACGTGCGAGGGCACGTTCGCGTCGAACGTGATGGGCGCTGGAACGCGCTTGGTGCCGGTCCAGAACGGAACGCGCTTGGCGCCGTCCTTTTGCGTCTGCTCCGGCGGAAAGTTTTTCAACATTTGATTCGGGAGATTGGCAAAGTACTCCTCGAACCGAGCCGCCGCCCACGACACGCAGTGCGAATACTCGTACGGACGCTCGCCCACCAAACCCGCGTGTATCCGCCTGAGATCTCTCAGCCGTGAACCCAGATCCTTCGCCGAGCTGGAGACGTCCAGGTGTGTCTTGGCGTACGTCGAGTCTCGAAGATACGCGTTGACGTCCGCGGGCGCGTTGACGAACAAGTCGAGAAAAAGATCCTTCGCCCAGCGACTGGCGTGCACCCACGCGTGCGGAAAGTTCCCCAGCACGCAACTCGGCGGTTCCCACTCCGGACGGTCCCGCGGGCCGTGCGACCATGGCATCGTCCTGTGGGGAACCGCCACGTGGCACGAGACGGCGTCGCCGTCGCACCCCGCGTCGAGAAGCGCGCACCGGTTCCGGACGCTGAGCTCGTCGAGCGCCCTTCGATCGGAGAGCGAATCCACGCACGACACGATCGCGTCGACGCCTTCTAGAAGTGTCGCATCGTACCTCCTCTTTCCATCGTCGCCCGACTTCCCGAGCCATGCCATGTGGGAAGTCCACGTGTCGCCTCCCGGTTGGCCGCCGCCGCCGACGTTGTCCGACGCGAGCCGAGTCCGCAGCGGCGACTGGACCACGCCGCCGGGAGAACCGACCGCATCGTCGGGCGCGGCGGTACCCTCCGTCCGCGCCACGGTGCCCTCGCACTCGCGCGCGTGGTTCACTCGGGCGGCGCACAGCTGCGCGACGGACGCCACGCTGGATGCGGCTTTGTTCGTGCCGACGTCGCCCGCTCTCAACAAACTTCCCCTCGCGAGGTCGTGCTCGAAGACGTCGCACGCGTCCACCGCGTCCAATTTCCCGCCATTCTTTCCAAACCCGACGAGCGCGAGGAGCCTCAACACCTCGCGGCCGATACCCCCGACGCCGGCGAGCGCGATGCGCATGGATCCGAGCACGTCGACGGCGTCGGATCCGAGGAGGATCCGCGTCCCTTCCACACCCGACGGCGCGACGACGTACGGATTTTTCCGAGCGTTAGCCGCTCCCCACGGCGCGATCATCTCGGCGCAATCGTACACGATCCATCCGTCGTCCGCGTGATGCCCCATGAGCGCCCTCAGCGCCCGGTGCGTTGCGAAGGATGCCGCGACGGCGCACACGGCGGGGATTCGCACCTTGCACCCGCGCGCGAGCTCGGAGACGGATTCGTAGCAGCGCTCGGTTAGGTTCGCTTTATTCTGAACCTCGTCGAAGAGATCGCCCGCCCAGGTGCACAGATCGTCCCCGGGCTTCAACGCGTCGAGCTCCGGCAGCGCACGCACCAGCGCGGGCGCCACGGCGGCGTCGGCCGCGTACCGCAGAGTGAGGTGCGCTAACGGTCCGTCCGAGCTCGAGTCTTTCAACTTTTGAAAACTTGACCCGAGCGACTTCCCCGGAGTTTGGTCTCCTTGTTGAAGCCGCTCGGCACCCACCCATCGCACGTACTCGCAGTCACCCGGCGCGACGTCCTTGCCCAGCGTCACCGTGAACGAGTGCGTGCCCGTGGACGCGGACACCGACGCCGTCGGGCCCGGACTCGTTTGTTTATCACGATTAGGATCCATCCGGCGCCTCGGCACCAGTTCCACGATGTCGCCCACCGCGAGTCCGTGGGGCGTCGTCTCGCACGTCGTCACCGTGTACGATACTTTGGATTCGCCGGAGATATCGTCGTGCTTCGTGAGGCTCTCCACGAGCGCTGGCGGCGGCGGCGGCTTGCAGTCGACGCGGCCGCGTGATTGACGCATCCCCGCGGGGTGATTGACGTGCGAGGCGTGCACGAAGGCGAAGGCGCCGTGCGCGGCTGCGTAGACGAGGCTGGTGCGGTGTAGGCCATCGGCGAGTTTAACGAGCTCGTGCATGGACGATATCGCGGTCGTGGCGATGATGACGCCGATCGGGGAGTCGTCGATGGCCTCGGCGGTCGGGATGGGCCCGAGCATCGCGGTGACCTCGGTGGATGAGACGCCGTCGAATGCGACCGCGAGGCGCTCCGCGAGAGCCTCGGATCGCCGCCGGCCGACGTCGGCGTCCGTCAGGAGGAGCTGCGTGTTCAGATCCTCGTGCGTCACGGGCGTATCGTCGTTCAGCACCACCCGCGTGAGGCCGCAGAGCATGAGGAGTCGCGCCGTCTCGGATCCCACCCCGCAGAGCCCGTGTACCATCGCGGAGTGCCGGTGTCGCGCGTCTGATCCCTCGTGAACGGCGGCCCAGTCGATGAGCTCGCCGTGGCCGATCGCGTGATGCAGCGGCGTGAACCGCGGATCGTCCGTCAGGACCCGCATCAACCGAGGGCCGCCCATGTCGCCGCCACTCCTTCGCTCCAAAGTCTGCCGCTCACGAAAAAGCAACAACGAGCTTTTTAAGAGTCTTAAAAGTCCACGGGACCTCACTTCGTCGAGCGCCCGCGCCCCTTCGATGCGCTGGAGCCCCGCGCTCGCCCGCGCCCTTCTTCGCGTCAAAGGCATCAAGCGCCCCTCGGATCTCGCGCGTCTTCACGCCTGCTTCCTGGTGTACATAGCGCGGAAGCTCTTCACCTGAGTTCCAGCTCGTGGGTGAGCAGAGGCGCCACGGGGTTATTCTCCAGGCCCGGTGGCGACATGCCCGCCGGCGTGCTCCCGCGCGAGAAGCAGCCGCAGCCGCAGCGCCCGGCGGTCTCGATGACCCCGCAGGCCATCCAGCAGCGACTGATCGTGGCCAACCAGGAGCTCGCGCGCCACAACGGCAAGGTACGACCCTTTCCCGCCCGTTTGAAATACACAGCTGTGCTAAAAAACCGCCCCCGTTCTTCGCAGCTTCGCGCGGAAGTCTTCGAGTCACGGCGCCGCGCGGACATGGCCGTCAACGCCGAGAAGCAGGCCGCGATCGTCAACGCGATCCTCCGGCAGCAGAACGACAACGCCGTCCGCGAGACCAGGCGAATCCTGGTACGAATCCCACCGCTCGACTCCCTACTTGTATTCGCCCCCTTCACCCCCGCGTTCAAATAACCCCCCGAGCTTCCTCCCGCCCCCCGCAGGCGAAGCTCCGCTCGTCGAACGACGAGATCACGAGGCTCAAGATCCGACTCGCCGCGCACGACCGCGAGCGTGAACAGCACGACCGCGAGCGCCCACGCATCCCGCCGTCCTCGCCCGAGCCCGAGCCCGAGCC
>Ga0257106_1001302_pt1 | contig 12614 bp, 11 predicted proteins | sample LP_taG_3_FD_190177 | JGI IMG/M metagenome (GOLD analysis project Ga0257106, IMG submission 190177) | Marine microbial communities from Northeast Subartic Pacific Ocean, Canada - LP_J_2011_P26_10m | ecosystem: Environmental > Aquatic > Marine > Oceanic | place: Canada: Northeast Subartic Pacific...
ACGAGCTCGGCGCCGTCGACAAGCATCCGGTGGAGATGCCATCCGGCGGTCGACAGCCATCTCCGACGCCACGATCGCGACGACGTCCCGTTTCACCGGAGGGCTCCCCAAGCCCGGCGGCGACGGAGCCGCCGTGGTGCTAACGATCGACGCTTAGGCGACTATCGCGCCGCGGCGCTCACCTCCTTCTCCAGCGCCGCGAGGTGGCCGACGTAGTTGAGGAGGATCCCCTCGGCCGCGTCCGTCGCGTCGACGTCCGCGTCGACCTTGACGTCGATGACGTTGATGCAGCAGTTGCCCTGGACGAGCTCGCCGCATTTCTCAACACCAAGACCAAGCAGCGAGCTGAGGAGGATCTTGTTGAAGCGGCCGTGGCAGACGACGGCGGCGTGCGTGTGCTCCGGCGGCGCGCCCTCCGGCTGGCCTAGGAGCCCGAGCGCCGCGAGCGCCTACCAAGCATGACGGTTACGATGTTTCATCGTTTTCCCAGCCGAAATCTCTCGAAAATCGTCACGGCCACAGGACGCTGGCGAGCGCCTGGCGGCCGCGCGCGACGACGTCCGCGGGCGCCTCGCCGCCGGGCCACGCGTGGTCGAGGTCGCCGCCGGCCCAGGCCGCGTTCGTCGCCGCGTAGACGTCGCCGGGCACCGTGCCCTCGAGCTCGCCGAAGTCCATCTCGCGGAGGCCGCTGTGCTTCTCGCGCGCGGCCGACGGGAAGACGGCGAAGACCGCGTCGGCGGTGGCGGACGCGCGCCGCAGCGGCGAGCTCGCGACGAGCGTCAGCGGCACGCCCGCGAGCGCCTCGCCGATGAGCGCCGCCTGGCGGTGGCCCATGGCGTTGAGCTCTTTGTCGACGCTGCCCTGGATGCGCTTCGCGGCGTTCCAATCGGTCTGGCCGTGGCGGCAGAGGTAGAGGCGCACGTGGCCGGCCTTCGGCGGTTTGAGCTTCGAGAGGTCGGCGGCGGCGAAGCTGGCCATGGCTGCGAGACGGAGGGCGCGCACCGCGGCCATGCCTCCGCTTCAACGGCGTCGTCGGCTGCCGTGCACGCGTGATGATCTCAAGATCTCTTGCCCGCTTCGGCGGGTTCTCGGCATGGCCGAACTACGCACCACCCTCCACCTCCTCGCAATAACCGGCGCCGCATCATCAAAACCGCCGCACCTCATCTCCATCTTCGCCGACGACCTGGGCTGGTACGACACGGCGCTCTACAACGAGCACGCGCCGACGCCGGCCATCGCCGCGCTCGCAAAAGACGGCCTGCTCCTCGAGCGGCACTACGTCTTCCGCTACTGCAGCCCGTCGCGGCGGTCCTTCCTCAGCGGCCGCTTCCCGACGTCGATCACGTCCGTGCAGCCCGACGGCGACAGGCTCTGCAGCGACTTTTTGCCCTTGGCGACGACGACGCTCGCCGAGAAGCTCCGCGACGGCGCGGGCTACGAGTGCCACTTCTTCGGCAAGGGCCACCTGGGATACGAGACGACGGACCATCTGCCGATCAATCGCGGCTTCGCGTCGCACGTCGGCTTTCTTTCCGGGTCCGAGCACTACTCGCACGGCCTCCTCCACGGCGACAACAGCTCGGATCTCTGGTTGGATCGCGAGCCGGCGCTGGCCCTCGCGCCCGTGCTCGACTCGGCGACGACCTACTACGCGGGCCGCGCCGTCGACGCCGTCGAGGCGCACGCGGCCGACGGCCCGCCGCTGTTCATGTACGTCGCGTTCCAGAACGTGCACACGCCCTACGAGATGCCCCCGGAGGACGAGCGCGGCGCCTGGCCCGACTTCCCCCTCTGCGCCGACTGCGTCTACGCGCAGATGCTCCACGCGCTCGACCTCGGCGTCGACCGCGTCGCCAAGGCGCTGAAAACGACGAACAAGTGGGACGACGCGCTGCTCCTCTTCACGGCGGATAACGGCGGCGTCGGCGAGTTCGGGAACAACCGGCCGCTCCGGGGCCACAAGCACGACCCCTGGGAGGGCGGCACGCGCGCGGCGGCGTTCCTCGCGGGCGGCCGGCTCCCGGCGCGTCTCCGGGGCGCGCGGACCGGCGCCAAGTTCGTCCACGTCGCGGACTGGTACGCGACGCGCGAGCCCGCGTCGTTCTCTATGTTTTGAGAGAGCTTTTGACGCCCCACGCGGCAGGTTCTGCGGCCTCGCGGGCGTCGACGCGGCCGACGACGTCGTCTTCGACGGCGTCGTCCGCGGCGTCGACGGCGTCGACGTCTGGCCCCTGCTCACGGGCGCGAACGCGACGCAGCCGCGGCCCGTGACGCCCGTCACGGAAGTCTCCGTCGTCGACGCGGCGTCGCCGGACCGGTGGTGGAAGCTCGTGACCCTCGCGGGTCCGTCCCGGCGCGTTTTAATTCTTCCCCGACCGAAGGAGACCGCGCGGCGCCCGCAGGCCAGTCCGTGCGCTACGCGGCGAACGCGTCGCAGACGCCGGCGGAGAGCGCCTGCCTCGCGGGCCGCCAGCCGGACCCGCCGCAGCCGGGGCGGACGGACCCCGTCGTCACGGGCGACGACTGCCCCGTCTGCAACGCGACGGCGCCGTGCCTCTTCGACGTCCTCGGCGACCCGGAGGAGAAGCACAACGTCGCGGCGCAGCACCCGGACGTCGTCCGGCGCCTCGCCGGCGCCCTCGACGACGCGTCGCTCTACTACGTCACCGGGAGCCTCGACCCGGCGCTCCTCGAGGCCAAGTACCGCAGGATCGACAACGCGTCCTGGGCCGGCTTCCAGGCGCCCTGCTACGCGCCCGTCTAGAGTCTTTTTGCCACCGTAAGCCGCGCGCCGTCCCCCGATTTTGATCTTGCGTCTTTACGAGGGAGGAGGGCGCGCGCCGCGCCGTCCCCCGATTTTGATCTTGCGTCTTTACGAGGGAGGAGGGCGCGCGCCGGGGCCGCGGCGCGTCGGGCCCCTCACGGGTCCGGGTTCGTCTTGCGGACGATCCAGGGGTGCTTGGCGACGTCGTCGAGCAGCATGCGCTCCTTGGGGTCCTTGACGAGGAGGCGCGTGATGAGGTCGCGCGCGCCCGCGGAGACGTAGTCCGGGAAGTGGAGGTCGACGCGCGAGATGCGCTTGAAGGTCGCCTTCTTGCCCGGCGCGTCGAAGGGCGGCTCGCCGACGAGGAACTCGTAGCAGAGCACGCCGAGGGACCAGAGGTCGACCTTCTCGTCGTAGCCCTTGACCTCGACCATCTCCGGCGGCAGGTAGTCGAGCGTGCCGCAGAACGTCTCGCGGCGGAGCGACGGCGCGTGCACGGACCAGCCGAAGTCGGCGATCTTGAGCTCGCCGTTGAGGCCCAGGAGCAGGTTCTCGGGCTTGATGTCCCGGTGGATGACGTGCTTCTGGTGGCAGTACGACAGCGCGCGCGACATCTCGAGGATGTACCGCGCGGTCTCCTGCTCGCTGAAGCGGCCCTTGGCCGTCAGCCGCTTGTAGAGCTCGCCGCCCGGCGCGAACTCGAGGATGAGGTAGATGCGCTTCTCGTCCCAGAAGTAGCCGTACATGCGCAGGATGTTCTTGTGCACGAGGTGCGTCTGGATCTCGATCTCCCGTCGCAGCTGGTGCTCCACGCCGTTCTTCTCGAGCTGGCTCTTCCGCAGCACCTTGAGCGCCACGATGTATTTGTCCTTGCGCGTCCGCGCGAGGTACACGCGGCCGAACTTGCCGTTCCCGAGCGGCCGGCCGACCTCGAAGTCGTTCAGCGTCATGCCGCCGGGCCGCAGCGTGCCCTCGACGGCGTCCTCCTCCGTGTTCATCTCCGTGTCCTCGTCGAGCGGCTTCAGGGGGCTCTTCTGCGGCGACTTCTTCGCCGACTCCAGAGGCACGCGCTTCGCGCTCCCGATGCGCGACGCGCTCGTCATCGGCTTCGACTTGCCGAACTCGCGCGGCGTCGACGACGCGCTCGCGAAGCCCGTGTTCGTCGCGTTGCGGGAGCTGTCGCCGCTCGTGAGGCCGCCGCCGCCGGTCAACCCCGACGTGAACTTGCTCAGCATGGACGTCATGGCGCCTGTTCGAGGGCGTGTTCGCAGAGCGCGCGGCTTGGGGGGGGCGTTCGCGGCGCGCGGGGGCTCAAAAGACGCGCGGAGCGTTTCGGGGGGGTAAGTGAGGTGTGGGGGCGTGGGAGAGGCGGGCGAGGGGCGGGCGAGAGGTGGTTAAGGGGTGAGCTCGCACCGAACGGCCGACGACGCAAAAGCAAAAACCGAGCGGCCGCGCCGATTTTGCCCAAGGCCAACGTCGCAAGCTTCGTTGAACGAGGTTGCAGTGCTCAGACGCGATGTCGGCCTCCTTGCACACGCGCTTTGCGCTATTATTCGCCGCCGCGAGTGCTTTCAAAGCATTTCCGACGCCCTCGCAGCTCGCGCAACCGTCCGCGCGCCGAACGTCGCTCAGCGCCGCCAACGCGGCCTCGCCGGAGGTTTCGCTCTCCTCGCCGGACCTGTCGCGGCGCGCGTCGCTGCGTCGGCTGGCGCAGGCGGCGGCGGCGGTGCCGGTGGCGGCGCTGCTGAGCCCTCTCGCGGCCCGCGCGGACGGCGAGGTCCAGGACCTCGACGCGCCGTCGCAGGAGGAGATCGAGAAGGCGCGGCTCGCGCGAAAGCTCGCGGCCCAGAACAAGGACAAGAAGAGCGAGAAGAAGGGCTTCGCCGGGAGCCTCGCCGACGAGCAGGCCAAGGAGAAGCAGCTCAAGTCCAAGTCCAAGCAGGAGAAGCGCGAGGACCTCTGCGAGCTCCTCGGCCGGGGCTGCTGAGCCGCGCCGCGCGTCTCCGAGCGAGCGGGTAACGACGACGAACTCCTGCGTTGTTTCGAGGGTCGGGCTGCGCGGCCGCGCCGGCGCGGCGAGCGCCTAGAGGCGCGCGCTCGGCACGTTGAAGGTCTACGTTGAAGGCTAGCTCTACGTTGAAGCGATTTTTGCGCGACCGCTGGCGCGCGCGCCGTCGACTGCAGCAGCAACGACTCGATGGGCTCGCTGGCGGCGAAGCGGCTGCTCACCGCGGCGGCGCTGACGCGCAGCCGCGGCGGCGGCGCGCTGGCGCTGCTGGCGCAGACTCGCGGCGGTGCGTCGCTGGCGCTGGCGCTGCGCGCGGGCGCGGCCCGGTCGCCGGCGGCGCCCGGCCGCCGCGCCGACGGGCGCGGCTCGTCGTCGTCGTCGTCGTCGTCGTCGTCGTCGTCGTCGTCGTCGTCGTCGTCGTCGCGGCGCCGCGGCGTCGCGGCGACGGTCGCGCTCGCGGGCGGCGCGGCGGCGGGCTGCGAGGCGGCCGACGACCGCGAGGCGCTCATCGCCGGCTGGGAGGCGAAGCAGGGCGAGCACGCGTGGCTCGAGGAGGTGTCCGGCGACGCCGCGCTCGGCTGGGCCAAGGCGCAGAACGAGGCGACGTTCGCCGCGCTCGGCGACCCGGCCGCGTCGCCGACGTACGGCCGGATCCTCGAGGTCCTCGAGTCCAAGGAGAAGATCCCCGGCGTGAGCAAGATCGGCGACTTCTACTACAACTTCTGGACCGACGAGGCCAACCCGCGGGGCCTCCTGCGGCGCGTGCCGTCGCTCGAGGCCTTCCGGTCCGAGAACCCGCCGTGGGAGACGGTGCTCGACGTCGACGCGCTCGGCGGGGCCGAGGGCGAGTCCTGGGTCTACAAGGGCAGCGCGAGCTGCCGCGAGTACGACGAGCGCCACCGGCTCGTCGGCTCGCCGACGCGGACCCTCGTGTCCCTGTCGCCCGGCGGGAGCGACGCGATCGTGCGCCGCGAGTTCGACCTCGCGGCCAAGGCGTTCGTCGACGGCGACGCCTTCGAGCTCCTCGACCCGTCGAAGAGCCGGTGCTCGTGGCTCGACCGCGACACGCTCTTCCTCGGCGCGGACCTGAAGGACGGCGACCTCACGAGCAGCGGCTACCCGCGGACGGTCCGCGAGTGGAAGCGCGGCGCGGACCCCAAGGACGCGCCCGTCGTCTTCGAGGGCGAGGCCCGGCGTCCTGTGGCCGCGACGACTTTCGAGAGATTTGGGGTGGGAGCACGATGAGCAATCGTCACCGTCGCGCTCGGTAGGCGAGGCCTCGGACGTGTCCGTCGGCGGCTACGTGAGCCGGAGCCGCGGCGCGGCCTTCGAGTGGCGCTACCGCGCGACGACGTTCTACACGACCAAGAAGCAGGTGCGGCGCCACAGCGCCGCGCGCGACGGCGTCTGGCACCGGCTCGACGCGCTCGGCCTGCCCGACGACGCGCAGGTGTCGCACCTCGGCGACCAGCTCCTCGTCGAGCCGCGGTCGGACCTCGTCGCCGGCGGCGCGACGTACCCCGCGGGGTCCTACCTCGCCGTGGGCTTCGACGACTTCGTCGCCCGCGGCGTCCGCGGCGCGACCTTCGAGCCGCTCTTCGTGCCGACGGCGAAGACGTCGCTCGCGTCCGCGGCCGCGACGCGCGACCGCCTCGTGCTCACGGTGCTCGACAACGTGCGGACGCGCCTCGTCTTCCTCGAGCCCGTCGAGGCCCGCGGCGCCACGACGTGGCGCGACGCGGGCAGCGAGGCCGCGCCGATGATCCGCGGCGTGTCCGCGTCGCCCGTCGACGCCGAGGAGTCGAACGCGTACTTCCTGCGGACGTCGACGTACCTCGAGCCGTCGACGCTCGCGCTCGCGGACGCGGCGGCGGGCGCCGCGGGCGTCGCGGACGCCGAGGTCATCAAGGCGCTCCCGGCCATGTTCGACGCGGCGGGCAAGGAGGCGTTCCAGGGCGAGGCGACGTCCGCCGACGGCACGAAGATCCCCTTCTTCTGCGTGCGCACGGCGGGCGCGCCGCCGGAGACGCCGTGCCTGCTCTACGGCTACGGCGGCTTCGAGATCAGCAACACGCCGGGCTACGGCGGCACGATCGGCGCGGGCTGGCTCGAGCGGGGCGCGACGTACGTCGTCGCGAACATCCGCGGCGGCGGCGAGTTCGGCCCGAGGTGGCACCAGGCGGCGAAGCGCGAGAAGCGCCGCGTCTGCGTCGACGACTTCGCCGCCGTCGCGAAGCACCTCGCGGCGACGGGCGTCGCGACGCCCGAGTCCATCGGCGTCCGCGGCGGCTCGAACGGCGGCCTCCTCGTCGGCAACTTCATGGTCCAGCACCCGGACCTCTGCGCCGCGGTCGTCTGCGCCGTGCCCCTCCTCGACATGAAGCGCTACTCGCACCTCCTCGCGGGCGCGTCGTGGCGCGGCGAGTACGGCGACCCGGACACGGACGACTGGGCCTTCCTCAAGTACAACAGCCCCTACCACAACGTCCGGCCGGGGACGGCCTTCCCGAAGCTCCTCGTGACGACGTCGACGAAGGACGACCGCGTCCACCCCTACCACGCGCGGTCCTTCGTCAAGCGCCTCCAGGAGACGGGCGCGCCGAACATCTTCTACTACGAGAACATGGAGGGCGGCCACGGCGGCGCCGCGGACGCGAAGCAGAGCGCGTTCGTCACGGCGCTCTACCAAGATTTCCTCTTCGACGCGCTCTCGCCCAAGAAGTAGGTCCCCTCGTAACGCTCGGCTCGAACGGCATCCCGAAGTACTTCCGAAGGACTCCCCGAAGTTCGACGACGGCACGGCTAATGGGGGAAGGGAGTCGGGGCGGCGCGCCGGGGGCCCGGCGTCGTCGCGCGCGCGCGCGCGCCTAGGCCTCCTTGGGCGCGGCCTCCGGCGCCGCGTCCTCGGCGGCCTTCTCGGCCTTGGCGCGCAGCGTGGCGCTGTGGAGGGCGCCGTTCTGGAGGAAGGAGACGATCTGCATGGACATGATGCCCGCCTTGAACTTCCGTCGCGCGTTGTAGCGGGCCATGTTCTCGCGGAAGCCGTCGAGGTGGCGCGCCCCTTCGGCGTCCTTGGCGTCCTTGGCGCCGCCGTCGCTTGCCATCCAGGGGTCGTCGAGCACGTCCTGGGCCGTCGCGCGCTTCGCCGGGTCCACGACGAGCATCGTCGCGATCATCTTCTTCGCGCCGTCGGAGACCTGGTCCCAGTAGGGCCGCGTGAACGTGTACTGGCAGCGCTGGATCTTCTTGAAGAGCTTGCCCTGGTTCTCGTCGTAGAAGGGCGGGAAGCCGCAGAGCAGGATGTAGGCGATGACGCCCAGGCTCCAGATGTCGACCTCCTTGTTGTAGCCCGCGGAGCCGATGACCTCGGGCGCGACGTAGCCCGGCGTGCCGCAGGCCGTCGCCAGGGCGCTGTTGGGCTGCAGGATGTTCGCCAGACCAAAGTCCGCGAGCTTGATCTCGTCGCTCTCGGGGGAGACGTAGAGCAGGTTCTCGGGCTTGAGGTCGCGGTGCACGATGCCGCGGCTGTGGCAGACGCGGATGGCCTCGACGATCTGCTTCAACGCGTCCCGCGCCTCGACCTCCGTGTACTTCTCCTTCTTGACGATGCGGTCGAAGACCTCGCCGCCCTGGCAGAGCTCCATGACCATGTAGAAGTTGTCCGCGGAGTCGTAGACCTCCTTGAGGTAGACGATGTGGGGGTGCTTGAGCGCGCTCAGCTCCTGCATGATGGACACCTCCTTCTCCAGCGCCTCCTGGTCCTCGGGCCCCAGGGCCTTCTTGCGGATGATCTTCACGGCCCAGACGGACTTGTCCTTCTTGTCCGTCGCGCGCTTCACCGTCGCGAAGGAGCCCTGGCCGAGCACGCGGCCGAGCTGGTAGTTCTCCACGCAGGGGTCCTTGCGGAAGAACTTCATGACGAAGGCCATGGTGGCTTCCGCGGCGCGCCGCGGCGCCGCGGCGGCGTCGAGGGCGCGCGGCTCGGCGGGCCGCTTGCTCGGGCTGCCGCGGGGGCGCGGCGCCCGGGACGCGGCGGACCGGTCGCGCGCGCCGGGCACGGCGGGTCACCGGCGGCGGCGAACGCTGCGGGCGAGCGGGAGCACCGGTCTACGCGGCGCCCTGGCTGGCCCGCGAGAGAGCCGCAGACTTCCGCGTTGAGTAGAGGTTTCTCACTAGAGATGCATGCAGCACAAATCTTATCAGCCAAGCCGAAGGTGCATGATGCAGCCCTTCCAGTTCGCAAAGGCCAGAAGTGGACATGGCGGGCACCGTCGAGCTCCCCGCGCGCGCGTCGGCCTTCGCGGCGGAGAACCCCCTCGCCGCCGGCGCGGGCCGCGGCGCCGAGGCGGCGAAGCGCGACGCGGCCGCGCCGGCGGCCGCGCCCCCGAGCCTCTGGTCCCGCGCGACGTCCGACCCGACGCTGCCCTGCCGGCTGCTGCTGTCCCTGACGGCCGTGTCGCTCATGTGGGTCGCGTCGCTGTCCGTGGCCGTGGCCCTCACCGACGCCCTCGTCGAGCAGCCCTCCGCGGGCCTCGTCCAGGCGTCCTGCGAGCACGCGTACGACTCCGCGAGGGACGCGCGGTCCGACTACGAGACGTGCGTGTCGCGCCAGATGGGCGAGTGCCGCGGCGCCTACGAGGCCCAGCGCGCCGTCGCCGTCGCGGCGACGGAGGCCGCGGCGCGGAGCAACGCCGCGGCGCTCGCGGGCTTCGCCGCGGCCCAGGCCGCGTGCTCGGCCGCGGTCACGACGGCCGTGTCCGCGCTCTCCGAGTGGCAGACGCTGGACACGGCCCACGCCGTGCCCTACGCCTGCGCCCTCAACGACACGGACACCTGCGCCGCGCCCTGCGACGTCGCCGCCGCCGCCGGCGCCTCGAACTGCAGCGCGCCGTGCGCGGCCGCCGCGGATCTGGTCGGCGACGTCGGCGCGGTGCGCAGCGAGGCCTTCGCGACGGCGACGGGCTTCGCCGACGACGCGTCGACGACCGTGGGCGCCCTCGCGGCCTACGCCGCCGCGCGGGCCGCCTACGACGAGGCCTACCTCGCCAACAAGACCGCGACGCTCCGCGCGGACGTCGCGGCGCGGATCGCCGCCCTGACGCGCGACCTCGTCGCCCTGTCGAACGCGAGCTTCCCGGACGTCTTCGCGGGCGTGGACCTCGCTTCGGCCTGCCTGAGCGGCCGCTCCGACGCGAACTTCAGCACGCCGTGCTTCGGCGGGTCGCTGGCTGTGTGGAAATCAACCACTGGTTTGGGGGGTCCCCATCAAACTTCAGAACTCGCCACCTCGATCAAATCCAAGTCGATTCGGCTGATTTTTGGACGAATCGATTGCTCTCATCGAGTTCTCGAAGCACAGCCAAGAATTCAGGAGCGGTCCGTTCAGTTACGCGCACATTGAAGTCGGGTTGAAGATTTGATTTCCACACAGGTCGCTCGAGGACGCGCGCGAGCTCTTCGAGGCCTACGTCGCGCGCGCGGACTACCAGGTGCGGCTCGCCACGACGACGGTCGACGCCTACGCGGAGCGCGCCGAGGACTACGTCGACCGCGTCGGCGACGCCTACGCGAGCGCGCGGGACTTCTACGAGGGCGTCACGGGCTGGATCGGCGACGCGGGCGTCGCGACGCCCTCGGGCGGCTGGTTCGACCTGGGCCTGTCGGACTTCTACGCCGCGCCGCCGGCCTGGCCCGACGACTTTTATGTCTTTCCCGCGCCGGGGAAGAACTACCTCTACCCGCCGTCTTTGGACGCCGTCTACGACGCGCTCCTGCTGAATCTGACGCGGCTGTCGCGCGAGACGCACGCGCGCGCGGTCGCGGTCGCGCGGGAGCTCGAGCGGATCCCGGCCTCCATCGACTACGGCGACTACGACCCGCCGGCCTACGCGGCCTTCGCGCCCGACGACGACGGCAGCCTGGCGAACGCGTCGTCGCGCTTCGACGGCGCCGCCGCGGACTTCGTCAAGCGGCAGGCCGTGGCCCTCAACGCCTTCGCGGAGCTGAGCGCCGGCGCGGCGGCCTACGAGGCGCCGAGCGTCAACGTCTCCGCCGCGGGCGCCGCGGCGACGTCGGCCTTCGCGGACCTCCGGGACACGTGGTTCGACTGGGCGCCGCTCAAGGGCACGTCCTACGACGTCGACCTCGTCTTCTTCTCCATCTCGTCCGTGACGTCGCTCCTCGTGCTGTTGGACTACGTCTGGCGCGCGTTCCAGTCCGTGCGCATCGTCCGCCGCTTTCTCGGAAGGTCCGCGATCCGGCTCCCGCGGCCGGACCTGTCCGTGGACCGCGCGGCGGACTCCGCGGGGTCCCTGCGGAGCGCTTGCGGCCTGTTCGCGTCGAACCCGACCTTCTTCCTCGCGAACGTCGTGTTCTCGCCCCTCGGCGCCGCGGCGCTCGCGGGCGTCTTCGCGGTGCTCATCCTCTCGGCGCTCGCGCAGGCGTACGTGCCCGTGTTCCGGGAGTACTCAGACGTCTGCGTCGCGGGCCACGGCACCAAGGGCAACGGCACGTTCCTCGCGCAGAATCTGTACGCCATCGCCTACAACTACGCGGCAGTGGACGGCCGCGGCGTCTACGCGAGCGAGATCGACGACTACGACTCCACGCGCGGCGAGCACTGCTCCGCGTACCTGACGACGTCCGCGGCGCGGCAGGACGAGGACGCGCTCTACCTCGAGTCCCTCGCCGCGGCCCAGGCCGGCTCGTCGTCGAACGCGCTGCTGCTGGGCGGCTGTCTGGACCTGGGCGCGCTCGACGCGGCCTTCGAGGCCGCGTGCTGCGGCCTCGAGGGCTACGGCGGGTGCGGCGCCGCGAACGGCTCGGTCGCGCTCTGCCCCCTGCTCGACGCCGGCGCGGCGTCGGCGCCCTACGCGCCGCTCGGGTCGAGCCTCGCCGAGCCCGCGTGCGCCGACGACGCGGCGTCCTGGGCCATCGGCGACGCCGTCTTCGACTGCGCCGACCTGCCGGACTGCACCGTGACCTGCGGCGGGCCGAGCAAGCCGCTGCTGCGCATGGCGTCGCAGCACTGCGCCTGCTCCGTCGAGTGGTACTTCCACGCGGCGCTGCTCAAGTTCTGCTGCGGCGCGGCGATCTACGTGCTCATGAACGTCGCGCGGCTTTTGGCCGTCGACGCGCTCTGCCGCCTCAACTGGCGCGACGCGGCGGCGCCCTGGTTCACCTACACGGCGACCTGCGACGGCGCGGGCCGGCCCGTCGCGCGGCCCGAGGACGGCGGCGGGCCCGGCGGCGCGCTCGACGCGGCGGCCTTCGCCGCCGCGCTCAAGACCCAGCTCCGCGCGCGCGTCGCCGCCTGGGACAGGGCAGCAAAAGGGTGCGAAATTCCCAACTTCAAAGGCTCCTATCTCGGCCGTTTTCCACTCGTTTTGGCTGATTCTTGGACGGGTGATCATCTCTCGGAACGCTCTCGAAGCGTGAATGCTTTTTCCGGAACGCACGCGCGCGGAAAACTCATGTTGAAGCGACGTTGAATCACCCTTTTGCTGCCCAGGCCTGGGAGCGCGCCGCCTACGCGGAGCTCGCGCTCGCGGTCGCGCTCAACGTGCCCTGGATCGTCTTCCTCGCGCTCCTCACCGACGACCTCGAGTACGACCCCCACGAGTCGTAAACCCTGGGCGCGCGACGCGGTGGGAGCGCTCCGAGTCGACCGCACTGCGGCCGTGCGGCAGCATGCGCGCGCGAAGGCCTCAAGGTAGGGGCGGACACTGAAAATCGGCCGATTGCAGATCGTCGAATTTGGCGGCGCCGCCCAGTGCGATGGATAGAGGGCGTCTAACTGATAATCAAAGAGTCTGGGTTCGTGGAAATCGATCCGGATTT
>Ga0257106_1001306_pt1 | contig 12584 bp, 6 predicted proteins | sample LP_taG_3_FD_190177 | JGI IMG/M metagenome (GOLD analysis project Ga0257106, IMG submission 190177) | Marine microbial communities from Northeast Subartic Pacific Ocean, Canada - LP_J_2011_P26_10m | ecosystem: Environmental > Aquatic > Marine > Oceanic | place: Canada: Northeast Subartic Pacific...
GCGAATAAAACTCCCACCCTTTGCCGTATTGCGTCACGCGTAAATACCCCGTGTACAAAACGAGCACGCCGGCGATGCCGTACACCGAATCCGCAATCACCAGTTTCATCAGCTCATCTCCGGACATGTTTGGCTTCAAAATCGCTTTCTCCGTCGCCAACGAACCGACGATAAGTAGCAAACCGAGATAGTGTCCGTACGCGGCGAAGGCGGACGGGACCGCATTCTCAGCCGCAGCGAAAGCTGCCGGTGCGTGAAAAAGTGCGGCAGCCGCTAACCCCAACCCAGTCGTTGTCGTCGCTTTCGTCGTCGGGGTGATGACGTTTTCGATGTGTAATCTTCTCACTGTTGTTCCTCTTCCCGCTGCAGCTGAAACTGCTCCATTTCTCCCTCGAAGACGAAGACCAAGACGAAGAGAAGAAGATGAATTCGTTCTTCTGTTCGTCGTCGTCTGAATCGTCGTCGTCGCGTGATGAGAGAGATGTGGTGCAAGCATTATTGGTGTGATGATGTTTTCTTTCAAAGGATACCTTTGTTCAGAGGAGCTTCGTTCTGACGTTTTTTGGTAAGTTCATTTTGTTGTGTTTCTTCTGCTATTATTATTAGTACATTTTGCTGCGTTAAAATCTCTCTCTTTCTCTCTCCATTTTTACGAGCGTTTACCTCTGCTCGCTTTACTCCCCTGCTTCCTTTTCAACGACGCGTTCGGTTTCGTCGAAAAATCCTCGAACAAGTCTTCGGCCATTTTCTCTTTCAACCGTCGCGCGGCTTTTTCCTCGCGATCGAGAGCGGTTTCGAATTGCGCCAACGTTTCGTAGCCGTCCGTCTCGTACGGCCACGGAACTTTTTGCTTCTTATTCTTTACTTTTATAGCGCTCGGAGAAAACGATTCCACGCCGGCGCCATTTCGAGCGGCTTTTGTGGGTTTACCGTTTATCGTAATCGACTGCTTCTGGAATCGTTTTTTATTATTAGTGTTGTTGTCGTTGCTGCTAGTGTTTGCCACTCGTCGAAGTCGGTTTTCGTCGTTTTCCTCCTCCTCGATCGTGGAAACCAACCTCGATGGTGGTGGCGACGAATTTAAAGGCGAGAGTATTTGCTCTCGAAACAACGACGCGTCTACGACCGTTTCCACTTCCACCTCCTCTCGATCTACGTTTACTCGCCCTCTGTTATTACCGTCCGTTTTCTTCTTCTCCTTCTTTGTTTTCGCGCGTTTCCACCCGACTCCCGCGTCCCCGTCCTCCTCCTCGTGCACTCCTCCATCGCTTCCATCATCATCATCATCATCATCATCATCATCGCTTTCCGTCGCTTCTCCTTCCTCCTCCTCTTTTTCATCCGCCGCGTCGAGACCGTTAGTATTCGTCGCGGCGTTGTCCTCCTCGATGCATCTCACCGTCGCGGCTATTTTGCCAAACTTTAATAACCACACCTTTTTACCTCCTCGATCTCCTCCTCCTTCTCTTCCTCCACCTGCCGACGACGACGACGGCGTCAATATTAATGGCACTCTTTTGGTAGTCCCGGTTTCTAATTTTTCGAGTTTAGTATTCTTCTCTTCTTCGTCTCCTTCTTCTCTGCTGGTTGAAACGACGCTGGAAACTCGAGTGCCGAGTTTACTCCCGCAATCCATCACTTCCAAAAAAGTAATATTATCACCCTCCTCTCCCTCCTCTTTTGCCATCGATTTCGCGTTTACACCGGCAGAAGAAGAGACGACGACGACGGTCAAAATCGCGTGTTTTCTCGACACAGAATTCTCATTCTCGATGGGAACGTGCGCGATGGAGGGGTCCCGTCCTACGATTGTCGGCACGTTCGGGTGCAACGCGTAGGAAGAAAAGGAGGAGGAAGAATTGTTGCTGTTAATCTCCAGTCTGAACAACATGTTAATGTTGTTGTTCGTATTATTCGTATACGCAAAGACTTGTTTGCATTCTGGGGGATTTTCAAAATTCGATTGTCTTGCTCTTTAATATGTGCACGCGCGCGTTAGTACATAAATAGTATTCAAAGAAGTCTAATTCTAATTCCGAATGGTCTGATTCTGAATGGTTTGATACGTGGAACTCTCCGTGCACGTACGACCAGCCTTCCTTCTGGGAGAGGACAGTTAATGTCATCATCGTCATCATCGTCAAACGCGTCCGTCTTTCTTTTTGACGATGTGTCCTCCTCGTAACAAAATGGATCCTAAGTTGATTAAATCACCGAGAACGCCTCCAATGTTCGTATCTTTTTGCCGGACGGCTTCCTCGCTCATGCGACTGCCTTTCGCAAGTTCCGATAGGTTTAGTTTTTTTACATCATCATCTTCACCATCATTTCTGTCGTCGTTGCTCGTATTTATCAAATCCGCAAACGCAGCCTCGGCGGATTCTTCCGCGGATGACAAAGAGGAAACAGAGGAGGACACACCATCACCACCACCACCGCCTCCTTTTATGTAGCCCGGAGAAAAGCCTAACTTTTCGTTTCGTCTCGCGGTTGCCATCGCGCGAGAGAGTTTAACTTCTTCTTTGTCTTCTTCTTTTTTATCCTCTTTATCCTCCTCCTTCCCTAAAGCCATGATGGAAGATTTGGACATTTTGATGGTGAGTAGTGCTTCTCTTCTTCTTTCTCTTCTTTTATTAAAACCACTGAAACTACTGCTCCTATTCCTACTGCTCCTACTGCGCCTGCTCAAAATCGCTGCCTCAGTATTTCTGATATTGTGAGAAGAAAACATAGTCAACACCGTCGTCGTCCTCTTTGTAATGCAACACTACTGTGGAGACTTTTTTAGGGGAGATTTTCGTCATTTACTCAAAGTCATCCAGAGACGATGAGGAGGCAAACGAGCGGCGATTTTTACGACGCGGATGCGGAACCCGAGAACGACAACTTGAACAACAGAAACATGAACAAAATGAGTGCCATGGATGATGACGACGATAATGCATTTTACTTTGACGATGGTGAAGAACAAAATCGACATCGTCCAGAAGTGATGATGATGACGACCGGGAACAACACCCCTTTTAAAATCGAGGAGGAGGAGGACCACCGGGAGCAGACAAAGAATAACACACAACAAAGAGTGTTGGGGACAACGGGTTTAACGACAACAACAACAGCAGCAGAAAAACGATTCGTAGCATTAAAACCATGGAAGAGGAGTGGACGAATAATAGATAAAAAGATGAGTAAAAAGAGAACGGCGGGAGTGGGTTTGAGGTCGCACGCTAGGCTAGGTGTGTCGCCAGTGCGAGGAGGAGGAGGAGGAGGAGGAACGACTACTACTACTACTACTACTGCTGCGTTGTTGTTATCGAGGAAGAAAGAGAAGAAGAAACGGTCGATGCAGCAGAGGCGAGAGAGGACGAGTAAGCGGGAAAGGTATAGTCTCGGCGGCGCGGCGGCGGCGGCCGACGGAGGAGGTACGGACGACGAGGATAGAAACAACAACAACAACAACGGGAGGAGAGTTATCGGTGGCGTTTACTCGACGGCGATGGAACGCGAAGACGCCAAGAGGAGACAGATGCTTTATAAACGCCTGGATAGATTGAAACAGTTGCCAACGCAGAGCCAGTTTGCGAAAACGCAAATCGCGTTGGTGAATAAATGTTTGGAGATGTTGATGAAAGTGACGGTGAGAACGAACGAGGAGGAGGACGAGTTGGCGAAGTTGTTGAGCAGCGTGAAGATTTGAGGAGAGATAGGCATAGTAGTAAGTAAAAACAAAGTAGCATAGTCTTGCACAATACCAAAATTACCTTAATATAATAATAAAACATACTACTACACCGAATATCTTTTCACTGCGTCGGAGAGAATCTTCTTCTTACGCATGCGATACAAAATCGCCTGTCGCATTTTCCAATTCTCCCCGCCTTTCTCTTTCAACAGGCCTTGGTCTTGGTTATACGTCGTTTCCATCTCTTGTAATCTATATTCACACGCCATTTTCAACGCTAGCGCGGCTTTCTTTTCCGTTTGTCCGCCGCCTAATCGAAACCCGTCGCAGGATCCGCCGGCGTTAATCCATTCCGATTCGGTGGCGTAGAGACATCGCAAAGCCCAAGATAAGTTGGGTTCCGCGGTGCCATCGCTGACAAACGCGCCTCGCCACGCGGAATCTTCCAAAGTCAAATCTTCTAAGGACCCTTCGGGAATAAAGCGCAACGCTTCGATGCGTTTCGGATTCTTCTCCAGATTTTCCTTCAGCGTAGGATCGTTTTGCGTCAAGTACGGGAGCAACCCTTCGAATTGGTACGTGTCCGCTACGTTTTGATCGTCCACGAATCCGTACCGCAAAAGCAACTCGTCGTTCGGCATCAAACCGTAACTAATCAACACTTCCTCGCCCTTTTTGTAACTCTTCGGCGATTTTAACGCAAATTCAGAATTCGTAAACTCAAACTCCGTTTTTAACATCGTCTGGTGATTGAACGCGTCGATTAACGGCATCAACACATACGCCGTGTCCGTCTTCACGTCGTTCTCCTTCGTCGAATCGAAAACAACTAAAGCTAACAACGCAAACACGCACAACCATTTCAACTCGGTCGTCTGTGCAGTCAAAAATGACGCGAACACCGTCCCAACCGATAAAGCTCGAGGTAACAATTTCCTCTGCAAAGCCTCCTGGTCTGCAATCTTTCCGGAAAAAACGCGCGACCGCACTACGTCCAACGCCCAAATGACTTCCTCCCTCTCAATCGTCTTCAAGCCGCCATCTCGCGCGTACTCCTGAATCAACTCGCACGCTTTTTCGTTCTCCAACCTCTGCTCTTTTGCGAACTTCTCTCCCACAGAATATTGCAATTCTCTCACTTCCTCCTCCGTCCACGTGCCTAAATTCTCAAACGACTTTGGCAGTTGCTCGATGTACTCGTAAAACTTCGATCGAGAACCCAAGGATTTTTCGTACAAGAGTACCAACGCCACTCGCAACGCCCACCGTTCGTCCCCAGCCTTCGCCCATAACTCGTTCGATACGTACTCTTCGTGTGGATTCTCCTGACCTTCGACGACGAGCATGGTTGCTTCTCTGGGCAGGCGGACTAAATCGTCCTCGCTCGCGATATCGCTCGTCGCTTTCACGCCTCGGTACAAATCGTCCCATCCTTTCTCTTTCTCACTACCACCGACGTACGCGACTTCCACCTTTGGCGCGAGAATGTTGTTTTTCACGCGCCAGGCGGTGTACTCGCTTTGGAGGCGCTTCCAAGCAAAAATCTCCTCGTCTTTGACGCCGTCGGCGAAACAACAAACCCCTCCTGTTGTTCTCCCTGCGCTGCGACGGGTTATTCTCAAATGGGCGTACGAGGTCGAGGCGAGGGTGGTAGTGGTTCTGGTGGTAGCGTTGGAGGATGCCCCCGCGACGGCGACGCAACACCGTGACGACAGAGTCGCGTGATGGAGCATTTTTTCTTGTGTGTGCAAATCTATGAGGGTAATTCGTCTTTGTGTGTGCGCGTTTTCCGTATGTAAACACATGACGATTCAACATTTACAACCTCTCGCTATTTATCTCTCTCTATCTATCTATTTCCAAGCTTTAATCACACCGTCTCTACTGGCCGATAAGAGCATTCGACCACCTCTGAACGCGTCGCCGGCGGAAGAGGAAGAGGAGGAGTAGGACGGGACCGTCGCCAACGCGGTGATGGCGTCGTGGTGGCCCTCGTTTCTGCTCGCGATGGAGTTTTCGCGAGCAGCCGCGCTGGAGCCGTCGTTGTTGTCGTTATCAGTACCAGCAAAACCACCACCACCGCGTCTATGTCTCCCGGAGGAGGATGTCGATGATGATTGGTACGGAGAGGTTTCTTGCTGAATGCGAATGAACGTGGGACGTTGTTTCGCTTCGCCGACGCGGACCAGACGAGAGGTGGATTCTAGACGGGTTTCCACGTATCGAGGTCGACTAGAACCGTGACGAGGCGGGCCGGAGAGAATGCGGGACTTTGAACTATCTCCAGGAAACCACGCGCGTATGGTACAATCGGAGCCTCCCGAGATTAACACACCGGACGGCAAGGAGAGGAGCGATCGGAAACTGTCGTTGTCGAATCCCGATTCTTCGTTGCCTTCGTTTATTTCGACGTCGCTCCAATCAGAATCCTCCTCGCTTCCAACAGAATTCTCCTTTCTTTTTTCTCTTTCGCTGCTTGTTGTTGTCGCAGTAGAGTCGCCTTGGCTGTATTTATTCGTTTGAGAGCGTAAAAAAGGGTCGCTCAAGCGCCAATCAGAGTCGAGTTTACGTAAACTCGTACCAGATGCCAACACGTTCGGCCGGGCTCTGCTCGCTGCTTCCAACTCAACGCCAATTAAACTAGAGTCCAAAGTTCGTAAAACTTCTCTACATTCGCCAGTGGATGCATCCCACAAGGCAATCTCGTTCCTTTTGTGTGAACACCAAACCAGAGGTTTCATCATTTTCATGGCGTCAGAAGACGGAGGTAAGAACGCACGAACACTCATGCATGAAATCGAGTCGGAGAATGTGCGCAAATTCCAACGTGGCTGCGTTGCTGTGGATGATGCATTTCTCGCGCTTGTTCGAGTCGGAGCTTTCCATCGGGCAACAGATGTCATAAATCTCGAGTCGATGAGCTCGACTTCACCCGTCGACGTCGATAAAACAAACCACGGCGAGGTTGAGAAGCCTTCTTCGTTAACATTCCCGCTGTTTACGAAGGGAACAGAGCTAAAATTAGATGTCAATACTTCACCGTTTGCGTTTGCAAGAGAAGTAATCACACCTCTTTTCGGATGCCAAGGTAAGGAGACAATCGCGCTTCTCCCGTCACCTCGGGTGGACTGCCGTAAATCCCAAACTTTACATCCACCACGCTGCGTTGCAAAGGCAACAACGCTTGGCGAAATCGCCAGAGTGGAAACGACTGCACCTTCCGAAATATCATACGTGTATATTTGAGCCGCACCAGTGTACTTTTCAGCCGCACCGGTGTACATTCTTTTTCTGCCCTCTGGACCGTCTTCTCCGGTGCTCTTTGATGTTTTCGTTGCTTTTACATATTCCACGCGCCACACGTGCACCGACCCACAATCGGAGCCTGAACAGATTCTATTTTCAGATAACACGCACGCGCTTTTAATCTTGCCGCTCTGAGAAGCGTACGTCAGGCGCGAACGAAACGATACATCTCGTTCCAATCGTCTGGAATCCCAAATCTTACACGACCCGTCATCAGAGCACGATACAAAATACGGCACGTTTGCATTCGTAGGCGCCGTGGCGAGATGATTCACGGCACTTCTGTGCTCCTTCAAATGAGCCCAGAGCACACCGCGAGGAACCCACGATGCGGACGATGATATATTCCTTGCCGCAGTTGAAATCGCGGGGAGAGATTTGGAAGCGACAGAATTCTCAAAACCATCGTTCGTTTGCACAACGTCCACCACAGGTATAGACTTGCTCGGCACAACGAGGGGTTTGCGGAAAGTAGAGAGAATGGCAGACGCAGAAGTATGCTTTGATGCTGCGGGGGTTCCTGATGCAATAGCTACTCCCTCGCGTGATTCAAGAACCCGGGCGTTTTGTCTTCGTCGCGCCTCTAACGTTGCCAGAATGTAAGGTACTAGAGGCTGCACAGACTCCTCAATCGCTAAAGATTCTAAGATGACCGTATTTGCAAAGATATTCAAATCATCAGCTGAAGCAAAATTACTCTGCAATAAAGAAGCAACAGCTCGGTCGTACGACTCGCTCAATGGTGGATCCCTCAAAGCGGCTCGTAAACTTTGAGCGTCTTGAAACGCATCCGGGCACGTAGCCCACAGCAACACGGAATCTTTACTCTTATTATGTTCATTCGAAGACGAAAGAGATGGCGACGATGGTGGCAACGGCGCCAGTGTTTTTCTTTGGAATGGTTCAACTATTGGCGCGAGAAATGCAAAAGTATCGACTGGTCCAAGTTTCTTTGCAGCCGAGGCGAAGAAATCAATCGCTGCGTCTCGTATAGATTGGATCGGATGACACATCAACGGCGCAGCTTTTGAGCACGCGTTAACAATGACAGATGTCTGCAAATCAAGCGAAACGGCGCTTGCGATTACATGGTCTGAATCCGTATTCTCATCACTTTCATCAGCAGCAGAGACGATGTTATGGAGACATTGTAATGCTGCCTGAACCACGTCATCATTTATATCTGTCAAGCACCTCTCCGCGCAGGGAACGACAAACGATTCTGTGACAGATGCCCCACATTCCATGGCAACATCTGAAATGTTTGATAAGAACGCACGCTTCGTCCGCCAATCGGATGTATTTAAGCACGTCACTAAGAGCGGCAATAAAAAACTCGTCGTCTCTTTGCGGCCGAAAAACTTTGCGATTCCCCCCATATTTTCCAACAAAGCCACCGTGGCATTTGGATGCGTGTTTAAGCTCGCAAAAATCTCCAATATAATTTGTCGCGCTTCGTTTCTATGCGCTTGAATAGATATGTCGAATGAGTCACTCGCCGATGTTTTCTTTCCACGAAAAGTAGTATTCGTGTTTGCACTTTCACCAAAATCACCTCCATTAGCGATATTGTTTGGGTTCATTGAATTATTTTGATTGTTGTCCACATCATCGAAAGCGTTATACGTAGACGCATCTCCCCCTCCAATCTCATCCGAGTAAATCGTCCCAGACTTTACCGTCGTCAACTTTGCGAAATCTTCAGCTAAGCTCGCTTGGTCTTCATCGAGAACTTCTTTGCATCCTAGGGCTGAGCGCTGCGCGGAGAACCGAAACGCGTTTTGACAAAAGCGGGAGAGCGTTTCAGCTAACGTAACTTTCGCGTATTCGTTCCGACTTTCGTTGGCTTGTGCAGCACTGGACGATAAAGCTGCGAATTGACGCAAAGCTGGCCAGACGTAGTCTTGGAATAACTTTGAATCTGATTTCTGCAAATCACACGCTCGAGAAAGCGTCGCCTCTAAAGTCCTAATCGCCGCAACTTTCACTCGAGACGTCGATGGTGCGCTACTGTTACTATTCGTACTACTGCTGTTGATGTTATTCACAATAACGACAGTATCGTTATCGTCGTCGTTTTCAGAGTCTTTTTCTTTTATCGTTTCGACGCATCTTGGGACAATAAGATCGATTCTTGTCTGATCGTCGCAATATTTGCCGATGTACTTTTCGAGCAAATAAAATCCGTCTACCCGGACACTTTGTACATTGCACGCGCGTATAGCTAAACACAGATATTGCGCAAGAATACGTATACCAGGCGATCCGCCTTTCGCTTTCGATGACGGTAGCCTTTCCTCCACTTTCCGAATCTTCTTGACGAGATCGGGAACTTCCTTTTTCAAATATTCAATCGTGACGTCTAAACTTGCGTTGGCGTTAATTATGTCACTTCCCATCGCGTGCAATGCGTCAAAATACGCAGGAAAAAACCCAGACGCAACGCACGAGTTGAATATTTCCTCCGCCGACGGTCTTTCGTACGGAACGCGTTGAATCATAGCTAAAATCAAGTTCAAAATTTCATCTCGGGCTTTCTCGTCGTTTGGAACTGATTTCGAGAGATTATTCGCGATGAAATGGTCCGGTTCGTATCCTTCGTTTTTGTCTCTGTACGCGAGCGCTTGCGCTAAATCAAACGTCGCCGTACCATCCGTGAACAGTTCACCGATAACACAACCTAAAGCGAACACATCCATCTCTCTCGTGATCGCATACTCGCTATCAAACTCGTCGTCCTCTTCTCCGTCCGAAGTATATCCTTTACTCCCTCTTCGCGCGCCTCTTTGTATTCTTTTTTCCTTCTCCATCTCCAACTCCTGAAGATTACTACTGCTATCGTTATTAATATTACTGCTGTTCGCGTTACTATCTACAAACCTTTCCGGTGCTAAATAACACCTTCTCCTCCCTCCGGCGTCGAAGTAAAAAGTAAAATCGGCTGGATTATCCGCCGGAACCGACTTTGGTTTGAAACTCGCAAAATCCGACAAAAACACCCAATTCGTCGATGTCATCAGCACGTTCTCGCACTTGACGTCCCCGTGCGTGACGTTCCTCTCGTGCGTAAACTTCATCGCGTGTAGCAACTGATAACAAATCCATTTCTTTTCCAAAAACGACAAAAACGGTCGTTGATTTAATCGATCGTACAGCGTCGAAAACGAATACTGTCGCATCAAATACACCGCCCTTTCCGTTTCCTTCACCTTCTGAAACGGCCACACGTGCACGATATCTTTCGAGTTTGGATATTTCAACAGGGTCTTACCAATATCTCTCACTCGTTTCTCGTGTTTCTGTAAATCTGGAACCTGTCCTCGTTTCACGTACACTTTAATCACCACGTCCCCTACTTCGTTAAATCCCCCCCCCCTCGTCGTCGTCGTCTTCTTCCTTTTCTTGAGGATGACTTTTGAACGCGTCTTGTTGGTGGATTTTTCTTTCGCCTCTTCTTCTTCTTCTTCTTCTTCTTCTTCTTCCTCTTCGTTTGTATTTTTATTGGTGGCTTTTCTTCTCGTCGTCGTTCCTTTGTCTTCTTCTTCTTCTCTTCCTCTTTTTACATCTTCTTCTTCTTCTGCGGAAGGTATCGACGACGTAAACGACTTCGTTTCGCACCGATGGGTCTTGAAAAATCGTCCACCACCTAACGCGTCTTTATATTTCAACTCTGGAACGTCCGTTTGCACTAAATCCGATACCTACGTTTGATTTGAGAGTTTCATACGAGGAAGAGAGTTCTCCCGTGTTAGTTATAGATACGACGAAGAAGAAGAGAAAACGAGAGAGAGAGAGAAAAAAAAAAGTAAGTTGTTGTTGCTCACCTGCACTCTCGGCGCGTTCGTGGATATTTGGTTGCCCATCCTTCTTCTTCTCTAACGGAAGAAGAGAAAAGGATGATGATTTTTGTGTCGCTGATGTGACGAGTGAAAGAAACAGTTGAGAGAGAGTTCGTCACAAAACAACTAACTCTCCTTCTCATCACGGAAGAATGTCTTCGTCGTCGTCTAATAACAACAATTTCAACAACAAAAGAGTGATAGAGATTTCACCGAACGTGTTCATGCCTCGCTTGGCGTTTGGAACGTATAAACTCAAAGGCGCGCAGTGCACGAAAGCGGTGAAGAAAGCGTTGGAAAAAGGATATGAACACATCGATACGGCGTCTATATATAAAAACGAGAGCGATATTGGTGAAGCGCTGGAGGAATGGATGACGACGACAAAAACGACGACTAACGACGACGATGATGATGGGAACGACGAGAAGACGACGAAAAAGAAGGAGAGAAAGATGCCGTTTCTCGCGTCGAAAATCGCACCGGCGGAGATGCATTCGAAACTGTTGGTGGTCCAAGCAGTTGATAAAATTCTCCTCCGGTTGCGAATACCCGCGATTGACTTAATCATGTTACATTGGCCGGGCGTGTCGAAAGTCTCGCCAGACTCGGAAATACACAAAGAAAAGAGGAAAGACGCGTACAGAGCGTTAGAAAAGTGCTTGAAAGAAGGCAAAATTCGAGCGATTGGCGTTTCGAACTATCATGTGAGACATTTGGAGGAGCTGTTGAGTTATTGCGAGATTAAGCCGAGCGTGAACCAAATCGAGGCACATCCGATGTGGCCGCAGGAAGATTTGATTGAATTTTGCGAATCGAAAGGTATCGCGGTGGTGAAGTACTCGCCGTTTGGTGGAGGTGGGGCGCCCTTGTTGGACGATGCGTTCGTTTCCACGCGAGAGGAAGAGAAAGAAGGAGGAGGTGGAGGAGGAGACGAGGAACGAGAACAGGCGGCCGACATCGCGGACGAACAGGCGTGGAAACCGTCCCAAATTCTCTTAGCGTGGGGTTTGTTACGAGGAGGACGGAAAAACAGAGGCAATAGCAAAACTTTGTGCGGCGCAGTCGTCGTGAAAGCGTCCGCGGAGGAACGGATATTAGAAAATTATGAAGTGCTCGAGAAGGATTTTTTCACAAATTCAAAGTATCTCTCTCGAAAGTTGGAAGTTTGGGATTCCGTGGAAACGAGGAAGAAATTTGCCTGGGATTCCGATTGCGTGAAATGAAGCAAAAAACGTTAACGATTGACGATTGACTTATTCCGCGATTGAAGAGAACGACGAAATGTTCTTTTCGGAAAGTGTTAACAGACATTCTGCGAATTACACAAAAAGTACGTGCGACGACTTCGAGGCAAAATCGAAAAAAGTAACTGACAAAAAGTTTGAGAGAAAAAGATATTCTTCAGAAAGTATTTGCATTCTCATCGAGCGATAACTACGAACCGAATATACAAGTACGAAGGTAACTGCTAATACCATGGCGTTACGGACGGCACGTCTTCGAACTATGTTCTGCGCGACATTGGTTTTTATTTGCACGCAAGCGCTGTTCGTTCGCGGCTGGGAAGAGGAGATGCCAAGCCCGCCGCCGAGTCCGCCGCCGAGCCCACCACCGAGCCCACCGCCTTTAAACAAGTTTGGTAAGAAGATACCGGTGCCGCAACAAGAGTTTTTCGATCTTATCTGCCAATGTTTGAGAGAAGATCCCGTGAAAGGTAATTGCCTCGAAGTTGGCTACACCGAGCGACATTTACG
>Ga0257106_1001308_pt1 | contig 12560 bp, 8 predicted proteins | sample LP_taG_3_FD_190177 | JGI IMG/M metagenome (GOLD analysis project Ga0257106, IMG submission 190177) | Marine microbial communities from Northeast Subartic Pacific Ocean, Canada - LP_J_2011_P26_10m | ecosystem: Environmental > Aquatic > Marine > Oceanic | place: Canada: Northeast Subartic Pacific...
CCCCGTCCCAGGTGCTGCTGGCGTGGAACGTGGCGCGCGGTAACGTCTGCGTGATTCCAAAGTCGGTCACTCCCGCGCGGCAGCGGGAGAACCTGGACGGCGTCGCGAACTCGACGCGGCTGCCAAAGGAGCACCACGACGCCGTTGGCAGTTTCATCCGAGAGTGAAGGACAGCGCGTCTCGGCGTGAGCAGACGCAGTCGCCGAAGTATTCAGCGGCGAACTCCCACGAATCGCACCCAACGGGGCAAGACGTGGGAGACATGCCGGTCGTCGACCGGAAATTTCACCGAGGCGGCGGTGCGAGGCGCGTTGTGCGGCGACCTTTCGAGCGTCGTTTCATGAAAAAGGTTGGTTGTGGCCGTCAAAACGCACGACCACCTCGAGAGCGACTAAACTCGATATATGGCAAGTCTGACTCAGGAAACCACGGTCTATCGAGATTCAGAATTACTCCCAATATTCGATAAAAGTGAATTCGAGTGAATTCACTCTCTCGACCAATCGGATGCCGCTATTTCGCGTTAATTCGCTCGTGTGCATTGGCGAGCTCCTGAAAGCGCATTAAGATGTTGTAAATATATTCAATATATTCAATATATTCAATAGACCGTCGATTGATACGGCGTTTCTTGATTTAAAGGTATGTACAGTTTAAGGAAAAAGTAATTTCACTACTTGTGTGAAAACCAATGCAAATTCATTGGGCGATTCTGTGAAAATGCTCAATTCCAGGAAAAACCGGAAGAAAAATGCTCAAAACCGGAAGTTTTACTTTATATGGAGAAACGACGATTCATCCTTGAGTTAAACGAAGCGACGCCGTAAAGAGGCGCCCACGACGAGGGTGCACAGTGCATCGTGTTCACAGTAAGCTGTCACCGTACCGACGGGTGTGGACACCACGTCGACGCGAGAAAATTCGATAGGACATCTTCAAGGAGCGAGCCATTCGGGGGGAACCTCAAGTGTGTCTGCTCGTTTTCACTCAAATCTTGGAAAACAGAACAGATCTGTCGCTGACATCGCCCACACACACCCGCACAACCCCTCGCACACCCGACTTCGAACCGTATCGCGTCATCAGAAACCATGAACAGCGCCGCGCTTCGAAGCCGAACGACGAAGCACGGCGGTGAAGACGGCGACGACACCGCCGGACCCGCGCCCGTCCTCGACACCGACGCGCAGGAAGCTCTGGTGCTCGAGCTCGAGAAGGACGCGAGACGCCAGGCGACGATATGGCGACGCGTTTTCGGCGCGCTCTCCATCGCGTGGGGGGTCTACTTCCTCGACTGCGCGGCACATGCGGCGAGCGGAGACGTCACACGCGCATGGTCAGGGGTACGTCGCCCGCGAACCCCCCACGAAAGTCCATCGCATCATGACCCTTCAACATCCGCCTCACATCATCATCTCCGTCCCGCCCGCCGTCATCCGTCACGCGCAAATCACCCTGACGCACCACACAATCCCACACACAGGCGATACACGCGGAGTTTTACCACCACGATCCACCCACGATGTCCACGGACGTACTGGCGATGCTGGACCTTCTCACGGCACTCGCGGGCGTCGGCGCCGGCGTCGCCGCGGTCTACCCGGCGAAGACCACTCGCGCCCGCTTGGCGATGGGCGACGACGACTGCATGCCGTCGCTTCCCGGTTGGACGCGACGCGTGCGGACGCTGGCGTTCGTGCTTGCGACTGCGTTTGGCGCGTGCGCGTGTGTCGGGTGGGCGTGGACCATGCGACGGACGTACGCGTTGCATCGCGGGGATGTGAAAGAAGGCGGGCGGGGCGGGCGTGACGACTTTGACTTTTACCGGATGTCGTGGTTACCGTTCGCGTCGTTGCTGGCGCCGGGGGTGTGCTGGCACGTGTACCAGAGTCTAGAGCGCGGGACGGTGGTTGAGGCTGCCAAGCTCAGGGGGTACATGTACGATCATAAGCGCGCGTGAACGAGATGGGATGATGTAGGTGTCGAGCGCGAGAGAACTTTTTTATAGGCGGCGAATAATCGCTCTACGTTGTCATCAGAGCGACGAATCGAATGAATACTCGCGGCTGTTTCGTCACTGCAGGAGCCGCTCGATGGCGGCGGACACGTTCCCGAACGTCGCCTGCAGCGCCCTGATGTTCTGTGCCTCGTCGAAGAAACCCATGTCCTTCAGCTGCTGCAGCTGCGACGCGTACGCCTCCTCCGGGGGCCGAGAGTCCGCCGCGGGCATCCCCGGCATCCCCGGCATACCGCCCCCCATCAACGCCGCGAACGGATTCGCCGCACCCGCCGCGCCCGGTGCGCCGCCCGGTACACCGCCTCCCGGCATGCCACCGGGCGGCATCACGCCGTTGCCCTGGAGCTGCGCCATCGCGCGCTGCATCTGCATCATCGCGCGGAGGTTATCGGGATTGGTCATCCGCCGTAGAAATTCTGGGTCGGCGAGCTGCTCGCGCATCCCAGGCGCCGAGTCCAGCATGGCGCGCATCCGCGGGTCCGAGTCCATCATCTGCTGCATCACCTGCGGGTTGGACATCATGCCCTGCATCATGTTGGCCATCGCGGGGTTACTCAGCATGGCCTCCATCTGCGCCATCATCTGCTCCGGGTTTCCGGTACCACCCATCGGACCAAAGCCTCCCATACCCGCCGGCATCCCGCCGAGACCGGGAAAGCCGCCGGGGGCCGGGGCGGCCGCGGATCCGGCGCCGGTACCCGCGGTGGGCGCCCACGGGTTGGGAAGCGGCGACGTGTTCGGGCTCCCCCCAGCCCCGGGCGCGGCGTTCGCGGCGGGATCGCTCCCGGGATCGTTTGCGGGATTATTCGCGCCGAAGAGAGCGGCGAAGGGGTTATCCGCGCCGCCAGCCGTGTTGCCCGCTCCCGTGCCGGCGCCAGCTCCCGTGTTACCACCGGTCCCGCCTCGTCCGCTCGCCATCGCGTTCATCATGGGTTCCTGGACGTCCGCGTACGCCCTGGCGAGCGCGTTGAATCCCTCCGGGTGCGCCTCCACGTTCGCGTACATGCGATCGTGTTGACGCATCTGTTCACGCATCAGCGACGGGTTCCTCGCGACTTCGAAGGACCTTCGGAGCATCTCCGGATCGTTGAGCGCGTGCCTTAGCTCGGGGTTGCGGTCCATGATCTCGCGCATCTGCGGGTTGGACTCCATCATCGCCCGCACGCTCTCCGGGTTTTGCACGATGGAGTCGATGTAGGATCGAACGGCGGGTGAGTTCATGAGTTCCTGCATCTGCTGCGGGTTGGCCGCCATCTGCTGCTGCATCTGCTGCAGGTCGGGCATGCCTCCGCCCATGCCTCCCATGCCCATGCCGCCGCCCATGCCGCCGAACGGGTCCATGCCGCCGAACGCACCCATGCCGCCCATCGCTCCCGCAGTGGTACCAGTCGCGCCGGCTCCCGCGAACGCGCCGAAGGGATTCGCCTGGGCGGTGTTTTGGGTGGACGCGGGTGCGGTTGTTGCGGGTGGGGTGGAAGCCTGGGCGCCCGGCGCGGGTCCCTTCACCAGGTGGATCACGTGATCCTCGCCCACGCCGTACGACTCGAGCGTCTTGTCGTCCTTGAGGACGTGCCCTTTGTAGATGAGCCTCTGCTGCGCGGATGGCGTGTCAGCCTTGTCCGCGGCCTCCAGCGTCGTCTTCAGCTCGCCGACCGTGACGCTCAGCTCGACGGGCACGGTGATCTTGCTGCCGCTGGTCGCCTTGACGTGTATCGTCGTCGGCGCCATGGTCTTTCGATCGTGTAGACCACGAACGCGCGCCTGGATGTGGGTCAAGGCTCGGGGGTGGTCCGTCAGATCTGTCAGATCTGACGCTGAGTCGCTTTTGCGACTCGGGACCCATTTCCGCAAACAGGTTAGTCGACGTCACCTATGGATAAAGGCGAAAAAGTAAACCGGAGTTGGCCGCCCCGCCGCGTGTTCACGACAACGCGCGCGACCGCACGCGAACGTCCGTAGGTAGTTAGCGACACTATGGCGTCCTTCACGGCGTCCATTAGCGCCTCCGTCGCGCAGGTGAGCATCGCACGCGCGTCCACCGCACGTCCCACGCGGTTTCCGGCGCGGCGTCCCATCGCCACGCGGGGAAACGCCAGCGCAATTTGAGGTCGTAGGGTTTTCTTAGATGCCGTGCGGACCCCTGCGCGGGTCCCGCCGCGGTCGCCGCTCGCGACGTATCCCTGACCTCCCTTCCCGTTCTCCACCTCTCCGATCCATTCGCAGAAGCGCGTCGCCCTCTCGGCGTCCAAGTCCAGCGGCTTCGTCGGCGCGCCGATGCGCGTCACCGCCGCGGCTCCCAAGGCGGCCAAGGCGGTCTCCCTGACCGTGAAGGCGGATGGCGAGGACAGGCTCCGCCTGCACAACCTCTCCCCGCTCAAGGGCTCACGCAAGGCCAAGACGCGTAAGGGCCGTGGTTACGGCGCGGGTCAGGTGAGCATCTTAGTCCCATCCACTGAATCTTTCGCGGACGCACACGCCGTGCCATCGTGCCCCCCCCCTCCCCCAAAGATGCACAAAAAGTGGATAGGGTGAAATGCCCCGTCGATTTTCCATCCAACGCGCATCCGGCGGTGTACTGACCGCGTGTCCCTCCATCCCCATCCTTCCTTTCTTAACTCCACAGGGTGGCACCTGCGGTTTCGGCATGCGCGGTCAGAAGGCCCGCTCCGGCCGCGGTACCCGACCCGGCTTCGAGGGCGGCCAGACCCCCATGCACCGCCGCTTTCCCAAGCTCAAGGGCATCGCCGGTGGCATGGGCGCGGGCCGGGCGAAGTACGTCACCGTCAACGTCGACGACATCTCCGCCGCGTTCGCCGCCAACAAGCTCGCGGCTGGGTCTGAGGTGAGCATCGAGTCGCTCAAGGCTGCCGGCGTGATCAAGGCTTCCGGCCACTACCGCAAGCTTCCCCTCAAGGTGCTCGGCGACGGGGACGTCACGGGCGTCGGCGCGGTCAAGGCTGCGGCGTTCTCCGAGTCTGCCAAGGCGAAGATCGAGGCGGCCGGTGGGTCCGTCGAGGTCATCCCGGGCCGCCAGAAGTGGATGCGCGCGGCGAAAGCGATGAACGCCGCCTAATCGAGGATGTTGATCAGGGGTGATTATTAGGTGAAAACGATTTTTGTAAAGCGCGAAATTCTTTAAAAGAGCTCTCGGGTCACTCAGTCGTCGGTCACTCAGTCGTCGAGGGGCTCGTCCACGTCTTTGCTGACGAACGCTCGCCCGACGACCTTCCCGGGAATCGACCCGAGCACCTCCGTATTCACCTCCAGCGCGCTCCTAAACGCCGAGTGCGATTCCCGTCCCTCGTTCCGCAGCGCAGACACCGCCCTCGCCAGCCTCTCCGCCGTCTCCTCCTTCTCCCCGAGAACCTCGAGCAGTATCTCATGCTCCGCCCGTAACGCATCCCCCGCGGCACGCTCCGTGATCAGCGAATCCCTCAGCTCCTTCAGACGTTTCAAGGAGCCGCCGTCGCCGTCGCCGTCGTTCGATGATGAGCCGACTGTCTCCGCGTCGATCAACCGCGCCGTCAACTCCTCCACTTCCTTAGCCAGCTCGGCACACTTAGCCTCCGAGCGCGCCAGCTCGGTCCTCAGCGCGGCTTGCGTTTCGCGCTCGACGGCGATGAGCTTCTTCTCCTTGGCGGTGAGCCACGTCGCGGCGCCGACGTCGAGGCGTTTGGCAAAGTCGGCTTTGTTAGCGGCGACGAGCGCGTCCACGGAGAAGCCGCCCACGCCGCCCCTAGGTTTGTTACCCTCGGGTTCAGCCGCGTTCGAGGGCTTTCTCTCAGTGGACGTACTGGTACCTTCGCGTGAACTAACGCCGGTGTCCGCCTTGTTACGCACCGCGGGAGGCTCTGGAGGTGCGTCACCGATTGGGCGCTCCGATCGTTCCTCCGGTTTTCGTTCCATCTTTGCGTCCTCAGCCGTCGCCTTCGCCTCCCGCCTCAGTCGAATCGCCTCGAGCTCCGCCTTGGCCAGCGTCTCCTCCAGCCTCACCAACTCCGCCTTCAACACGCTCGTCTTCTCCCGGCTCGACTCAAGCGCGAGCTCCGTCGTCTGTAAACGTTCATTCATTCGTGTCTTAGCTTCCCGCTCCGACCTCTCCGCCTCGAGCGATTTCTTCGTCGCCGCCTCCGCGCCCGCGACAGCTTCATCCGTGAGCCTTCGCATCTCCTCCCTCGCCGCCTCCGCGCGGCTCACGCGCGACTCCGCCTCCCGCGAGTCACGCTGCACAGCTGTGTTTTCTGCGGCGAGCTGCTCGTGTCGCGCGTGAGCTTCCTTGGTCCGCGCCGTCGCCTCGGCTGCGTCTTTTTTCCGTTCTCGTCGTTCTCGTTCGAGTTCCCGCGTCACCGCGGCGACAGCTTCGCCCACCTCCTCCGCGAACCCTCCCGCGTGCCTCTGCTCCGAGAGCGTCGCCTCCAAGCCCCGCACGGTGTCCTCCGCGGCGCGTATCTCGTTTCGAAGCGCCTCTCGTTGCGTTTGCGACGTGGATTCGAGATGGGCGAGTTCGGCGGAGAGCTTGGCGCATTCCGCCTCGGCGATGGCTGCTTTGGTCTCCGCGGACGCCACCTGGGACTTGGCGCGTTTCATCTCTTTGGCGGTGGCGTCGGTGCGTTTGTTTTCGAGGGACTCGCGCAGTGCATCGATCTCTTTCCGCGCGGTTTGTTCCTGCTCCAGTAGTCGCCTTCGCAGGTTTGCGATCTCGCGATTGGCGTCCGACTGCGCGGCGCCGAGTTCCTCGCGCATGCCGTCCGCGGTGGCTCTGTTGTTCTCCGACGCTTTGGCGGCGCGCTCGGCGTCGGCCTCGGCGTCGCGCAGCTGCGATCGCAGACGACGTTCGTTTCCCTCGAGCTCGGCCACCTTGCGTTTGACAGCGCTGATCTCGTTTTTGGCCTCCTGCAGCTTGACGGTCTTGTCCCTCGCGCTGCTCTGCGCGGCGTCGCCGCCCTTGGCGATCGTCGCCAGCTCGCGCCTGAGCTCGTCGATCTGCGCGTCGGCCTCGCGGAGCCGAGCCTCGCACTCGGCCTCCACCTGCGCCACGATGGAGGAGGCATCGCCGTCGTCGTTGTTGTTCGCGCCCGCATGGTGTTGGGACGCCGCGGCGCGCAGGTCGTCGTTCTCCTTCTGGAGGGCTCCGTTGATGACCGTGAGGGTCGCCACCTTCTTCCGCAGCGACTCCGTCTCGCCGGACATCTCCCGTCCTCTCCGCCGCGTCCGCCCACGCACACACCCGCCTCCTACGCCGTTGGTGTGGTTCGTCAGGTGGTCCTCCTCGTCGCTTATTAACTCGTCATCCCACGGTTCATTGAACCCATACAATCACTCTCACTCGAGACGAGCGCGTGCGAGGACCAACCACGTGCGTTCTGCCAGTCACAACCCGACGTTGGGGCACAAGCGGGAGCGCCTCTCCGGAGGTCACCACGCGCGCGACCAACTCGCTCGGGCGACTACCCGCGACCCCACGAGTCACGGGAGCGGTTCACGCGCGCCACCCGAGCGCTCGACGACCGCGGTAGGCGCCTCACGTGCGGGCTCCGCGTGAGGGAAGATTCTCTCGTGAAGGAGGGGAGAGATTTCGGCCACGGCAACCCCGGCGCGATCAGCGTCATGGACTCTCTGGTGCGCCTCGATTCTCCCGCATTCGCCCCGAATCGCTTAGTGGACCCTTCACGATGACCGCGACGGGCGTGATGCGCCGTGTGATCCACGCGCATGTGGCGAACCGCGGTTCGTCAACGCGCGCCCCCGGGCGATGAAAAAACCCCCGTCGCAATCCAGCCTGGCCGCCGCGGCAACCCCAACGGCGCTCGATCGCGCGCGGCGACGCGCGCGAAGGGTCCATGAACCCGCTCACGTGCATCACGGGACATCGGGGTATTTTGATCGGGGCGTCACCGCGCGCGGCGTGCATCCACACATCTCCCGCGGCGACCCCTAATCACCCACCCGCGCACGAGTCGGGTCGTCGTCGTCAACCCCGTTTTTCCCTCGCCGCCAGTGAGAAAATTGGCCAAGGAGGTTTTTCACCCTAATTTTCCACGTCGCCGCGACGACTCCAACACACGCTTAGACTGACCAAACGCGCCCACACCAACCGCCAACCCCACACAGACGCACACGAGCGCCAGGCTCAAGGTGGCGTCGCTCTTCTCCGGATGCGGCGTCCTCGACTACGGCCTAACCCAGGCGGGTCACGAGATCATCCTACAGACGGAGAGCGACGATTCGGCGCGGGAGGTGCTCGCCGCGCGGTTCCAGGGCATCTGCCAGCCCCGCGACGCCGGCATGGTGGAGACGCTCCCGGCGGACACCGACGTCCTCGCCGCGTCCGTCGTCTCCGCCGAGCTCGAGGGTTCCTGGCGCGAGAGCTGGTCCAAGGATTCGGTCGCGTCCAAGCTGAAGCAAGTGCTCCGACTGATGAAGTCGTCGCCGCGGACGCCGTGGGTGCTCATCGAGGCGTCCACCGCGCTGCTCGAGAACCCCGACGGCGACGGCGTGCCCATCATATGCGACCTGGTGAGCGAGTTTGAGCGCCTGGGGTACAGGTGGGCGCACAGGACAGTCGCGCCGGCGGCGTTCGGGGTTCCAGACGTCAAACCGAGAGTCGTCCTCGTCGGATCCAAGCACGGCGACCCGCGCGACGTCTTACTCACGGAAGACGCCGGGCAGATCGCGCCGTTCGACGCCCCCGGCCCGGACCAGGCGCAGGCGTTCGTGTTTAACCGGCAGGCCGACGGTCGCGTCCGCGTGTTTAGCGATTTCGTCGAAGGGTTTCACCCCGCGGGGGCGAGTTGCGTGTTGATGCCCGGCGGCGGGCTCACCGCGCTGGAGGTCCACGACGCCGAGCGGCTGCAGGGGTTACCCCCCGGGTGGACCCTCACGTCCCGCCCGCCCGCGCCGAGTACCCCCGTGGATAACACCGCGCGATGGAACGCGTTGGCGGCTTCCACGGGATGCGTCCCCGCGACGCAATGGATCGGTAAGTTTCTTTTCATCTTTGTACAGGCAAATAGACTGACGTCGTGTTTTGTTCACAGGTTCTCGGCTGGCGAACCCGTATAAGCACAAGGTTTCCGCGGAGTGCGGGGTTCCGTTCGATTCCCCGATCACCGTCCCGTGGCCGCCGGCGGCGTACAACGTGGGCGCCGGGCGATGCGCCGCGGCGGTGTCGCCGTTTCCCCGCGCGACTCCCGGGATGGCGCTGCCTACGCTCGGCGCGTTCATCTCGCCGCCCATCGGCGCGCCGTCGGGCGAGGTTGTCACGAAGGAGACCGCGCTGGACTGCGTCAAGGCGCTTCGCGCCGCGGGGTGGCAGCCGCCGCCGCAGCTCATCGCCGTGGAGGTGGCTGCCGAGGCTGCCATCGCGGCGGCGGCGGCGGCGACGGCGGCGAGCGGCGGGATGATGCACACTGGTCCCAAGGCGGGCGAGAAGCGGGGATCGCCCGCGCTTCACCAGGACCCCGTCGCCGCGCAGGCTGCGGCGCTCGCGGCGTTGGCGCCGATGATGGCGGCGGTGCAGGCTGCGGACGCTGGCGCGATGGCGGGGTTGGGTAATCCCGCGGCGGCGCTCGCGGCGGCGGCGGCGGCGGAGGCGGCGGCGCATCAATCCTCCATCGGAGGTCCGCGTTCCAAAAAGTCACGCACGTCGCACAAGGAGGAGCCCGCGGAGGAGACGGCTGACGAATCGGAGGAGGATGATCCGGATGACGACTCGTACACCGTCGCGAACATCACCCTTCGCAGCCGCAAGGAGTCGCAGGTTGTCTGGGCCAAGCTCCCCGGTCACCCTTTCTGGCCGGGCCTGAAGGTTGACTTGAAGAAGGACAAAGTTCCGCCGGAGACTTTGAACATGCGAAAGGAGAACGAAGCGCTCGTGATTTTCTTTGGCGAGAACTCGTTCGGGTGGGTGCGCGAGGATCAAGTGCTGGATTTCAAGGAGGCGTACGCGGAAAAGGCGCGCGAGCCGATTCGGAACAAGGCTCGGTTCAACAGCGCTTTGCAAGAGGCGCTTAACGACATCGAGAAACGCGGCGTCGCCTTCGTGCCCCCCGCGATTCAGCAGCGCGGGAAAGGCGGCGGCCACCACCACGGCCACGCCAACGGCCACGGGAAGGATGCCAAGAAGGATGCCAACATCAAGAAGGATGAAGAATCCGCGGCGGACGGGCAAAAGGCTCCCGTCCCTTTGCCCCAGGGTGAAGCCGCGGCGGCCAAGGCGGCGGAACTCGCCGCCGCCGCCGCCCGCGCCGTGGCGTCCGGGCGCCTCACCACCGAGGGATGCGCGTGCCGCGTCTGCTCCAACCCGGGTTCCCCCAAGAACGTCGCCGGAACCAAGGGTGCCGCACCCATTTGCCTTCGCATCGAGGCGCAAAAGTCCGCGGCGGATCACCCCGTCGGCGCGATGCTCACCCTCCAAGGCGAAGCATCCGTCGGGCACGTCATCGAGATCTTCTGGCCCCTCGACGACGTCCACTACGGCGCCAAGATCACGAGCTACGACCCGGTCGAGATGCAGCACATGGTGATGTACGACGCGGACGGCGTGCGCGAGTACCTCTGCCTATGGACGGAAGATGTCAAGGTGTTGGACGGGCCGACGCCGGGGGAAGGGCCGGCGCCGGACGCCCCGCGAGACCACGCCACGCAACCCGGCATGGCGCAACCCACCCACGCCGCCTCCGCCCACGTCAACGGGGGTGGATCGACCCGCGCGACGGGTACCAACGGCGGCGATGAAGCCGGCGACGGCGCCAAGCCGGAACCGATGGAGACCGCCGACGGAGACGGCGACGGGGCGTTGGAGGCGCTCATGGGACTGGCGAGCGATTCGTCCGCGCCGCCGTCGCCCGCGCCGTCGTCCGCGGCGGCGGGCGGCGGGCGGGCGGGTGGCCAGCGCGCGGCGGCGAACGGTGCGGCGGCCGGGCCGGGCGTCGGTGCCGGGTCCGGGTCTTCCAGGCTCACGGCGCGGCAGGCGACGAGGGAGGCGGGGGCGAATCCGCAGTCGTCGGCGTGACTTGAGCTAACACCGGGTGAACAATTAGAGAGGGAGAGAGAGAGAGAGAGGAGCCGCGGTGTTCGATGAGGGGCGATACTCTCCCAGTGACTCGACCCGCGCGTGCTTTAAATAACAGATCAACGACGTACATTGAACTCGATGCTACGCTACGCTACGCTGTGCTCGCCGGGGGGTCGCCGGGTACGTGCGTCTCTCGGTTTTTCCCAGACTCGACGACGATGCCCCATTCGCAAAACTCTGGCCAAGTTTGCATGTTCGATTCGGGCTCCTTCGAGGGCTTGCCGCGTTCGTTACACATCCATTGCGTGTATCCGTCCTTGTCCGACTTGACGTTCGGGTCTTTCGGGTCAAAGTCGCAACACCCTGCGCACAGCCATTCAGCATAATTTGGGGCCGTCTCCTCGAACCAGAACGCGGCGCCCTTCTTCATCATAAACGACCTCCGGCGACTGCACAAGTTGCACCGGGGCTCGCACCAGCAATCGAATATTTCGTGGTGACAGATCACACATTCCGGGGGGGCATCCGCCATCTAGATCCTGCTCATTACGTGTGCGAACGTCTTGTGGCGTTGTCAGATTTGAATCTGTTTTGTCAAAACCAGCGTCGAGAACTTAGCTACAGAAGCAGGCGCGCGTCGTGTAGCTGGCGACTCGCGGGGGGGGCATGGGTAACATCCTGTGTCCGCCCACCCGCCCGCAGCGCCCGTACGATCCTCGGTTCGACTACTACCAGGGTCACGGCCAGCGGACCACGGCCGACACCAGTCAGCCGCTCGGTGCCGAGTCGCAGCAACCCGTTCTGTTGCCGAAACAAATCAACAACTTGCCCATCGAGGAGTACGCCACCGCGTCTGAGATGTTGGAGTGGCGGGTCAGTCAGCTGAAGGACGAGCTGAGACGCGCCCGGGTCAACTCCCCGGCGGACCGATCGAACAGGGATGATGCGCCGATGCCGCTGGAGAAGGCGGAACTGGTGAACGCGGTCGTCGCCGCGCGGGGTGGAGACAGCGGGCAGACGTGCTCCGTGTGCTTCGACGCGTTCGAGAGCGGCGACGGACTCCGGGTGCTGCCGTGCGGACACCGCTTCCACATCGAGTGCATCGACAAGTGGCTGAGGAGCCAGAGCCTGACGTGCCCGATCTGCAAGCACGACGCGACGAAGACGTTCAGGCAGGGGCTCCGGGCGTAGAATTCAACATTTTCACCGAGCGATAGCAGCTAGCGCAGTGGTACAAGTACTATAACCAAAATGCCGTAAACTGCCGTAAACTGGTGGTGAACTACGGCAGGGTTACGTGAGATGTGAGGGAGTTGAGAAAAACATCGAATCACTCTAAAGTATCCGTCGAATAGTTCTAAAGTATCCGTGAAATAGTCTAAAGTATCCGTCGAATAGTCTAAAGTATCCGAGAAATGGTCTAAAGTATCCGAGAAATGGTCTAAAGTATCCGAGAAATGGTCTAAAGTATCCGAGAAATGGTCTAAAGTATCCGAGAAATGGTCTAAAGTATCCGTGAATTTCATT
>Ga0257106_1001310_pt1 | contig 12551 bp, 15 predicted proteins | sample LP_taG_3_FD_190177 | JGI IMG/M metagenome (GOLD analysis project Ga0257106, IMG submission 190177) | Marine microbial communities from Northeast Subartic Pacific Ocean, Canada - LP_J_2011_P26_10m | ecosystem: Environmental > Aquatic > Marine > Oceanic | place: Canada: Northeast Subartic Pacific...
TGCGTGCTTTATATCTTTGTCCCTTGTTTTCAAAGTAGATTCAAGATATTTAGCAAATTTGTTTGATGCAGCAAGCCGCTCATTGAGACGCGTGCGGAGTGTCACCATCTGCTCGAAAAGACGTCGCTGACTCGCTGCCATTTGATCGTTGCTCTCAGATGAGCTCAAAATAGACGAAGACGATGAAGTTTTGATACCTTGCTTGCTTGACCTTTGAGACGCTGCGGTGCCAGGAGACTGTCTTGTCGTTTGTTGCGATATTTCTGTTGAACCCTTGCTGAAGACAACGAAAGAATCGGCGCTCGTGGACGTTTTCCGGCGTTGTTGACTCGACGTTCCCAATCGAAGCGTGGCCGCTGCTTCTTCAACTCGCCTCCTAAAAGTCGGATTCTTTGAATGCCCATCGTTCGGGGTTTGTGAAGCCATATCTGTTCGAGCTTGGTCGGAGGCTGTTTCATATTTTCCGTCATCCCTAAGTGGTGCATTACTTTTTCCGAGAAGGGTAATCCCACGTGGACCTTGCCTGAATCCCGAGCTTTGCCATTCTCTATTGCAGCGCGTGCGGTTGCGACTGCCCAGGGTTCCAACTTGGTCATAGTTCCCTCCAGAGCTAGGAAGGCTTCCCTTTGTCAACGGACATCGGTTCGCTCCACATCGCACCGGACTCCACGATAGCAAGGTAGCTAGAATCATTTATTTGCTTGCGAAATAAAAGCGCTGTGAAACAGTGAGCGCCCGGGTCCGGCAATGGAATTTCAGTGCAAAACAGGATGGAAATCGTCTCGACGCTCGAAATCGAATTTTGAGAGGGATTATCTTTTGATGAGGGTTTCTTTCCTCGTTGCGTGGTCATCAATTTTTGCGGATATCCGCCGCTCTCACGAAAACGTCCACATTCCTTGTCGATTTTTTCCGAGCCCAGTTCAAACATCAGCCGTACACATTGAGTTAATAGACCTACATATAGAAAATACCTTCGCAGGTACAAAAAATCACTCTGGTGAGAAGTTCGCTTTGAAATCACCAAATTTGATAAGGTTTCGAAGGTACAGTAAGAGTTTCGAAGCTTAAGAGTTAGGCTGAAGCAGCGACCCAAAAAGATACCTTCAGAAGCTTACCTTCGAAGGTTATATATTTTAATTCACGCCTATTTTTACAAGTATTACCTTCGAAGGTATTCTGGATTTCAACCACCCTGAGACAGTTTAAGTTAATAAGAATTTTCTTATTAAACATTTTCCAAATAATGTTGACTGTTACCTATGATAACGTAATGATATGTAAAATGATCACATTAATATCATATATTTCGGGCTTATCTTTCTTACTTATTAAGTGTCTCAGGGTGGTTGAAATCCAGAATACCTTCTTAACCTTTAGCACAAAGAGCGAAACCACTGCACCATTCAAAGCTCGTTTTAACTTTCAACCTTTCCACATAGTCTGCGCGACACAAGACGCAGTCCTGGCGATTGACATCAACAGCTAGGATCGTCAAAAAAACATCGTCCATATTCAAAGCTGCTTATCAAAGCGAGCGTGTCAAGCGGAGCTTCGCACGTGCATGCGGTTACTCCTCCTGTTAAGGGGCAGCGCAGGAAATGGGTGACCCTTCTGTGCCCCTTGAAGAAGCCATGGACATCGGTACAATAAACAGGTAAAGCGAACCTTGTTGCGGGGCAATCCATTATAACGAATATCCATGCAGTGCTCTTGATGAATTGTTACTTCCTGTAGGCTCCTTCACGAGACTGTCCACTCCGACAAAAATCTCGCTATGAATCTACTTCAACCATCATCACCAAGGCGTGACCAATCACGTAGCAACACGTTGGAGGAACCACAGGTTGCCGCCTTCACATTTTTCTCGCACGAAGGAGACGATCTAAGTTTTCTAGTGACTCAGGTTCATCCGTCGGATATGGATACCATATATTTTAAAGCAGTGACACTGCTCGCAGACATAGAAATGAAGAAGAGAAGCTCAGAAATTAGCTCAACGGTTTGACACATCACCAATACTTTCCTACCGTATTTTCGTTATCGCGTGCTTATGAAGGCGCGGAAGCTATGCACCGAGCAGCATAACATCATGTCCGCACATGAGACTGTCAATCGTCATGTTCAAATTGCCTCTGCGTGTCGCGCAAGCATGGTGCACTTTTGACGTTCACATTTCATTTTCTATTTGTCTTGATATTGATGGTTTGCCTCAGGAGTGCTTGGATCGTAACGAATTCGAGGCTGCTGTCAACTATGCCCACATTTTGCAATCGTCACAGGATTTGAGTTCGGCGAGTAAAACTGTCAAACCATCTGTGAAAGAAATCGGAACTCTGGACTTTGACATGAGTGCGCAGCTTTGCATCGAGGCTGTAATTACAAGGCTCAAAGAAAAGCTTGACGATGCCATGGTTCTCCGCGACAATACCTCTGCAAGTGATGTCAAATTGATTCGTAAATTCGCCTTTTGACTTCTTCAAATAGGTTCTGCGTTTCGCTAAGTTGATACAAAGGCTTGGTTTTGCCGAAGAGGGACTTAAAAGTATAAGCCAAGATGTTGTTATGGTACACAGCTGGCATTTTTTCGGAATCTGAAAGCCAAAGTTATCTCTCTGTATGTCTTTCAGCGTGCATCTGCCCGATTGGGCAGTGAAAAACAACTTAAACTTCAGATATTTGGCCTGCTCGAAGTATTATTCAACTTCTTTGAATTCAACTGGAAGGAAATTGTAGGTAGCTTTGGATGCGGGGCTCTGTATTTCTTAATGAGTTCGATTCACGAGGTGATTTGAGTAGCTGTTTCTAATCACTTGTCGTGCTCATTGACTACCTATCCCAGGCAAGCGAGAACCAAATCGAAACGATTTTAACAACGCACTTTGTAAGCGTGTCAAATAAATCTGTATTCGGTTTCGTATTCATCAAATTGTTCAACAGGAGGAGGAGGGCTCGCGTGACCAAGATGACCTATTGAAATCAGAAAGGAGAGAAATAAAACATTTCAGGTGAAAACAAACTTCAGAAAGAACTACTTCTGTCTCATTGACTTGATTATTGAGCAGTGACAATGAACTTATCGTCGTATGTGCCATTTTCTTTTCGCGAGTTGATCTCAATCGATTGAATATAAATCATCATCGAGGTCGAATTTGTTGAAATAGTAACAAGATTGACGGATTACAGAAGGTGGCAAAAGTTTCGCCATTTCGGCTTGCGAACTTTTTTTATTTCCATTTCTTCTTGTCATATCTATATATATATTTTTTTTCAAAGCTATATCGGTGACTTGTTGCGAGATGTTGACGAAGGAAATAAGGAGAGAGGGACAAATGAAATTCAACAGATTAAGACATCCTCGGTTTTTTTGAACTTCTTGACTAATTTACAGACGAAATACGCAATCGTCGAGGTTCTAATTTCTTTTGACTTTCATTTCTTTCGGTAAAACGAGGCATTGACTTCAAGGTATCCCTATTCGCTATGAATATGAATATTTTACGAGATATAAACAAAAAGAAGATGGATAAAAACCAGCTCACCGAGTTCGTTGATGATTTCTTCTTTCTTTCAATGTCGTCAATCTATCGCGCGGTCAAAATTGGTAGGTTTTCAATTGACCAAATATCGTCGTTGAAATTATCCTTCGATTGCCATGGTTCCAGGTAACATTGAAAGCATCGAGAAGTTGCTCGTCGTGTTCAATGACGCCTCGTCAGTTTTTGTAAGAAGGCATTCTCAAGATATAGAATACGAATGTTTATTGATATAATTGTTCGGCCAGGATGATTTTTTAAACGAGCTCTCTGGCTCGGTAATATTTTTTATGGCTTTCTGATTCTGGTTTTTACTAATTTAATATATTTATTGCTGCAGACATTGGACACGACTGCTCTGAAAATCCTCGCGCTGCATCTTTATAGAGTAAATCTTTTGAATCTAATGGCTTTCTGCGAGGTAATTTTTTGATTCGGAAAAATTAAATTTTTTGTTGATATCGATAATATCATGCAGAGCTATGTGCAAAAAAAGCATCACAAGATTCTTCTTGACTTTTTGCGCGAGATGGTGAAGATGAACCATTAAAACACATTCAGCATGAAGTGTTTCATGAACTTTACATCCCAGGAAATTTCAAAGAGATTTAGAGATAAGCTTGATGAATTGAAAGCGTTCTATGTCGAAGGTTTTTTTTTAACGTATTTTGCTATAATCTCACAATTGAAACTCTGAGCGAATATTAGGATTGTTTGTTGATATCAATCCTGTTTTTGACATTCTCGCTAAAATTGATTTTGAAATTGATGAGGCAAGATACGCTGCATATCTCGACGAAGAGACTTGGGCGAATACTTTATTGCGGATCGTGGAAAAGGCAAATTTTGCACCTATACTTTTTTTTCTCAATTGACTCATCATTGATTCGCTCACAAGCAACAGGTTTTCTCATCTGCAAGGTTTTTTCTTGTTTTTTGAGAAGTTTTAGGGTCGAGCAAATATTTTTGAGTTGGCACAGGAGTGAAGAACGATCAGTTGCAGATTTAATCGAGCATGATTTCGCCGTTCTTATTGCATCAAAACTACAGGTTTTTATTCTCTATCTGGTCTTAATGAAACACTTTTTCATTTTTCGACGAAAGGAGACTATTTTAAACTGCTTGAAGTTTTCACAACTTGGAGCGATTCAGATCGAAAAAGAAATCCGCCTTGTACTGCTATCCTTGTCCATGCTTCTCCCTGGAGCAAAGGTGAGCCATTCATTTAAAATATATACAATCATAATGCAAAGTGTTGATGACCTTTCGTAGGTTCGCGAGCTTTTTTCAAGGGTTCTAACTATCGCAGCTCTATTGAACACGGAAACATCCGAAGACTCTTCTTATGTTCGTCTTATCTCTTTAGTTTCTTATTTTTTGTCTTTGAACATCCTCGCCATGATAGGTCGACGCTGCCTCTCTCTTTCTTCCTTTTGAGCTCGAGAGGATCGCAATGCTCCGTACCGACTTTTAGTGCGGTCATTCCGTCATTCGTTTGCAATCTGAATTGTATAAGAAGATCAAAATAGTTGACACGCACATTTATGCTTACCAAACTCATGAAATCCCCGAACCGATTGTCATACCCCGAATTAAACCGACCGTTATACCGTTCTTTTGCCGTCCTTGTTGTCCGAAATTTGTTTTGCGACATGAATGCAGCTGTTTTCTCGCACATGTGTATTATATTATTCATCCGATTAAGAAGAAGTTGAATTCTTTTGCTTTTTGCGTCCAATAATTATACAATTCGATGTTGTGTGACACAAACTTGCTCGAGCTCAGCGGATCGGAGCTCTACGATGGAAGTTCATCGTCATGAGTGCATGAGCGTTCCCGGGATGATGGGGGTCGCGCTACAATACTTTTGTGATCATAACTCCATTTGTTAGATATGTGTCAATATATCTTACTGTAAGATTAGGGACGAGTCAGTTCACTGACGATAGATAGTCACATTTACTCCCACATTCCGACCCGGTTTTTTCAACCTTGTCCGTTTTATTCGTCTTCTGATTAATCGAGAGTTCGAACATTTTCACAAAAGTCATAGACTGAATCACCGTACGGTCGATGAGTAAGACTTTATTAATGACTAATAACTATGTGCGACGTCTTTCCGTCCTTTGGACGACGGCTGCTCAGCGGGACGGCCTTACCGTTGCGGTTGGCGTGCACGTAGTCGTCGTTCACACACGCACGACACCTGTGAACGATGAAACGACGCCAAGCCGTCTTCCGAAGAGGCGGTGGTACTCGTCGAAGTTGACCGATGTATCGATGAAAGTTCGGCTTCAAACCTTTAACTATAGCCCTTCTTTCACCGAAGCTCTATCGATCAAAAAAGAAGCTCAATCGATAAAATACTCCGTCTTGAACCCGAAGCGGCCGACCCCCGCGAGAACCGCGTCGAGAACTCGAAGCCGCGAGACGCCCGATACGGATGCTCCTTCGCCGCGACGCCCACGACGCGCGGCTTGAAATGTACACTGTGCTAGCGTGCCTATCTAAGACTTGTCCCAAACAAGCCTCCCGCGAACCGGATCTTAAGATCTAAGTAAATTCTTTTTACACATACATACAGCAGAATAATACGAAACTTACGAAATAAATATTAAGATTACCATGTCGATTGCTTGAGCGCGAAGAGATGCACGAGTCACGCAGTACCACGCGAATCTATACATATGCAAGTATTCAATGGATTAAATCCGGGAATGAACTCACCCCATAAATGCAGTTGGTCAGTCGTGACGACTTCGCCATCTCGTTTACGTGCAGTTCCGCGTGGAAAAGTGTTAGCACCGTCGGCGCGCAAAGAAGTTCTGTTCGATACCTGCAGAGATGTGCAACCACGTTGCCGCGTGGTGAAAAAAGTGCCCCGCAATCATATTTAGTCACATGTGAATCGATCGATCTGTCGGTACGTCTACTGCGCACACATCAGTGAGTTTTCATGGTGATTCGTCGTATACAAGAAAATCCTAGGAGTCAATCGATCGGAAAACGAAAGGGTTACTTGAACAAAGCGGCTTATACAGCCTCCGTGATCTTCAGACGATGGGGCACGGACTGTATAATTCATTCTATCGAATTATCTGAAGGGAATGTCGCAGGCACATCTTGATAGATTTGACAGTGATAAGAAAAGGCTGCGCGAGCACTTACTAAAACAAGTTGGATTGAGCAATATGGAACTGGCAGACATATCGCAGAATACGTAAATGCGTCATGCTTCAGCAAATCGAATAAGCGTGTTGATCAAGTAACACTTTGCATCGAGGGCAATATCAGCTCCGGCAAACCCACATTCCTGACTTGAAGTATTTGCAAGGCCAAGCAAAAATGCCCGGAAGGTACACGATTTTTGGGCTAATAAACATTCTATCACTTTTATCTTAGTGACATCTCTACTTTGGCCAGGTAGTAGCCGTGTCGGTAGCACTTGAACCTATTGGGAAATGGCAGTATGTGGAGAGTGTGTACAAGCCAAGTTCCGCTCATTGCACCCAGAAGATGTTGCTCGAGTTCTAGAGGAATCCTAGCCGATGTGCATATACTTTTCAGCACTTTGTTTTTATGACCCGCCTGCTTCAGGGAAAAGAAACAAGCAACAGTTATGCCTCTATGCGAATTATTGAAAGAAGTGTCTTCTCCGATAAAATGATGTTTGTGACAGCTGCGCATGAAAACGGATGGATCTCAGACCTCGAACTTAGTGTTTTCGAAAGTTGGTTCAATCCAACTGTCAAGGTGAATATGCGTTGTTCTTCACATCAGTTGGTAACTGATATCATCTTGGATCTTCAGGCGTTTCCTGAGTTGATACCCGACGGCTTTATATATGCAGAGTATCATATGAAACCTGCATGCGACGGATGGAAAGACGAGCCCGTGGTGAAGAAACTGGCATAAACTTACAATACCTTAGGAATTTGCAGGCGAAGCGTGAGACTTGGCTTTACTCTAGAAAGCACGGGGGAAAACGCCAACAGTTGTCAACTTATGCAGATATTAACGTGGAGTCGATCGTTTACATGCACGACGCTCAAATTCCAGCTCTTGAAGATATACCTGTGCTAGTATTAGACTTTAGCAGCGACAGTGATCTGTATTCCAGCAAGCTGGAGAAGGAGCGTCTTCTATCGATCATTGAAGCACTTGCCTCCATGGTGCGGCAGCAGAAACAATACAAAGGGCAGTAAGAGCAGCACACAATAATCTGAAACTTGACCTTCGTTGCATATATTGCAGCCATGGTGCGCATACTATGAAAATGATAATGACGCCATATGCACGCACTAGCTAGAATATTTTCCTTCGTTCGTTGATAAATAAGAAGCATATCATAATATTATTAATAAGCGTTGACTTATCATTATTTTACCATCCAGGATTACGTGCATACTTTTAGGTATTAGGTAGCTTCTCAATGCCCGGTAGACCTTACTTGGACCATGACTCGCGATAAGCAATGAATGCAACCATGAAGGCGATGAATGGCATTGATTCTTTTGATTCCTCATCCACGAGGCCATCATTATTTAAAGGGAATCGTGCAAGATCTCGTTGGAATGTCCAGTTAGCCTAGGAACAGGTATAACAAGGTCAGTGCTATCGTCATCCTGGTCAACCAAATCCCGCACAATTTTAGGACCAGATGTCAGGGTCAGACCGTCGCCATTCGCCGCAACTAGTATGGTATCATCTTCTTCAAACAATCCACGAAGAACACTGTTAGCTAAGACCTGAATGAGCTCCGACTGGATCGCACGTTTTACTGGACGAGCCCCATAGGTAGGGTCGAAACCCTTGCGAGCAAGATAGTCTATGGCACTAGGTTGGAGATCCAAGGCCATGCGCTGGCCAGCTACGCGATCAGCAAGCTTCTTACACTGCAACTGAACGATTTCCATAATCTGCGAGTGAGTTAGGGCCTCAAACACAATGAACTCATCAAGACGATTGATGAATTCTGGTCGGAAGTGAGAACGGACGTGGCTCATAACTTTTTCTTTGAGGTCTTTTGGACCTCTGCGACCGCGTCGTCCTTTGTCACCAAAAGCTATTTCATCGGATCCTAAGTTGGATGTCATGATGATGAGGCAGTTGCGGAAGGATACAGTGCGGCCTTGAGTATCTGTCGCGTGGCCTTCATCCAGTACCTGTAAAAGAACATTGAAAACATCGACGTGTGCCTTCTCTATCTCATCAAAAAGAACAATTGAGTAGGGTTTCTGACGAACAGCATCAGTCAGCATCCCGCCCTCGTCATAGCCGACATATCCTGGAGGTGCTCCGATAAGACGTGCCACCGAGTGCTTTTCCATATACTCTGACATGTCAAGGCGAATGAGTGCGTTGTCGCTGTTGAAAAGGTAGTTCGCAAGCGCCTTTGCGAGCTCTGTCTTCCCGACCCCCGTGGGGCCCAGGAACATGAACGACGCGACTGGGCCATTTGGATCTGAGAGATCGGCCCGGGAGCGTTGTACAGCCTCCGCAACTGAAGTAACCGCATGCTCCTGTCCGATAACACGTTGATGAAGTTCTGCTTCTAGCTGAAGAAGCTTCTGCTTTTCTGATGCGACAAGCTTTGCAACAGGAACTCCAGTCCAGCGACTGACAACGGTGGCAATATCAGTATCCATCACTTCTTCCTTACTCATTAAGCCATTGACACTACCCATTGCAATAACTTCATGTTCAATTCTCAAGTATTCAACCTTTGCTTTAGCCACGAGTTCCAGGAGCTCTGCTGTTTCCTTCTCAGCTCGAGCAGAATCAGCCTTCGCCTGCACCACCGCACCTTGCAGCGCCAACAATCCAGACTGGTCACCTGAACCTGCCGCCTTTGTCATTGCCGTCTCGACCTTCGCAACGTTCGTTTCTGCTTGAGCCTGTTTCGCTCGAGCATTTGCAAGACGTCTCTCCCCAAAAGACAAATCAGCTGCTGCGCGCTTGTGTTCTCGATTAATCTTTTGCTCTCTTTCAAAATCTGTAGCAATTTTCTTTTGTCTTTCTTTAACATTTCTTAGTTCCTGATTGAGACTCTGAAGACATGTAAATGCAATCTTTTCACTGCTTCCGGGTTTGTATTTTGCTTCAGAAAGCTTTGCTTTCACTTGATCTCGTTCCTTGATCAATTGTGCTAATCTACGATCAATAGCATCAAGATCCTCTGGTTTTTGAGTTTTTTGCATTCGAACAGCGGCAGATGCTTCATCTAGCAAATCGATTGCTTTGTCCGGCAAACAGCGTCCTTGAACGTATCGCTCCGAAAGCTTGACGGCCGCAATGACGGCGGACTCGTTTATCTTGATCGCATGATGTGCCTCGTATCGTTTGCGCAAACCCCTTAAAATGGAGACTGTGTGTTCGACAGAAGGTTCAGCCACGGCCACCTGTTGGAATCGACGTTCCAATGCAGCATCTTGTTCAATGGTCTTTTTATACTTTTCGACCGTCGAAGCGCCAATGCACCTAAGCAAGCCCCTACCCAATGCAGGTTTCAAGATTGCCGCCCCATTGTTACCCGCCGGTGGGGGAGGACAGAGGTTATGAATGTCGTCAATAAACATGACCACAGGCCCTTTTTGTGTTGCCTCCACAATTTCGGATATTACGATAGAAAGACGCTCCTCGTATTCCCCGGGCATCTGACAACCAGCACCGACGGCTCCAAGATCAAGCTCGAGCAGCCTGGCGCCACGAAGTGGCACTGGTACATCCCCGGCAACGATTCGTTGAGCGAGACCCTCTACAACTGCTGTCTTGCCAACCCCTGGTGCGCCGAGGAGCACTGGATTATTTTTGGTTCTGCGGCTGAGGATATGAATGAGTCGACGGAGTTCATCGTCCCGCCCGATCAAGGGATCAAGCATCCCCTGTCGAGCTTCATCTGTGACATCAGTGCAAAAACGTTCTAGGGCAGAAAGCTCCTCGTCTTGTTGTGCTTGGAGTTCACCGTCCGCAGATGAACTTATGGGAACAGGCACCGCAGAATGTTGTGCCGCCTGTAGCTGTGTGCGGACGTGTTCACTATTTAAGGTGGAACGTGTCGCATCCGTCCCGTGCCTTTTTTCAGAGTTTACACTCCGCGTCGAGGATGGATCAATCGTTGATGCCACACCCTGTAACAAAAAGATAATAAAACAAAACGATCAAACAGTTTGAAGATTAGCTATCATCGGGGTTGTCGGGAAGCTCAAAAGGCATCACGCCGTTAATGAAGCGGAGTGAGCAACCACATGTGCAATTGAAAACTACCTACTTTTAGCGCGTTGGCCATGATCGAAAGAATGGAACGCTGTGAAAGCACGATTGCGGCGGCTGTAGTTACACCAGCCGCCACCATCAAGGCCGCCCTCGCCCTATCAAGATCCAGAGTTGAGGCCATGCTTTGAGTTGTGACACGCGGTGGCGTAAGTGGAGGAGCCCGTTTCGAACAGTCTTGCAGGAGCTGTTCGTTTATCACACGCGCACACGTGCCAAGTGACTCCAAACGAAAACGAATCCTCCTTTCATGCAAGAGTAGAAAAGATGATAATAATGTTGCGTACGTTTCGAAGGTTTTTAAACAAGTACGAAGGTATTAAATAAGGAGGTTTCGTAATAATAAAATTACCTTCGTTCGTACAAGCAATCAAGCAAGCAAGTATGATATTAATATATATTAATATCATAAAGATATCATGATTTTTAGGTACATGCATAAATACGAAGGTATTTATCTTCGTATTCTGGATTTCAACCACCCGCGCACACTTTAAGTTTGTACCTAAATAATCACGTTAGGTAAGCTTCGTAACGTTAACCTTCGGACCCGATTGATTTCGGTCGTTGTATATAATAGTCTTTAGGGTCGCGGGTGTTTTTTCCACTATATATGGCGCCTGGTCAGGCCCAGTCAGGACGGCGAGCGCGCTTGGCCGCTTGCAAAGATGCTGCTCGGCGCCAAACGCGGAGGACGACCTCGTACCCGCATTATTGTCCATGAGTATTGCGCTCTTTGAGTGTTCCCTGACTGCTCTACACCGATGTTTTACTTTGCCCCAAGAAACGATGGTCCAGAATGTATTAGATTCACTGCCGTATATATTAAACCGTATTTCTTGCGCCGTCGCCAGTGAGCGCGAAGAGCGAAACATCGCTTTTTCAACGAAAAGATCCGTCCTTCGACGTCGCGAAACGGGGCCCAATCTCACGCGCATCGAGCCGCGCGCTTCGCGCGTGTGAGTGGGGTTCGGGCTTACCTACGATATCGTGCTTACGGCGCGCGGCTTTCATCCGTTGAAGGTCTCCGCGTCGGAGCACCGCGCCGTCGCCAATGGGCGCGAAGAGCGACGCATCGAAAAGCGCGTCCGAGGCGGACGGAGAAAAACCAAACGACGGTCTATGACTCAACAAAATCCCCCACATATAGGGGGAGTCATTACGTCTGAGGGGTGGTCAAAACGCCCGAAAATGAGCTTCAAAAACCAAATTTCGTACCGCGCTGGCTGGGAGTGCAGGGGTTAGTTTAATTGGGGTTGGCAACTGGGTTCGGCTGGGTGTAAGTTTCGTCTGCACCGTATGTTCCGCGTCGGGCCCCGTGGTGTCGGTCGTTGGTGACGACCGATCCGGCGATCCTTTGCATGAGCGATGTGATGAGAGCGACGTGTATAAGGGCAAGGTTGCGCAGGTGGGCATGGTTCCGGATCTCGTTGGGCGGTTGAACACACTTGCCGACAGAAAGTCAACGATATTTGGGACAAGTCAGTTCACTGACGAAGTCACATTTAGCAACACATTCTACCCGGTCATCATTTGAAAATGTCACGCTTTATACGCCTTCTGATTCGTCGAGAGCTCGATCATTTTCAAAGGTCACAGACTAGATCACCGCGCGGTTGGTGAGTGTTACTTTATCTCTAACTAACAACTATGTGCGACGCCTTTTCGTTCTTCGGACGCCGGCTGTTCAGCGGGACGGCCTTAACATTGCGCTAAGCGTGCACGTAGTCGTCGTCCGGACAT
>Ga0257106_1001311_pt1 | contig 12551 bp, 11 predicted proteins | sample LP_taG_3_FD_190177 | JGI IMG/M metagenome (GOLD analysis project Ga0257106, IMG submission 190177) | Marine microbial communities from Northeast Subartic Pacific Ocean, Canada - LP_J_2011_P26_10m | ecosystem: Environmental > Aquatic > Marine > Oceanic | place: Canada: Northeast Subartic Pacific...
TCAGTTTTTGAATTTGAGAATAATTGTCATTTTGTTACTCATAGACAATGGCTTGAAGGACAATCAAACTGGCCAGCCTGATACATTCAAGGTATGCCGCGCTGGTCTGCGCTCATGAGAAATAGCTTGAAAGTACTTTTTTTTCTACAGAGACGCGGGCGTATTTTTGCAGTGGTCAGTATTAGTGGTAACACAACCCAAGGAATGATAAGAAATGATGTTGCTTATTTGTTTTACAGCGTCATGGTCGCTTCGGTGGACGAAGTTTAAATCCCATGGCTTCGCGGTCTACAAAGAATCTTTCTGTGATGATTTCAAGGTGCAGAAACTCGATCTAAATTTCACGAAGGTGCCTGAACCAAATATGTTGTTGTCAGAAAATATTTTGGAGAAGCAATCTCGTTTGATTTTCCAAACGTTGCGCTCTTCCAAGCCCCTATTCGCCAAAGATTGCTCGAACTCGCAAAATCTCTATTAAAGGGTGCTTTTAACGAAATTCTGCTGGCTTCGGTTCGTGATTCCTTCTTCAAACACTTTCATATCTTACAGACTCGCTGTTCTGTGGTCAGTGGATCTCCATAAGGCATCAGCAGCAAAATGAAAGTGAAGAGAAGGCGCTGCATACACACAGTCTTCTCAGTCTATCACTTTTTTTTGTTTCGTTCATACAGCTCAGCTGCGAAATTCACGAGATGGTTACCTTCCGATTTTTATCAAGGTTTTAAACAGATCAATAGCCTCACCTTGATTCTTTTAGGATGCTCCAAACATTTCGGGTGTATCGAATCTTTTCGACAAAGAGGTGTTCAGCTGGCTCCACATGATCTGGACGCAGGCTGAGGATACCAAGGTACGAAGAATTCGCTGCTGTACTCGATTCAAATTTATTGTTCAATCTGGGCACAGAATACTCGAGGAATGGTGCTCGTGTCAGGTCTTGTTAAAGAAATGTTTGCCCTGATGACGACAATCATGTTGAGGGGAGTGCAATCTGATCGGTTTGCTTGTGAGGTGAGTAATCCAAGTCGACAATCGGGATATATCGAATCTTCATCCGAGCTTCACAGGCAGTACTATCTGAAATTCTTGTGAATTCCAAGATCGATGGGTACCTACAGCGTGCTAGCTCAGGCATCAGAGCATACCGAACAGGCGAAGCGCCTCTTATGTATCTCGCAAATGCTATCGAAGTAAGCAAACATGATTCTGAAGTTTGTGAGATCATTTTCATGTGCTCACCTCGCGACTCATATGAATTAAAACAGGTCTTGCACCTGGGATACCGCTTAAAATGCCTGGTAAGAGAGTCATCTCCTTAAACAGCTCCAACACAATTACATGATCAACTACAGACGGAACCAAATTTTATCATCGACGCAAAAGATATGTTCCATCAAAAGACTATCTCTAATCACATAAGGTATGGATTGCGTATTTGCTTGAAGGCTAGGATTTCTACTTATCAAGTTTCTACTGAATACAAGACTCTTGGCATTTTCGCGCCTGAACTCTAAGAGACTAAACCTCATGTTGATAAAATATGTGGAAGAAATAATAGGTTGTGGGATGGATAACATGATGCATGATTTAACCAATTTGCAAATTCTCTTTCAGGTAGCATTAGAAGGCAAGTTGTTTACCAAAAAAATCTTTGCGTACTTTCTAACCAACAAACTTCAGACCAAAACGAAGCACTGGCGCATTCTGCACCTTCAGGCGGGATCTCTGCAGTTATCACGAACTTCATGAAGAGCATCTATGCGGTGGAAGCAGGCGATCGCAGTGACTTCAAGGTAATAAATGAATCTTGCGCCATGTCAGCGTGGTTTTAGTATTGTCTCAATTTCGGTTTCAGAGAAGAAAGTACCTCGGCACAGTTTGCTCTTAAGTTGCTCACACATTGACGTGAGTGTGTCGGGTTCTTTGCTCAATTTGATGTCAGCACCTGCGTAAGATCTTGTTCGAGCACGCGCGAAATGATGCGCTGGCTACCCCCTTTCTCATGAAGAGTTACATTTCTGCTTTTATACTCGTTGAAGACTTGACTACATCTGCTCAGACGGCACTTTATGTCCGGGAACGTTGGTTCTGTGAATAAAATAATAACAATACTGGTTGCTGCCAGAGTTTGCACTTTGTAGTTTTTAGTATGGAATACACAAAACGAAGCGAGCCCCTTTTCCTTTTTCCCTTGTAACTTTGATGTGAACTGATCCAGAGAAAAGAGCGTGCCAAATATTATCTTTGGTTTGTGCGCACACTCTTCTGAGTGTACCTGAAGCACAAACAATTTTCAGAACAATGCGCAGGTTGCTTGAAGGCATCGCGGCGAACAGGACATACCTCCCCGGTTCCAGTTAACCAAGACAGGCTAAACAAATTTGCTCCCTGCAAAGACGTTTTTGAATAGGCGTCAGCGCTCATGTAGCAAGCCGAATTATACGAGCGCAAAGACGAACATTTTTGTTAAATATATGCAGCCCAAATAAAATAGGAACTTTGCGGCAGTCCACCGACATTGCCCAAGCTGATGCCCTCAAGGGAGCAAACAGTGAGCGTGTGCTGGTGCCAATCCAGGGCGTTGGCTCAGATAGCGGCGGGTGTACGCGCTGTCGACGGATGCAGTTGCGAATAATATGTGGGCTGCGCTCTGGTGGAAGAGAACGTTACACACGAATCGCAAATCCGCTCGACAACTTATTACTCGGTTTGTTAGCTGCCCGAGGATGTAATAAAAAAAGCTGTAACTCTTTTATTATATTACATGCATGCAATAATGCATGCATGTATGATACATGCATGTCGGTCGAAGCAATCAAGCAAGGTTATTATTATATATTATTATACCTTGATTGCTTGATTGCTTGCTTCATTCGAAGGTATTTATAAAATATTACGAAGATATCTATACCTTCGTAATATATAGTTAGATGAGCGATCTTACGGGATTCTCACGAAAAAAATGTCGTACAAGTACTCACCTGGTCTTTGATCGTCTCCGCGGCCTTGATGTGGCTCTTGCCTTGGCGGGCCTGGGGTTGGCTCGCCGGGTCCTTAGCCTGGCCGATGATGTGTGTGATCGAGGTGTCGAGCAGGAGGGTTGTGGAGTTGGCGCGTAGGCCGTCAGCGCGGATGTCGACTCTCAGCTCGTGTTTTTTGCCTTTCGAGTCGATGCGCGGCTCCAGCTCTCCGACGGGCTCGGAGACTGTGGTGCAGCCGGCTCGACGGAGGATCTTCTCGACGGTGTCTCTCACGGCGTTGTGGGTGGTGTACATGGTATCGTTAATCAAGGTCGAAGGTCTATTTGCCCCATACATTGTCTCCATTTTCGACATCGTTAACTCAGGAACGTCGGTTCAGCGCTACATATAGTTGGTCCCTTCATTGGACGAAATAAACCAATTTTCTTGAGTCACTTGTTGAAAATTTGTCCGATTGTGTTTACTCATACGTTAGGGCATTTATATGTAATATAACTCAATTAATTCACATTTGAAATTAGACATGTCATTATATCATCAGATCATACCATCCGACCAAGCAACCGATAAATAAACGTGCATATGTCGCACGTATGTACCCTCATCATATCAGTAGTAGTCTCATCATGTTTTAATTAATAAGCCCGTATATGCCAGGGGGCTATGCCGATACACCTGGGAACGGACCCACGCAATCACGTCTAACGCTGTTTGCTCGGTCCCTGGAAGATTTTTATTATTACGTAATGTGATGCGTACCATACGATACGAAACTTTCAAAAATGCCAACATTGTATGGAGAAGTGGATTCACGATACCACCTCGGTTCTTGATTCACGATACCAGGTGAGTGTGGCATTTTGCAAGTTGGAGTCATGTAAGGTCGGCTTGCCGAATAATATATCACGACGACCACCACGGGGCCAACGCGGGATGTGTGGTGCACACAAAAATTATGTACAACCGATCCCGATGCCAACCAATCACTGAACGCACATGTTTCAATCTATACTAACCCCTAATCACAGGGCCAATAGTTCGGCCTAGCATCCCAATTTTAGTAAACATATCAAGTAAAGAGGCCGTCTAAGCGTGCAAAACAAATCTTCTGTTGAGATAAAATTTTTGAGGGTTGCAAGCAGGCAGGTCTACTCAACAAAGAAGATGTTGTGGTCTTCGTCAAGCACTAAAACGTCCAAACTACTGTATTCGTCGAGGCAAGCATCCAAAACCTGTATCTCACATAATAACATAGGGAAGAAAGCTGGTTGTGAAGGCGCACTCGTACCTCTTTCGGGTACCCCTTGCCGACTATTAGGGAGATAGCACGCTCATAGGAGACCTCCGTGGAAAAGTGGGCATCTGCCCATTCGCGAAGGGCCTGTCACGATTACAGCAAGGTTGGGTCAATTTGTCCAAGAAACAAGAGAGCACGATCCCTGCACACGTGATTTCGTACCGAGTATGCTGCCGTGATTGGATCGAGCTTCGCAGAGTTGCCGTTTGACTTATCCTCAAGGCTGACCTGTTTCGTTGCCATAAAAATACATTATCGCACAAACTGAATGCTGCAAGAACAACCACCGTCACCTTTGACATTTTCATGAGTCGCAAGGCCTCATTCACATCGTCTTCAACAACCTTGAGATTCAGGTTTCTCAGTGAGTAAGTTATAGGTGAAAATCGACATGCTGGCACGACCTGGTCAGCCCATCGCAAGCGAGCAAGAGCCTCGGATAAACGTAAAATTGATAACAGAGTACGTGCGGTGGTATAGCCCTGAAGTTGTTGATTAATTTTCAAACAATCAACAAAGAGGTCAGATGTTTTTTACCATTGCCATTTCACCGGCATCGAGCTCATCCTGACGCATTTCAGCATACGCAGAGGCTATAAAGTCAGCGAGTTCGCTTGGAACACTAGGGCAGAAGGTTCGAGCGTGCGCAATGTATGAACGAAGTTCAGTAGGTGCGATCGGATCAAATGATAGCCCCTGGAAAACACTTCAAGTTATTTCACCGACGAGGACATACAAAGAGAAACCCAACCGGTGCTCTGCCTTCTCGATGCACATGGATGACGTGGTGTGCAAGGGCCATATCTGAATCAGCACTTGCGGCGTCCAGAATGAGCCACATCAGATCAAAGCGGCTCAAAAGCGCTGCGGGCAAATTAATATTTTCTTGAGGCGTAGCAGCAAGATTGTAGCGTCCATACGCGGGATTCGCCGCAGCAAGAACGGATGTCCGCGCATTCAAAGTTGTGGTTATTCCTGCCTGCAAGAATAAAGCTTGTCGGAAAAGGGAAAAAAATCCATTTTTTCACTTTACACTAACCTTTGCAATGCTAACAGTTTGTTGCTCCATGACCTCGTGAATTGCTGTGCGGTCACTTTCGTCCATCTTATCGAATTCATCGATACAGCAAATCCCATTATCAGCGAGAACCAATGCACCGCCTTCCAATATCATTTCACCCGTAAGCGTATCTCGTTGGACTGATGCCGTCAAACCGACACCACTACTACCGCGCCCTGTAGTATACACGCCTCTGAAAACAAACAAGAGTTTAGGCAGTCGAATTTGAGCTTGAACAAGGCACATGCCGCAACCTTGGTGCAACCGTTACGATATGCTTTAGAAGCTGTGATTTCGCGACACCTGGGTCCCCCATGAGGCAAACGTGAATATCACCTCGTATTTTTATCCCGTCATTCAGCCTCCTTGAAACACCACCACAAAGCAATAGAAGCAATGCCTTTTTAACGTCTTCGTGTCCAAATATTTCCGGAGAAATAGACTGAGCGAGCCTGCCGTATATATCCGGGTGTTTGCGGTATCGATGGAGCGTGCTCATCACCTCAGCAGACGCGGAGGAATCTGAGTATCTGAACTTACTCCGTGTTACCGACATGGCCTCTACATATGTGTTTGCCACAAGTCCAGCGTTGATTGCCTGCAAAGTATATGGCGCATGTTTTAGATGACCTGAAGTCGGACAGAAGCATGTAAACGCAAGGCGTTTTTAATACCTTGAAACCAGTGAATGCTTTTGGCAAAAAGATTCCAGATACGACGACGACATCACCAGGGCATTTCGAAGGGTCCGCGATATTGACACGAGGACGAATTGAATGTTGCGAGCATGGCAAGTATTTGGAGTATTCAGATTCAGAAGAAGGGAAAAAAATGTCTCCTTACCCCACTGTTCTGGTCAAGCTGCCTTTTACCTGCACAGTCATGGAACGAGGGATGTGTCCAACAGGGACATCCTCGGAAAGTTCTTGTACTCTCACTTCCTACCGTGCACAAAGTCGATCAATGATTAGCTAGGAATCATTCCATGCTTCCTTTGTATGGACAATACCTGATATCTGGTAAACTTTGAAGCTCTCGTCTCCAGAAAAAGATCTGCAAGAGAAACTACTAAGTAATCAAAGCGTTGCACCGACATAAAAACACTTAGGTATATCACCTTTAGTATTCGAAGAGCTTCTGCACATGCCAGATGGACATTTGTTGATGGGATTGAAAGTTTCGCCCAATATTTCCTGATGGATACAAATGAATTTGATAAAGTCCCTGAACAGCAACATTGGACTCGTCGGGTCGGGTCAGAAAACCTGATAAATTTCAAAACCACAACTATCACACGTCAAGCAAGCGACTTCTATTAATGGTTTCACATCCCCAGCGCGAGTGCATATGCCCTTTAAGGAGATCATCAATGCCGAATGATAACAAACAGGTCCAAATCAAGTTCCAAACCTTGAAAGTTACAAGATGTCCTATGTCAGCTGCACGTATGCTCCTAAGAATCCGCATTTCACTTTTTGTTCTGGGTTTCAAATAAACCCTAAACCGGCGCCGCAATATGCTGGGCAATCCTTCATTGGAACCATGCGCGTCATCCGCAGTTGCCTCAATATTTTCTCTCTGTGCACGGTTGTCAAGACAATATGTAGAATGCAACATCACCGTACATACTTGACGCAGAAGAACATCAAACGTGTCGTCTTCGTCCATTATATCTGACGTCCTGCGAGGCATGAGCTCGTCCGCTGCTTCGGCGAAAAAGGATACATAGCGGCGAGTGTTCGAGAGTACATCGTCGTAGAAACTGCCGAAAGCTTCTTCCTCTGCACAAAACTGGTGGCGAGAAAATGGAGCGTGTTTAATCGCGGGTAGCTGTAACATATTTTTTCCACGCGCACCTCGTGTAAATCATCCAGAGAAATATCGAGAGAATCACTCTTCCGGCATGATATTTGTTCCTGGCCGACAAAATAAGCGTGATACCTGGCAGCGTGAGATCGTGCAGTCGTTATGTACCCACCAGCATGTTCACATACTTCTTCACGCCAAGGGTAGAAGGCCCGGTGAAGGTTTTCAGGAAGAGTACGCATTTTCCTGGGGCAAATAAAATGAATGAACAGATATGCAGTTTATGAGCGTTGACTCGGCTAACCTTTCTCGGCTGCATAGTTTGGATTTGACATGAGAGCTGTGGAGAACTGGTAGTTCACAAGTTTTCGAAACGAACTTTGCTTGTAAATCGAAATTTTAGTCCATCTTGGTCAACCTCGCTCGCACAACCGGTTGATTTGTACGAATGGAACTTGTTCCTTCGTATCAAATACAGCAATTTACAGCTAGCTGTTTGTGTTACCTTCGAAGGTACGAAGGTACCATTCTTTTTTTTTTTGGCACCGGGCGGGACGAGTAATCCTTGAGTTAATTCTTCCCATACATATCCTGAAGCGCGCCACGCGCTGACAGGAGCGGTTTTTCACATGAGCAAGACGCGCGCTCATGTAGCCGCTGACGCGCGAGTAACGAGCGGTGCGCTGTGTCTTTAGGGTCCGCACCGTGTCTTTAGGGGGTTGGGGAGGGGTTTTCAGGGTTTAGAGATTAAACGGCCCCGAAGCGGCTCTTCGGCCGCTCCCTTTTGACATCCTGAAGCGCTGCAAAAAAAAACAAGAATGGCAACACAGATGGAATTTTCACATACATGATGCATGGTTATTAGATGTTATTAGGTTACTTATTATCATATCATATTAAATAATAATGTCCTTTATTTACTTTATTTATTTATCGATATCTTCAAATAAACTGATGAATGATCAGCAAGTAATAAGATTATTACATACATATGTCACCCGCTCCCGAATCAGCTCCAAGTTCGGTTCCTTATTATTACGAAGGTATTTATAAGTGGTATTAATATATACCTGGTATTATTATTGTTAACTACGAAGGTATTAAATAATCGTCACGTTAACTCATAAATCATGGTTTACCCCTTCCCACACACAGGTAAGAGTTATAATAATATAGTCTACTACTGCTGTATAAATAAATAAGACTACGCGACTGTCGTACGCGCGTGTTAGACCCCGGGAAGCCTGCTGAACTCTGGAAGTCACCGAACTGTAAGTGCGACACGTCTACTAGGATAACTTGATCAATCATCGAACGCGTCGTGGAAAACCTTGACTTCGAGGACATGCAGAAGCTTATTGCAGGTGGCGCGATACGGCCCCGGAGTGCTGAAAGCCAAACACGGATAAAAAGCATCCACGGACTACCTGGTAGTCACATTCGAAAGTCACGCTCAGCGACGTGCGTCAAAACCGGCTGCATGGAGCCTCGGCACGATGACGTGGAATGCGATAGTCAGTATTTGTGCACGCGGAGATGCGCCGTCGCTGGTTGCTCGGCCGTGGCAGTTTATACTTCAAATCAGTCCATCCCCTTGCATACGTTGAAGGAAGATTACGCAACTCGACATTCTGTATTGGGGGCTTCGGCAGAACAAATCTCCACCGCTTGGTCGTTATCAGACGGCAGATCGATGCTACTTGTACGGGAAGATGGCACAATGACACTTTGTATACCAGAAATCGATACAAGCCGACAAAATCTCGCTATAACTCTTCCCAAATACGCCGCCGAAACACCTGCTCGAGAACTCTCATCATCTTTGGGCGCCCCTAAAGACGCGGCGCTTTCTTTGTACTGGCCGGGCGGAGTTTATCTCAATATTTGGTGTGTTCCATCCTCTCTCTCGCACGGAACCAGAGAAAAATTTTCTGGATGGACTGGTGGCATTGATCAAGGTTACCTGTTAGAAATTATAATTGAAAAACGGCCTCTAGAAGACCAAGCAGGTCTCAAAGGCGCCGAGCTTGTTCTAGATCTGTCTCGAGGCGTCCACTGGTTTGGTGGTGCCCACATGTTGCGTCAGATCTGGCCACTGGATCGAGCACAATGGGAGGTGGGCCCCCTATACCCTTTTGATCATGGTCCAAATGGTTTGGGATCGATTGTTGGTTGTCACTGGTTGAGCAGCGCAGGGTCAATTGTCATGGTAGATCCCAAAACTCCTGTGCTTCATTTCGGCCTAAATTCTCCAACAGAACTCACTGATTCAAACCCAAGATACTTTGGTGTCGGGGTTCAGCACCTTGCTCAACCTGTGCTTCCTATCTTAGAACACGGAAGTTCAGCGACGGAAGGAGATGGCAAAATGCGCATACAGACCCGTGTTGATTGGAACGACAAAAAAGTTTTGCACCCTTGGCAGACCATTGATGGACCAACAAACCATGTGGTCAGCCACGATGACTCAATGGGAGGTTTCGATGGAATTATAAAGCCCAGGTCAACCGATGGTCATGTAGTTCTTCGCGTTGGACTGGCAGCGAAGACAGATATACGAGCCGCAGCGTGGACTGCTCTTGGCTCCCTCCCTCGTCCGAAACATCCACCGCCCGACGTTCTTTTCAGACGTTCAATATGGACAACTTGGGCAACTTCACATGCCGATGTCACTCAAAGGCAAGTTGTTTCGCTCGCCAATGCCGTGATAGAAAATGGATTCATCCCGGGTGTGCTTGAGATTGATGATCGATGGCAGTCTCATTATGGTGAACTCGAATTCGATCACAAAAAGTTTCCGGACCCGAAGAAATTAGTTGACGAGCTCCATAACCTTGGATTCTTAGTCACTTTGTGGGTAATGCCATTTCTTCAGGAGGGCTCAGCAGCCTGCGAAGAGGCCCGCAGTCATGGATATGTGGTGGCAGGGAATGAACCCCCTTCAATACGGGAAGAAATATCTATTGGTGGTGCTGGACAGAGAATTGGTTCGACTGTCAAGGTTCTGGTTGATAAGTTTGATTGGCCCCCGGGTCACTGGGAAGGAGGAGGAGGAGGCGGCAGGTTGCGCGCAGGTCAGGTACGATGGTGGGGCACTCAGCCTGTTTGGGTACTCGACCTCACAAATGACATGGCTGTTGATTGGTTCGTCACACGTTTGAAACGGTTGCAAGATACAATGGGCATCGATGGGTTCAAGTTTGATGCGGGAGAGCCATGCTTTCTACCGAGCGGTTCAGAAACATCACGTCCTCTTGAGTATCCAGGAGAATACACACAAATATGGGTAAACAAAGTTGCGTCTCGGTTTCCAATATCTGAAGTTCGAAGTGGATACCTTACCACGGAATATTCCGGTCTAGTGCGGATGGGCGATCGTGATTCGGTGTGGGGACTAGATAATGGTTTGCAATCTTTGATACCAGCATTGCTAACATCGTCAGTCTTGGGCTACCATTTTTGCTTGCCTGATATGGTTGGCGGAAACGCATACTGGGGTCAATATCCAGACACTGAGCTCATCGTTCGGTGGGCACAGGTGAGCGTCATGATGCCATTTGTGCAATGGTCAATTCCCCCATGGGATGTAAGTGAAATAGCGAACGCACTCTGTTTGGCTGCGGAACGTGATCGTCAAATAATTTTACTTCCGCGGCTTTCAGAGCTTACTGCCAAAGCATCCGCTTCCCTTTCGCCTATTTGTCGTCCACTTTGGTGGCTCGATCCATTGGATGAGGAAACCTACGCCATCGACGATCAGTTCGCGGTAGGTGATGATATCATCATCGCTCCTGTTGTAGAGAAAGGCGCGCGCTGGAGAAGGCTTTACTTGCCAGTCGGTGAGTGGTTTGGATGGGAACGCGAAATGCACGGCAACATTCAGGATGACAACACGTATTTCGATGTATCTGACACAATCATCGGACCATGTTGGATTACCGTGGATGCTCCACTCGAAAAGCTTCCAATTTTCATCAAACTATGACATAGTTGTTTTTGGATTGAACAGTGAGTAACATGCTATCGCTATTTGCTTCAAGTATTTTCCTCCACTGGGTATTTTCCTTCAAAACAAATCTATCTACGCCTTCCAACAGACCTGATCCCGTGTGTGAACTCGCTCATAATCTCAGATTCGTGTGTTGCATTCGTCAAACTGATGTTATTATGAAATATTTCATTTTCCATGGTACTGCAAAAGACACGTCTCCTGTCGTCAGCAGTGTTTGGCTTCTTGTGGCGGGGGGTGGCGGCTGCAGTATCCGCTAAATCAAGGCGTGGTTTCATAAGTTGTTTCCTGAAGCAAGACGTCCGTGTGTTTTAGTCGTGAAGGTGATATGTTGTCCTTGGCAGAGTTCTTACCTCTGTTGAACATCATCACTATCATCGGGAATGCCAATTAATGATGGCAGGATTTGGGGCTATTAAGTCAAGCAACATTTTTATTGAAGCAATCCAATTTAAGCATTCTGGACGAAATGAAACCCAATACCTTATCATCAACATCGCTCTCCGCTTTGCGCTTGCACCTTAAATTTATTTTAGATTTCTGTGCAGAAAAGTTGGGATGCAATGTTAAAAGGTCTTGCATTGTTAAAACAAAAAGAGCAGGCTTTGGTCATTTGCTCTTTATTCAAGGTGGTAGATTAGGTCTCGATACCTCCATATCCAGAGCCGTCAACTTTTGACTCAACAATCCGAAACTTGATTTCGTGAGAATTTGGGTTACGCTGTGATCTGATTGTGGAGGATCAGCGATATGCGTCATTCCTGCGCGTGGAGCACGTCCCTAGAAAACCAAGTCAAGTTCTGTTTCCTCATTGACAAGGTGGCCAATACCTGGGTCATCTCAAAAGATTTGACATGATTTTGTGGATCGGAATGCCCAAGGCGGGAAATAGTAACCGAAAGGTTCTTGCAATCAGAACATCTTTGTAGGTTCGTTTTAGTGCAAATACTGGTTAAATATCAGTGGTGCAATGAAGTGTTTGAACAAACCTGCAAATATCTGTGCAGCAAATTTTTGCTTGGAAACATTCACAATACTTCTTCAGGCAACTACTCTTTTTGCAGTGACAACCCTGTTATCGTCGTGCAATTATGTGGCAAAACAACCACCGATCAAACACAATCTTACCTTGTTGTGCCTACTGTCAAACTGCACCCGTCCGATATTATTCGAGGCAATCTTGGGACGAAACGCATTCAAATTGCGCTCCAGCACGGCTTCAACAGCTTCTTGACGTGCGTCGGTACTCCCCACACTATTGGAACAATTCGTGCAATTACATCGTTCGCAGTAGAGGCCGGAAGAAAAGCATTCACAATATCTAGAGAAGTAGAGCTGTTCAGGCAACGTCGACCACCCAGAACTCTGTCTCAACAAAGAAAGCGCGGACGCACAACT
>Ga0257106_1001312_pt1 | contig 12538 bp, 9 predicted proteins | sample LP_taG_3_FD_190177 | JGI IMG/M metagenome (GOLD analysis project Ga0257106, IMG submission 190177) | Marine microbial communities from Northeast Subartic Pacific Ocean, Canada - LP_J_2011_P26_10m | ecosystem: Environmental > Aquatic > Marine > Oceanic | place: Canada: Northeast Subartic Pacific...
GTGCGTGCTACGCGCAGTCCCAGGGATCTTGCACGCGGGGGCGCGCGCGCGGTGGTAGGCGCGCTCGACTAAATTTAATGCCTCCATGCCGTCTCGGCCCGAAATCAGCGGAACCAAATACATACAGCGAGCCGCCTATATGCTCAATAAACCAAAGTTTTCTAGTTGTTGCCCAATCGCAACGTACCTTCAAACTCAGCGGCGCCGTGGACCTCCTGGCGCCGCGCCGCCAACTTGCGCCGCACTTTGCGCCGCCACGCGACTTCGCCAGGGCTATGGCAATTTTCGCCGCCACGCGACTTCGCCAGGGCTATGGCAAGAGCGAACATTGGAGAGATGTTAGCTCACGAAACCGCCGCGAGAGGCCCCGTCCTCGCTCACTCGTCACGGTAGAGGCAGACGCCCGTGTGGAGGAGGCGCGTGTGGCCGACGACGCAGCGGGCGCCGCGGGGGCAGGCCGCGTCGGCCTCGGGGTCCTTGGCCGTCGCGGACATCTCGCGGTCGCACGTGAGGACGCAGTGGAAGTCCGTGCCGACCTTGGCCGTGGCGTTGCCGGACACGGCGAGGCACGTCGTCGAGAGCTTCGTGTCGTCGCCCGGGGACCAGGGGTGGTCGGCCGGGCAGCCGTTCTCGACGTTGCGGTAGCCGCCGACGGCGCACGTCGGCGCGCCCGACCGGCCCGTCTTCGCCGGCGCGCAGACGCGGCCGTCGGCGCCGAAGCGCACCTCGTCCTCGTCCGCGCGGCAGCCGAACGCGGGGTCGCCGTAGTGCGCGCGGCCGCGGCCGTCCTCGGCGGGTTCGGCCTCGGCGACCTCGCGCTCGACGGCCAGCGCCGCGGCCGCCGGCCGCGCGGACGACGCCAACCCCTCCGAGAAACGCGATTCCGACGACGCGTCGACCTCGCCGCGCCCGAGGTGCGACTCCTTCGTAAACTGGGACACGAAGTTCCACACGAGGCGCGAGTTCTTCGACCCCTCGTTGCCAAAGTAGTTGTGGGCGCCGTTCCACGCGCAGCGCACGACCGGGTTGCCGCCGCACGTCTTCCCCCAGCAGTAGAGCTCGTCGACGCCGTCCTGGGGCGTCTTCCACTGGCTCGCCGGCTCGTCCTCGCAGCCGTTCGCCGGCTCCCACACGGCGAAGATGTCCGACATGAGGCTGTAGATCCAGCCCTCGTTGGACACGGGCCCGTCGCCGTACGTCGTGTCGTTGATCGGCACCGTGACGTCGTGCGTGCCCGTGCAGTCCAACACGGGCACGGGCACGGCGGGCGCGTCGACGTACCCGTTCATGAAGCTGCCGGAGATGGGCGCGATGGCCGCCAGGCGCCCCGCGAGCTCCACGCCCAGGCGGAAGCTGTAGATCGCGCCGTTCGACTGGCCCGTCGCGTATTCGCGCGTCACGTCGACGCAGAGCTCGTCCTCCAACAAATCCAGCAGGGCCACGTTGAAGGTCGTCGAGTCGACGCAGGTCGTCCAGTCGCAGCCCGTCTTGTCGCAGCCGACGAAGGGCTCCGCCGTCCGCTCCGCGCACGACGTGTAGCAGTACTGCGACGTGCCGCCCCAGGCGTAGCAGCCCGGCTTTTGCCGGTCGCTCTCGACGGTGCCCACGGCGTTCCACGAGTCCCAGTTGAAGCCGCCGCCGGGGTGCGGGTTGTCCGCCCAGCCCTGGGCGTAGGCGACGACGTAGCCCGCCTCCTCGGCGAGCTCGCTGAGGCCGCTGTCGTGCTCGTCCTCCTCCGCGGACACGGTCCAGCCGCCGTGGCTCAGGATGAGCGGCGTCGGCTTCGACGCGTCGTAGCTCGCGGGGATGTGCAACCGGTAGAGGCGCCGCAGGCCCTCGACCTCGACGTGGCGCACCACCGTCCGGCCCGTGGCGACGGGCGGCGACTTGCCGCAGCCCTGGCTGCCCCGCGCGGCGGCGGCCGACGCCGCGAGGAGCGCGACGCGCCCGAGCATCGTCGCAGTGCACGCGAGCCGCGAGCTTCGACGACGAGCCACGAGTTTCGACGACGAGCCACGAGCTTCGACGCCTCGCGAGAAGCAATCGTTTGAACGCAAGGGCTGCCCAATGAGAATCCGAGCAACGGCAACGACGTCAACTTGCAGATTCCGACGGCCCGGAGAGAAGCCCGGCCTCGCAGTGCGCGCACCAGCAGCGATGGCACCGCAGACGAGCTCAATCGTGCTCAACAACGGCGACTCTATGCCCATCATCGGCCTCGGCACCTGGCAGGCGCCCAAGGGCGAGGTCGGCGCCGCCGTGCGCGTGGCCATCGAGAACGGCTACCGGCACGTGGACTGCGCGGCGTGCTACGGCAACGAGGCAGAGATCGGCGAGGTCTTCGCGGACCTCTTCGCCCGCGGCGTCATCAAGCGCGAGGAGCTCTTCGTCACGTCCAAGCTCTGGAACTCGGAGCACGCGCCGAAAGACGTGAAACCCGCGTGCGAGAAGACGCTTAAAGATTTACAGCTCGACTACCTCGACCTCTACCTCATCCACTGGCCCCAGAACTTCGCCAAGGAGGTCGAGGGCAACTGCTCCTTCCCGCGGAACGACGACGGGTCCATGCGCTACGATCTCGAGACGACGTCCGCGGAGACGTGGTCCGCGATGGAGGCGCTCGTCGACGCGAAGCTCTGCAAGGCCATCGGCCTGTCGAACTTCAACTCGAAGCAGATCGAGGATCTGCTCACGACGTGCCGCATCAAGCCCGCGAACCTCCAGGTCGAGGTCCACCCCTACTTCTCGCAGGCGCCGCTCGTCGGATTCTGCGCCGCGAAGGGCATCTCGCTGACGGCCTACTCGCCCCTCGGCACGGGCGCGACCATCGACGGCATGACCGTCGTCGGCAACCCCGTGCTCGCGGCCATCGGCGAGGCCCACGGCAAGTCCGCGGCGCAAGTCGCGATCGCGTGGCTCGCGCAGCGCGGCCTCGTCGTCATCCCCAAGTCCGTCACGGCCGCGCGCGTCGTCGCGAACCGCGACGTCGACTTCGCCCTGACGCCCGAGGACATGGCCAAGGTCGACGGCCTCAACAAGGACTTCCGCAACGGCTGGGGCGGGCCCAAGGTCAACCGCGACGGCGCCGAGCAGCCCCGGGACGGCCTCCACCCGCTCTACCCCTTCACGCAGCCGGGCGTCGCCTTCTAGGTGCGCTAGTAACTTAGTGCCCGCGGAGCGCCGGCGGCGGCGGCCGCTCGGGGATCGTGCCGAGGGCGAAGCCGCGCTGGTAGAGCGCGGCGTCCGCGGCGTCGTCGTCGTCGCCCGCCGCCTGCTCGGGCCAGGTGCAGGGCCCGCCGCCGCGCGGGCCGCCCGGGTCCGGCGGCCGCGCCGCCGCGGCGCCGACGGCGGCGGGCGCCTGCGCGGCGCCGCCGAAGGGGGACGCGGCCGCGGCGCCGCCGCCGAAGGGCGACGCCGCGGCCGCGGCCCCGCCGCCGAAGGGGCTCTGGCCGAAGGGCGCCGGCGCCGGCGCCTGCCCGAAGGGCGCCGGCGCCGCCGGCGCGAAGCCGCTCGTCGCCGACGCGGGCTGGCCAAAGGGCGCCGGCGCGGGCGCCTGGCCGAAGGGCGCCGCGGCCGCCTGGCCGAAGGCGCTCGTCGCCGCGGGCTGGCCGAAGGGCGACGCCGCGGGCGTGGGCGCGCCGAAGGCGGTCGGCGCGGCGGCCTGGCCGAAGGGCGTCGCCGCGGGCGCGGCGAAGGCGGGCGCCGCCGGCGCCGCGACGGACATCTGCGCGTTGTCGGCCTGGCCGAAGGGCGCCATGGTCGTCGCGCCGCCGCCGCCGAAGGGCGCCATGGTCGTCGCGCCGCCGCCGCCGAAGGGCGCCATGGTCGTCGCGCCGCCGCCGAAGGGCGTCGCGGCCGCGGCGCCGCCGCCGAACGGCGCCGCGGGCGCGGCCGCGGCGCCGCCGAACGCGGCCTGGCCGCCGAAGGCGGACCCGAACGCCTGCGGCTGCTGGTAGCCGCCGAAGCTCGACGGCGCGGCGCCGCCGACCGCCGACCCCAGGGGGATGTTCTGCGTCTGGATGCGCCCGCCGCCCTTGCCCGAGGTCCCGGCGTTCCGCCGCGCGTTGTTGCGATTGTTGTTGTTACTGTTGTTGAACGACCGCTGCTGCTGCTGCGGCTGCTGCTGGACGCTGAGGCCGCCGCCCCCGAAGGGGCTCCCGCCGAACGCGTTCTGCTGCTGCTGGCCGAACGGCTGCTGCGGCTGGGTCCCGCCGAACTGCGCCGAGCCGAGCGGGATGTTCCCGCTGTTCTGATTAAACGAGTTCTGGTTGTTCTGGGTCCCGCCTCGGCCTCCGCGGCCCCCACGGCCGCCGCGGTTCCGGTTGCGGCGCATTTTCAGCGGAGCGAGTGCACCACTACGCCCGCCATCCTCGGCGAGAGCTCGGCGACCGACTCGTCGTTATGGCAGTGCCCTAGCGCGTCGCGACGCGCCCGCGCGCGTGATTAACCACCCACCGCGCGCGCCACCACCGCGCGCGCACCACCACCACGCGATGGCGGAGACCTGCGGCGTCTGCGGCGGCGAGGAGAGCCGCCGCGGCGACGAGATCCTCTTCTGCGATGGCTGCGACGTCGGCGTGCACCTGGGTTGCTACGGCGTCGAGGAGCTCCCCGCGGACGACGAGGCGTGGTACTGCGACGCGTGCGCGTCCGAGGCGGCGCCGCGCTGCGGCGTCTGCCGCGGCGGCGGCGGCGCGCTGAAGCGCGCGGCCTGCGGCGCGTGGGCGCACGTCTGCTGCGCGTTGTGGACGCCGGAGCTCTTCGTCGGCGAGGACATGGGCCCCTGCGCGCTGTCGCTCCTCGCGGACCGGCGGGACCCGCCGCCCTGCGACGTCTGCGGCCGCGGCGGCGGCGTCGCGTGCGCGGCGGCGGGCTGCGGCCGCGCGGCGCACGCGAGCTGCGCGCTCGCGAGCGGCGGCGCCTTTTCGCTGTCGGCGAGCGGCGCGGGCGCCCAGCCCTTCGAGCTCCGCTGCGCGGCCCACGCGTCGCCGGGCGCCGAAACCGACGAGGACGCGTCGCTCGCGCTCGCGCGGCGGCTCCAGGCCGAGGAGGACGCCGCGGAGGCGGCCGACAGCCGGGCGCGGCCGTCCGCGGCGTCGTCGCTGGGCTTCGGCGCGTCGCCGTCGCCGCCGCGGCGCGCCTTCGCGCGGCTCCGCAAGGGCCCGGCGCCCGAGGTCGTCGACCTGTCGCAGGCGTCGTCGCAAAGCTTCGGGTCGCCGTCGCCGCCGCGGCGCAAGCGGCTCCGCAAAAAGAAGGGCCCGGAGGTCATCGACCTCGCGGCGTCGCCGTCGCCCAAGCGGCGGCGCCGCGGCTTCGGGGGGCTCGTCGAGGACGAGGCGGAGCTCGACGGCGACGCGTCGTCGGACGAGGCGTCGGGGTCCGACGACGACGCGGCCGCCGCGCGGGACAGCCTCATCAACGACGACTCGGACAGCGGCGACGACGGCTCGGACGTGCACCGGCGCGTCGACCTGCGGCGGAGCTCCGGGTCCATCGGCAACGCGCTCGGCCGCGGCGGCGGCGGCCGCGTGCGCCGCGGCGGCGTCTTGCAGGCCGCGCTCCAGCACCGGGGCGCCGCTTTGGACTTCGAGGCCGCGTTCCGCGCCAACGCCTACGAGGACACGCGCTCCTTCTCGAGCCAGGGCGACGACAGCCGCTACCTCGACACGGACGACGACGACGGCGGCGGCGGCGGCCTCGAGCTCAGCCAGGGTTCGCTCGCCGACTCGCCGCAGTGGATCCCGCGAAACCGCCGCGCGCGCTGGTCCCTGCAGCGCGCGCGCGACGCGCCCGACGCCGCGTCGCCCGCCGGCTCGCCCTGGGCGGACCGGAGGCGCGGGCCGCCGCGGCCGAGGCCCGCCGCGGGGCCGCCGAAGCGCGGGCCGCCGCGGCCCAAGCGCGGGCCGCCACCCGTCGGCAAGTTCCGCGTCCCGGCGCCCGTCGCCGCGGGCGGCGCGCCCGCGCCGCCGCCGCCGCGAGCCGCGCCGCCGCCGCGAGCCGCCGCGCCGCCGCCGCCGGCCGCGTCGACGCGGGCCGCCGCGCCTCCGGTCGCCTGGGCGCCCAAGGAGCCGCCGGCCGCGTCGACGCGGGCCGCCGCGCCTCCGGGCGCCTGGGCGCCCAAGGAGCCGGCCGCCGCGCCTCCGAAGGAGAACCGCGCGCCGCAGCCCGCGGGCCTCACGAGCGCGCAGCGCGCGCGCATCGAGGCGAACAAGCAGGCGGCGCTCCTCAAGCGCCGCGCGCGCCAGTAACCGAGCCCGTTAGAACCCCCCCGCGCGGTCGTCCGCCTCCTTGAGCGCGGACCGCACCCAGGCCTCGAGCGTGCGCACCGCGCGGCCCTGGCGCTTCGAGAAGGGCGCCACGCTCGTCTTGAGGCGGCCGTCGAGGAAGGAGTGGAGGGCCCGGCGCTTGAAGTCTTCGATGGGGCCGACGTCGCGCGCGGCGGCCTTGAGGTCGTCGCCGTCCTTCGCGCGGCGCACGAAGTGGGGCCACTTGACGTCCTCGGGCATGCCGCCGTCGCCGTGGACGAGGACGAGCAACGCGGCGGCGAGCAGGGCCAGGTCCTCGGACGGCGTCTTGATCCGCGCGAGCGCGCGCAGGTCCGCGGCCGACGGCGGCTTCGGCGGCCCGAGCCGCGCGTCGTCGCTGAAGCGCACGGACCCCGCGGGCTCCGTGAGCAGGTCGTCGTCGTCGTCGTCGAGGAAGAGGGCCCCGGGCACGGATCGGGCCCGCGACGCGACGGTGGACGACGCGACGGTGCCGGGCGCCGACTCGCGCGATCGCCGGGACTGATCCTCGAGCGACTGCGTCGACGCGGCGAGCCCGAGGCTCCGCGACACGGCCGCGCCGCGGTTCGGCGAGCCGGGCCACCGGTAGGGCTTCTGGCGCGCCGCCGGGTTGCCCACCTGCGTGGAAATCAAACGGTGAGCCGGGTGATCCCGACCGAACTCGCGAAGTCTCGAGCTCGGTCGCATCGACGTCGATTCGGCCGATTTTTGGACGCGTCGTCTTTGCTCTCGGCGAGTTCTCGACGGAGGAATACATGGTCGCATGCCGAATCGCCCACGTTGAAGTATTTCCACACAGGTTGCCCACCAAATGCGGCGCGAACCACGTCTGCGCGCGGCGCACCGTCTCCATCTCGCGGTCCGCGCGCGTCTTCCGCTTCTTCGCCAGGAGCCGCGCGGACGTCTCGCCGTAGCTCGACGGCGGGCCCTGGGACGCGAAGGACCCCACGGCGAGCGCGTTGGACCGCACGCTCGGCAGGCTCAGCCGCCCGGGCTGCGGGGCGGGCGCGAAGGACTGGCGCGCCCAGCCGCTGTCGTCGCCCCAGTAGAACGGCAGGACCCGCGGGTCCTCCGCGTCGCGCTTGCTGTCGATGAGCAACGCCAACGCCGTCCGGCCGATCATCACGGGGCAGCGCTGTTGGGAGAGCCCAGACTGAGAGCGCCGCTATGAGCAACCGCAGCGGATACGTGAGGTCGTCGTTGCATCGCTCCGGTTTTTTTTTTTCACAGGTGATGCTCGTGCTCCGGCGTGCCGCAGGCGCTCCGCCGCGGTCTGCTCTCGGGACGTCACGGGTCGCACGTCCTCGACGCGCGCCGGAACGTGGCGTGACCTTTGAGCACCACGGCTGCACGCCCGACGTCGCCGCCGCGGCCTTCTGCGCGTCGACGGCGTCGGTCGTCGGCGACGTCGCGCTCGCCCGCGACGCGTCGGTCTGGTACAACTGCGTGCTCCGCGGCGACGGCGCGGCCATCCGCGTCGGCGCGCGGTCGAACATCCAGGACGGCACCGTCGTCCACGTCGACAGCGACCGCCTCGGCGCCAAGGGCTCGCGCCCGACGATCGTCGGCGAGGACGTCACCGTGGGCCACATGGCCCTCCTCCACGCGTGCACGCTCGGCGACCGCTCCTTCGTCGGCATGAGCGCGACGGTCATGAGCCACGCGACCATGGAGGAGGACTCCATGCTCGCGGCGGGCAGCTTGCTCACGGGCGGCAAGACCGTCGGCGCCGGCGAGCTCTGGGGCGGCCGGCCGGCCAAGTTCATGCGCCGCCTGAAGCCCGGCGAGATCGACTTCATCGTCGAGTCCGCCGCCGCCTACGTCGACTTCGCCAGGTCGCACGCGCCGGGCGACGCGTAGTTTTGTTGAAGATGTCGTTTCCCTAAAGGTGCCGTAGCTGCCCCGAGGTGGGCAGGCTTCCCACCATCGAGTCGGGGCCTGCTGCCCAACGTGAGTGCGATCGCATAGCTCACAAAACGTGATGCGCGCAACGGCCATGCTGCTCTGCTTCGGCGCCGTCGGCGCCTGGACGGCGGAGCGCGGCCGGAGCCTCTGCGCCGCGGCGACGGCCCAGGTCGAGGCGCTGACGCCGGCGGTGGAGAAGACGACGGCGGGCCTCGACGCCGCGGCGGCGGAGGCGCGGATCCTCCACCGGCTGCGTGCGGGGACGCTGGAGCCCGTGCGCACGGCCTTCCCCGAGCAGCACGCGCCCACGCGGGTCGTGCGGATGCGGCTGCCCGACGACCTCCGGGACCGCGTCGCGGCGGACGTGCTGCGCATCAAGGCCCTCGAGAAGGGCATCAAGATGGTCACGGACACGGAGATGCTCAACGGATATCTTCCTTGGAGCCTCGAGTTCGAGAACAACGTCCTCGTCAACGCGGCGTGCCCGGAGTTTTACGCGCTCAACGCGGACGTCGTGGCGCGCGAGTTCCCGGACGTCGTCGCCTGCGACTGCAACGCCTTCGGCGTCCCGGCTGGCGGCGGCCAGTCCCAGGCCTACGGCCTGCACCACGCGTCGTCCTTCGCCTGGCAGACGGCGCCGTGGCACCGCCGGCGCTGGTTCACCGTCGAAAAGCACGCGTCGTTCCACACGGCCGTGACGCCCACGGACGAGTTCGCGAGCCCCTTCTCCATCTTCGACGGCCACGTGCCCGAGCAGTTCAACGACGCCTACGCCGCCGCGAGCCTTCTCGACGACCAGGCGACGGATTTGGCCACGCGGCGTTTGGCGGCGCTCGCGTTCGGAGAGATATCCGAGGACCCGCTGTCCTTAGTGGGCACGCCCTGGCGCCGGTCGCTCATGGACTGGCTCACGGCGGCCTACTGGCGGCAGCAGGCCTGCGGCCCGAACGCGACGGCGGGCGACGGGACCTGGTGGCGCCTCGAGCCCGGCGACGCGCTCTTCTTCAACAACTGGCGCGCGCACTCGGACACGGGCCTGGGCTACGGCACGAAGGACCGCGTCTCCCTGGACCTGCGGTGCTACGGGCCCATGGACGTGCCCTGGCCCGTGACGAACACCGTGGATCTGCTGAAGCGGACCATCGTGGGGCGGACCATGCTCGCGACCGAGGAGGTTTTTTTGGGTTGCGTCCTCGCGCTCTTCAACTACACGTCGACGGCCGACTTTTTACTCCGCGTCCTCGGCGAGGACCCGGGCCTCCCGCTGCGCTATCTGGCCGGGTCCATCGAGCTCAGCTTCATCGGCGGCGGCAAATTCCGCCTCCTCGACCCAGCGAACGCGGCGGGCCTCAGGCGCCACTACGCGGAGCGCGTGAGGCCCGTGCTCGAGGGCGCCGTGGCCCCGCGCTGGGACGCGTTCCGCACGTGCCTCGCGGACAACCACGACGTCATCGCCACGGGCGTGCCCGAGTCCGACGCGCGCCTCGACGCGCTCGCGCCGCTCGACGGCGGCCGTGGCGACGACCTCCGCGCGACCGCGTTCTTCGCACGACTCCTCGCCGCGGAGGCCGCGCGCCGCCGGGGGCTCCGGCTTCCCCGCGTCGCGGCCGCTTTGGCGTGCCTCTGGGCGGCCCGGCGATGGTCGAAGCGCGGTTAAAAGAGGTTCGCCTCGTCGTCGGACTCGAGGCCGCCGTCCGACGGCGACGCGGGCGGCGGCCGCGCGGGCGCCCTCGGGCAGGCGACGCACGCGGCCGCGGGCTTCCCGGGCGCGCAGAGGGGGCAGGCGCCGGGCCTCGAGAAGCCCATGTCCGCGAGCCGCGACCCCGGCGGCGTCGACCCCGCGGCGAACCAGTTGACGACGAGGTCGTGCTGCTCGTCGTAGTCGAAGTCGTCGTCGAAGTCGAGCGAGGACCACACCAGCACGGGGCCCTCGCGGTGCCGCGCGTCGGAGAGGCCGTCGCTCGGGTGGCCCAGCGCCTGCTGCACGTAGCGCGTGCCGCGGATCATCTCGTCGACGTTGATGTGGCTGTGGCCGAAGCCGTGGACGCGCGGCGCGAGGCGCTCGAGCTGGACGTCGAGGTCGTCGCAGCCCATGACGTGGCGGAAGGCGACGAAGCCCGGGAAGAGGGCGTCGACCTGGGGCACGAAGTGGGAGAAGGAGATGACGGGCCGGTCGCCCCGGTGCCGGTCGACCCAGTCGAGCGTCCCCTCGTTGAGCGCGAGGAAAAAGTCCGCGACGCAGTCGTCGAGGCTCGACGCGCAGCCGGGCCAGGGCCAGGCGCAGGCGCCGTCGAAGTATTCCAGCAAACCCGCGTGGCTCGCGCCCTCGGCGCGCTTGTACCAGGAGAAGAGCGGCACGACGAGCGCGTCGCCGACGAACGCGGGCGACGTGTGGACCCCGAGCTCGTCGCAGAGCTGCAAGATGCGGAAGAGCTTGTCCACGGAGTCCGCCGGCGGCGGGCGCGACGGCGACTCGTCGCCGCCGGCGTCGCCGGTCCGGTCCGCGCCGCGCGCCGCGTCGAGCATGACCCAGAGCTCGTGGTTCCCCGGCGCGAAGAAGACGTGCTTGAACTTGGCCCGGAAGATGCAGAGCGCCGCCGCGAGCGCGTCTAAATTCGTCGCCACGTCGCCGGCGACGATGACCGCGTCGCCGGGCCGCGGCGCGAGGTCGTCGAGCCACCGGCCGTTCTCCGGCGCCTCCACGTGGACGTCGGAGATGAGCCAGATGCGCTTCGCGTCCGAGAGCTGGGCGCCGCGGCGCGACGCCGTCGCCGCCTCGTAGGCCGCGAAGGCGTCCGCGGGCCGCGCCCAGCTCCGGAGGCCCGTCGTCGCGTCCAACGGCGCGACGAAGTCGCGCGGCGTGCCGACGCGCGCGGCCGCGGCGAGGTGCTCGTCGGACCGCGGCGACGGCGCGGGGCGGTCGGACGCGTCACTCGAAAGGAAGGGCGCCGCGAGCGCGTCCCACCAGGAGCCGCGCGCGCGCTCCGGCCGCGGCCGCCGGGCCCGCGGCGAGTCCGCGCGCGGCCGGCGCACGGGCCGCGGCTTGAAGAAGGCCTTGGGCGCGCGCGTCGCGTCCTCCAGGTCCGCGCCGGCGTGCTTCGACATCAGATGGAGGCTCACGACGAGGTGGACGACGTGCTTCACCTGGAGCATGTCCTGCCGGCTCAGCCCCCGCCCGCCCGCGGCGGCGCCGGCGCCGCCCTCGGCGTCGCAGCGCGCGGCGAGGTCCCCTAAGATGGCGGCGGCGTCGCCGCCGGGCTGGCCCAGCGCGCCGCCGAAGATCTCGGCGATGTGCGCGCCGTCGAGCCGGCCCGCGGCGACGCGCGCCGCCATGACCCGGAGGAGCTGGGCCGTCTGCCGCGCGGCCGAGCGCCGGAAGTCCGCGGTGTCGCGCGCGACGAGGCCGCGGTCGATGAGCGCGCGCGCGGCGGCGACGCCGCCGCCGTCGCGGCCCCGCGCCTCGGCCGCGCCGTAGCGCTCCGCGAGGCGCTCGAGGTCGTCGGCGACCTGGGCAAGAAAAGGGTGCGAAATTCCCAACTTCAAAGGCTCCTTTCTCGGCCGTTTTCTACTCGTTTCGGCTGATTTTTGGACGAGCGATCATCTTTCGGAACGGTCTCGAAGCGTGGATGTTTTTTTCGGAACGCGCGCGCGTGGAACACTCACGTTAAAGCGACGTTGAATCACCCTTTGCTGCCCTGTCGGCGACGGAGCCCGCGCTCCGGAGCCGCGGCGACCCCCCGTCGTCGCCGCCGCTGTCCGTGTCGTCGTCGTCGACCTCGCCCGACGCGATGGACCGCGGCAAAGACGCGGGCTCGGGCAGCTCCGTCGCCGCGGCCGCGCACAACAGCTCGAGGCGGCACTGCTCCTCGGACGTGCCGTAGCCGTCGCGCAGCAGGCCCGCGGCGGACTGCAGGTGGGCCACGGTCATGCTCCGCGGCAGGCCCGGCGCGACGAGCACGGCGTCGAGCAGCCGGTCGCCGCCGGCGCGCGAAACCGCGGGGTCGCACCGGGCCGGCGCGTCGGCCTCCGTGCGCGGCGAGCCGGAAAGCGTCAGCCAGGCGTCCCAGGTCTGCAGCGTCTCCACGCGCGGCAGGCCCGCGGGCGACGCGCCTTCGCGCGGCGACGCCATCGCGTCGGTTATTGAGGGTCGCGCGTGAGCAGTGCACGCGTGACTCTCGCCATGCCAGAGCTCGGGCAAAAAGAATGGCACAGTCAACCTCCCTCTCCTTGAAGATATACAACGCGGGCGGGCTGCTCGAAACGAGCTGCGCTGCGGTTGTTAGGCCGACGGCCGTCGCTCGCAGTCGCGGTCCGGGGCGCGGGGGGTGAGGCGCCATGGAGGTCGCCTA
>Ga0257106_1001313_pt1 | contig 12536 bp, 4 predicted proteins | sample LP_taG_3_FD_190177 | JGI IMG/M metagenome (GOLD analysis project Ga0257106, IMG submission 190177) | Marine microbial communities from Northeast Subartic Pacific Ocean, Canada - LP_J_2011_P26_10m | ecosystem: Environmental > Aquatic > Marine > Oceanic | place: Canada: Northeast Subartic Pacific...
GAAATGGTTGCGGGGGGGGGGGGGGGGGGCACCACGTTGGTGGTAGTGTCGTCATCGAAGGTGGTAGTTCGTCCCACCCCGAAGGTGTCGGAGGCGACCTGTGCTTTTCGTCGGGTGCAGGGTTGCGAGAATCCGGTGCGCTCGTGTTGAACACGCCAGATGCGGACAGTGGTGGCAGCGGCGAAATTGCCTTTGTGACTGGAAATAGCCTGGGTGGAACATCTGGTGGTATCACCGTCGCTGCGGGTTCGGCTACCCAAGGAGTTTCTGGCGCCGTGGAGTTGACAGCAGGTACTGGTCTCCTCGGGGGTGGTATTTACGTTACTGCTGGGGCTTCTACTGGTCCGAGCGCCGATGGCGGCTCGGTTGAGATAACGGGTGGCGACTCTGTTCATGGCGCGGGCGGTGCAGTCACTGTAACTGCTGGTGAAGGCCTCGACGAGGCCGGCGATGTCAACTTGGTGGGAGGTGACTCTCAGGAGCTGGGAGGTGGGGTATGCATCATTGCGGGAGACTCCGGGTCAGAACTGGGAGGTGACTGCGTTTTGATGAGTGGTTCGGGCACCGTGGGCAGCTCTGGTGCCTGCCTTTTGAGCACTGCAAATGTTGGTGGGTCAAGCGGCTCGGGAATACTTTCTCTTACGACAGGCACTGCGGCCTTTGGAACCTCGGGGGATATCGAAATCACGACAGGCTCGTCTGAATACGGCACCGCGGGTAGCATCATCTTTGGCGTCGGCGAAGCCACCTCTGGAGATGGTGGTGATGTGGCCATCGCTGCTGGTGCTACCTCGGCCAATGCAGCCACGGGCGGCACGTTGACACTCCAAGGTGGTGATGGGACATCACCAGATGCGCAGAATGGCGGCGATGGTGGCACGATCGTCCTCGAGGGCGGAGCTGCGCTTGGGCGCGCACGATGTGACACGGGCGGTGCCCTTATCATCAGTGGTGGAGCCGCGACGCACGGTACTGGCGGCTCTGTTGCGCTTCAGTCGGGAGCCGGGCAAACTGGCTCGTCTGGCCACGTTATCCTGGGGACCCCGGATGCTGGGGGCGATGGCGCGAGTGGAAGTGTATCAATCAACACAGGAGACGCCCTGAGTGCTGATTCGGGACAAATTCTGCTTGCGACGGGCAACTCCTTAGATGGCGCAGGCGGTGCCATCAACCTACGCGCTGGTGATGGCGACGTCGGTGATGGCGGAGATATTTCACTAGAAGCTGGTCAAACTTCAGCTGAAGCGTCGAGGGGAGGCATGATCACGCTCAAGGGTGGCACGGGAGCTTCGACTAACCTTAATGACGGTGGTGATGGAGGCGCTGTTTCGCTGACGGGTGGAGAGGCGCGAGGTTCAAATATGAACGACAACGGTGGAGACGTCTCGATAATTGGTGGACAGTCGGAATGTGGCTATGGGGGGCGGGTTCGCATCTCCAGTGGCCTATCAACACAGACGTCGAGTGGTGAGGTCCTTGTTGCGACGGGCAATTCGGGTACAGGCGGTGTGTCTGGGTGTATGACCCTATCCACGGGAACTTCTAAAGACGGGCGGAGTGGAGCTATTGAAATAGTCACAGGGGCTGCGACGTCTGGCCGGGGAGGGTATATCAATGTTAAAGTTGGCACTGGTGATTCTGGTGAGGGTGGTCAGGTTGAAGTTATCGCAGGTGACACAACGGATACCGCAACCGGTGGGTTCCTACTGCTGCAATCAGGGTTTTCGTCTGAGACATCTTCCGGATTCCTTAGTCTTGCCACTCCAAATGCCGGGGCGATGGGTGTGAGTGGAGAGATCAGTGTAGCGACTGGTACTACTTCGGCGGGGAATTCAGGAGCAATTGCGCTAGAAACTGGCCTGTCGTACGATGGTCACGGCGGTCACATCATGGCACGCGTTGGTACTGGTCACTCGGAAGACGGCGGAAATGTTTATGTCACCGCTGGTGAGACCACCGATGATGAGGCTACTGGCGGTTCTGTGACAATTCAGGCCGGCGAGGGGTCGTCTACGTATCAATACGATGGAGGGAATGGAGGTAGGATACAACTTTTCGGTGGTGCTGCGCAGGGGGGTCTTTCGGAGGATGATGGCGGGAACCTAGAATTCGCTGGAGGCTACGCAAATGAAGGGCGTGGCGGTTCCTTTATTGTACGCACTGGGTATGGCGAGGCAGCATCGTCTGGACTGATTGATATCTCCACCGCCAATGGCGGCGAACAAGGTACTAGTGGGTCGATTGATTTCTCGACGGGAACGAGCTCGTACGGCAACTCTGGCTACGTTAATGTAGAGACGGGCTGGGCATCAGGCGGACGTGCTGGATATATTCATGTGCTGGTTGGCACCGGAGATTCTGGTGCGGGGGGGGACTTCGTCGTTGTGAGTGGTTCTACGACCGCCTCCGCGACGGGTGGCCTCATTTCGATTACGACGGGGTACTCTGAGCCGACTACATCAGGCACCTTCTCGTTGGACACAGCTAATGCGGGTCGCAGTGGTGTTTCTGGTGGCATCCACCTCACCTCGGGCACGTCAAGCGCGGGCACATCAGGATTGATTTCTATGGCAACAGGTGATGCTGTCTCTGGCGCTGGGGGTAATGTTGAGGTCTTGGTCGGCACGGGCAATGATGGTGATGGTGGCGACGTGGTCATTGCCGCGGGAGAGACAACCGCCAAAGCCGCATCGGGTGGCTTGGTCCTCATTTCGGCAGGTCATGGGTCTTCGACTGCGAGCGATGATGGCGGCGACGGTGGCGCGCTGCTTGTCTATGGGGGTGAGGCCAGCGGGCTCGAGCCAACTGATGATATCGGCGGTAACGTCGAGATCGTTGGTGGCTGTGCCGCCGCGGCTACAGGTGGATCCCTTCTTTTCCAAAGCGGCTACGGCGCCAAGACTAGTTCGGGAAATGTACGCCTCTGGACGGCAAACGGCGGCGACACCGGCAACGGCGGTGTGTCTGGCTGTATCTCTCTTGAGACGGGCACGACGACGTTGGGAAACAGTGGATACCTCTACTTCGGCACTGGTGGTGCAACCGATGGCACCGGGGGGAATATCACGCTTCAAATTGGCACGGGCGATTCTGGGGATGGAGGAAATATCTACATGTATGCTGGTGAGACAACTGACGCAGCCCAAACAGGTGGTTGCATCTTTGTTGAAGCAGGACACGGCTCTTATTCGAATTCAGGTCAGGATGGCGGGTGTGGTGGAGAGGTAAGCATTCAGGGCGGTGCCGCCTCGGGCGGCGTGGCCACCAACGTAGGCGGTGATCTCAGCCTCTATGGCGGTACAGCTGCTGCTGGTTCGGGGGGTACAATCAGCTTGCAGAGCGGTCATGGTACCTCCACGTCCTCGGGTGATATGACAATACAGACGGCCAATGCAGGTAGCGTTGGTGTTTCCGGAAATATTCTCGTTTTCACGGGCACTGCATCCCATGGAAATTCAGGATTCCTCAATTTGAGCACGGGCAACTCATGTGATGGCCAGAGTGGTGATATCTCCCTTGTTGTTGGCGATGCTTCCTGTGGCTCTGGCGGGGATGTAATTTTCTCTGCGGGCTCCACGTCCACATCGAACGGGCTCACAGGCGGTAGTGTCTATATGACTTCTGGTGCTTCGACCCTTTCCACATCTGGGTCCATTTTCATCCAGACAGCCGATAGCGGATCCTCTGGTACCAGCGGTCCTATTAGCTTCCTCACTGGATCTGCGGTCATCGGTAATTCTGGAGCAATCACGATGGAAACCGGATCTACTACCCAGGGCGGGTCGGGGGGCGTCATCTCCATCTGCGTCGGGACGGGCGCCTCGGGTGACGGCGGCGATCTTGAGCTAGTCGCTGGTGACTCGTACGCGGAAGATGGAACTGGCGGTTCGTTGAACTTGATCGGGGGGGGTTCTACCAACACCAACGGCGGCGATGGCGGGGACGTCTGCCTAGAGGGCGGCGACGCCTTCGGGTTAGACGCCGAATTCGATGTTGGTGGGGAGGTCTCTGTCTTTGGTGGTGCAGCACAAACGGGCAGCGGGGGTTCCGTGACTATCGCCTCTGGTCTGGGTGCGGCTAGTACTTCGGGCGCAATTAAAGTGCAAACGACCAATGCAGGGGACGCTGGCGTGTCTGGTGACTTGACGGTCTCTACTGGAACGTCGAGCCTTGGAAACTCAGGCGCCATCCGATTGTCGACAGGGTCGGCGGCGGAGGGCGCTGCTGGTGCTATCTCTCTTATTGTAGGCAGCGGCGATTCTGGCGCAGGTGGTAGTCTGACCTTGCAGGGTGGTGGTCTCGTGGACTCTGACTTAGGGGAGACGGGTGGTCAAGTTGCAATAGCCTCCGGATATGCGACTGCGTCTAGCTCTGGGTCGATTTCACTCGAAACGGCCAACGCCGGGGTTGAAGGAGTTTCGGGTAATGTTATCCTTGCAACAGGAACTGCGTCCAATGGCAATTCCGGCGCAATCACGCTCAAGACTGGATCAAGCTATGATGACGCTGGCGGTGCCATTGAGCTTACTGTTGGTCCCGCGGCGGCTGGTAGCGGTGGTGATATTTATATACGTGCCGGTGCGGCCACGGCTTTGGAAGCAACTGGTGGTGGTATCGACATCAAATCGGGTGCCGCTACAAGTACATCATCTGGCCCCGTGTCAGTCCAGACCGTAAATTCTGGAGAAGACGGGGGTTCTGGCAAGCTAGTGCTAGCGACCGGGACATCTTCTGACGGGACAGGCGGCGTCGTAGTGTCGACCGGTGAGTCGACTGGGGCAAATACAGGATGTATCACAATGCGTGTTGGCACGAGCTCTTCTGGCGCGGGAGGCGCCATTTCTTTGGCTGCTGGCGGATCGACAGGTGGAACGGACAGTCGTGGTGGCTCAATAGCCATCGTGTCAGGGCAAGGCGGCACTGGTGGCAACGTGACGGTGTTCGGGGGGGACTCTGTAGATTCGACGGCGCAGGGCGGCTCTGTCATCCTAACAGCAGGTAGCTCCACAGCTGGTGATGGTGGCGCCATAAGTATTTGGTCGGGAACATCGGCCACCGGCAATACAGGCGCCATCAGCTTCGCCACAGCTTCGAGCGAGGAAGACGGTTCCGGTTCCATCACTCTACAGACCGGTGACTCCACGGGGGGTGCCACCGGCCGTATTGCAATTCGCACGGGAACAACGACTGACGGCGATGCAGGATTCATCGAGCTTTCGGTTGGAACGTCTTCTACAGGGAAAGGTGGAGATGTCACTATCGATGCGGGCGCGAGCACTGATGCTGCCAAGGGCGGAAATATAAACGTGACTTCTGGAGCATCTGCCGCGTCGACGAGCGGAACCATCACCATGGCAACCTCCGATGCTTCCAGCACTACGGGCGATATATTCTTAGTCACTGGTCCTAGTCCTGCGTCTGAATCCTGTCGCGGGTGTGATTCCACTTGCGATCTACGGGTCTCTCTGCGACCTGATTCGTGTGTTGTGGCCGCATTGCTGCGCGGTCGGGGTTACTTCATTAATACCGGGCCTCTTATCCTGTATTTTGGTCTTTTCCATAGGTGAAAGTACGAGCAAATCGTCTGGCGCTCTTGTTTTGGCTACAGGCGACGCAAATGCCGGCAACGGGGGGTCAGTCGAAGTCCTAGTTGGTACGGGGTCGTCAGGCGTGGGCGGTGCTGTTACACTTACCGCGGGGTCGATGACTGGGCCCGACACGACAGGTGGCAGTGTTGTTGCCTCTGGCGGCGACAGTCTCTCCGAGACCGGTAGTGGTGGGGATATTATCCTCGCGGCTGGCTCTGCGTCCGGTGCGTCGTCTTTGGCCACCGGGGGGTGGCTAAACCTCACCGCTGGTGCATCTGCTGGTGGTAACGGGGGGTCAATCTTTCTGAGCTCTGGTACATCCGAATCTGGGACTACCGGTGCGTTTACCCTGGAGACGGCGGATGGCTCGGGCTGCACGGGCGCCGTGCTTATTTCTACGGGTCGAGCTTCAAATGGTGACGCCGGTGCGTTGATTATTCAGACAGGCACAGCTTCTGGGGGCGCTGCGGGTGCTGTGTGGATCAACGCAGGGGCTAGTGACTCTGGACAGGGCGGGGCGCTGCTACTATCTGGTGGTAGTTCCACAGATACGACAGGAGGCCAACTTCAATTTTTGTCTGGATCGGCGACACAGTCTGCCTCGGGAGGTATTGAGGTAAACACGAGCCATGCGACCTCTGGCAGTTCAGGAGATATACTCATCGCAACCGGAGATGCCTGCGGGGACTCGGGGAATGTTTGGCTGACTACAGGCTAGCCCACCAGTGTCCTAGTTCGCACTTGCTCCCAACTCCCGAGAGTGACCATAATGGAGAGGTCGGATCCATATATCAGTCGGCACGCGGCAATTGGGATGAGTGCAAGCACCTGACTGCTGATTCATAGGCGACGCGACGGGCGAGTCCGGGGTGGTTCAATTGCAGCTTGGGGAAGCCACCACGGGCGTTGGTGCTAGTGTTATCCTCCAAGGCGGTGAAGCTGCTCAGCTAACAGGCGGTGATGTCGACATTATAAGCGGCTACTCTGCTGCCACGACTTCAGGGTCCATAACTATCGAGACAGCAAACTCCGGCACATGTGGGGCTAGCGGCTCAATTCTGCTTCAGACCGGCACTGGGTATGAAGGAAATAGCGGCTGGGTCAACATCTCTACAGGGTGCGCATCTGGTACGCCAGGCTCGATTGTAGTGAGCGTCGGTGATAGCGACTCCAGCAGTGGTGGCGATATCATCCTCACCGCAGGCTTTTCCACGGCCTCGGACTCTGGGGGTGGTGATATCAGCTTTGCAGGCGGTGGGTCCCAACAGAATGTAGGAGGTGCTGTTTTGATTCAGGGTGGGACCGGCGCTACAGCAGGTGGTGATATTATCCTGGCGGGCGGCGCGGCATCCGCTGGTGGGACGGGAGGTGCTCTCAACTTTACTTCAAAGTATTCGCAAGTCTCTGATACTGGTGCCCTTTATCTTACCACAGGAGCATCCAACATGGGCAGCTCAGGCTCTATTGCCCTCTCAACAGGAGATGCGGCCAATACAGCCGGTTCCGTTGACGTCACTGCTGGCTCAGGAACATCGACGGGCGGAGACCTGAGTATGACTGCTGGTTCATCAACAGGGGGCACCGGAGGGTCTTTAACTATGAGCTCGGGCGCTTCAACGTCATCCTCTAGTGGTAGTTTCACAGTCCAGACCATGAATGCTGCAAGTGCTGGTGAGTCTGGAAAAGTGACCATTGCTACCGGGGAGGGCGGGACATCCGGCTCTATCACACTGGAGACTGGTGCCTCGACGAACGGCGACTCTGGGTCGATAAGTCTCTCTGCCGGGACTGCAACCATGGGTGTCGGTGGCGCAGTCACGATTCAGGCTGGTTCCTCGTCGGTGGATGATGGTGGATTCGTTGCCATTATTTCTGGTGCGTCCACCTCGGGTACCGGTGTATCGGGATCAGTCTCGATGACGTCTGCGGATGACCAGGACACTGGCGGGTCTGGCGGCTGCTATGTGTCCACTGGCAGTGCCACGGGAACGGGCGACTCTGGCGATGTAACTGTTGCTACGGGCCTGTCCTCAGGAGGTGGTTCGGGAGATGTTCGGATCGAGTCAGGCGCTGCAGAGGACGGGTCGGGAGATGTCGTCCTGATTGCAGGTGATTCGACCACGGGCAATGGTGGAGTGATCACACTTGCTGCAGGGTCCTCGACCGGGGCGGTCGGAGGCACCGTTTCCATGCGGGCGGGTAACGGCACCAGCGGTGGCGAAGTCCTGTTGACAGCCGGTGCTGGTGGCACCGCTTTGTTGACGATCATGTCGGGGTCTGGCACCGCATCCTCAGGGAACTTGACCGCCGGGACGGCAGATCTCCAGGGCACCTTGGGTGATTCCGGTGACATAGTCTTGACAACGGGCACGGCATCTACGGGCCAAACGGGTGACGTAGTTATAACCACGGGCGAGCTTCCCGTGACTTTTAGCCTGTGGACGAATTGTTGATGTTAGAGAGAATCACGAGTTGTGTCGAAACAGTGGGGGCCCTCACGCAGACGAGATAAGTCGACCCAATTTGGGGGTTCTGTCATACTTTTGTAACTTACATTCCCCGGTTCGCAGGTGCTGCAGTGGATGGCAGGTCGGGGAGTATTGCGATGCGCGTTGGAACGGGGACCTCTGGATCCTCCGGCAACATTGAGATCACGGCGGGTGGGCTTCACGCTGAGACGGCTCCTGATGACGGAGGTGCAGCGACGGGGGGTTCGGTCATACTGACCTCGGGCAGCGCGGCCTTCGGCGAGAGCGGGCCCATCACGCTAGCGACTGCAGACGGTGGGGAGAATGACGGCAGTGCCAGTTTTGTTGACTCCGGTGGTATCAGTCTCGCGACTGGCACGGCCCCTGTTGGCGCGGGAGGTGCTATCGACATAAACGTTGGCACTGGATTTTCTGGTCCGGGGGGGTCGGTGTGCCTCACGGCGGGTGACGCCCTCAATAGCGCATATTCCGGTGGCGATATAATCCTAGATGCTGGTTTATCAGAGGCGGTCGGTGGATCGGTGGAGCTCACGTCAGGCTGGGGCGCAACAACATCGGGCACGATCCTGCTCCAGACAAACAATGCCAGTTCTACGGGAAGATCCGGTTCGATCTCTCTGACCACGGGTACCGCCTGTGGAAGTTCTGGGTCAATAAGCCTGAAGTCTGGCGATGCAACGGCTGCTCAGGCTGGTCAAATCCTCATGTCTGTCGGGCTTTCGAGCTCCGGTGCGGGAGCGGCGATGTCTCTCGCTGCAGGCTCCTCCTCAGTAAGCGACGGCGGTGACCTCGCTCTTTTATCTGGCGCCAGTGCCGCACAGAGCGGGGGAGCCTCTATCATCACGGCCGATGGCGGAGCCACTTCTGGAGATAGTGGTTCGCTCACCATCGCATCAGGTGAGGCGAATGCGGGTTCCTCGGGCGCAGTCACAATTTCATCTGGACTAGCGAGCGACGGCGCCGCCGGTGCCATCACGTTCTCAGTCGGAACAGCAACCAGCGGCAACGGTGCTGATCTTACCATGACAGCTGGTGCAACAGACGATGGCAGCAGTGCTGGGGGAACTGTTTTAATAACAGCTGGTGCTGCAACCGGCCTCGCTGGAGTCGGAGGTGATGTGCAGATCTCGTCCGGAGAGGGCACCACATCTGCGGGAACTCTTTCTATTGGATCTGGGGACAGTACCGCAGGTACCTCAGGCGCTTTGACCCTCAGCACGGGCGCATCTCTATCTGCTAGCTCCGGGAGCATCTCGCTTACAACAGGCGCGTCAAGCACGGGAGCTTCCGGCAACATAGCCGTTTCTTCGGGTGCGTATCCAGTGTCTGTTCACAGGGACAGGTGTTTTTTTCGGGCAATCCGAATATGGGAATCTGAGAGTGCTTCCGATCCGGGATTATCTAGTCTCTTTCTGAGGTTAAAATATTTTCCCCATGGCCTTCTTTCATCATGGTGTTTTTTACCCTCCTTTCGTCCATTACTTTTTCCAACCTGTCTGTAATATAGGCGACTCTGCTAGTGGCAACGCCGGTGACATCTCCTTAGAAGGCGGTGCTGGCACACTAGGCGCTGGTGGTTCCATCTCCGTTGTTGGCGGCACAAGCACGGGGGAGGGTGGCGCGGTGGTCGTTACGAGTGGAGACGGCATATCGGCTGGCGGGGATGTCACAATTGCAACACCAGAGTCGAGTTCTGGCGACAGCGGCGACATCTTCTTCGCCTCGGGCGCTGCCACGAATGGAAACTCGGGCAAGGTGGCAATCTCCGCGGGTGGGTCGACAGGGGATGCAGGAGGTGTTGACCTGACTGCGGGTGACTCTAGTGTTGGCACTGGCGGTGACTTGACTATAGCTGCTGGCGATTCCAATGGCGCCGCCGGGGGCGCGGTATCCATAACTGGGGGCGCTTCCACGGGAGGTGCAACTGGCGACGTTTCTATTGCGACGAGTGCCTCCACGACAGGGCAAGCGGGCGATCTTGCGGTCATGACAGGCGATACGGGAGGGACCGCGGGCGATATAGGCATAGTAACAGGCCCGCGCCCCGGCGTCCCATCTGGTTCGGTGTCTTATATTGGAAATACGTTTTGCCTCTCGGGGCTCAAACTTGCCTCTGTGGGACGTGTATTACGCAGCACTCTGGTGTTGATATGACCTCCAATTATTTATATGCTGATCCGACTCCTCGTAGGCGACTCGACTGTGGGGGGGTCCGGTGACATCACTCTAAGCACGGGGACATCCACAGGGGACGGCGGTGATATCACCTTCCAGGCTGGAAGCTCGACTGCCAACACAGGTGGCGACGTGTCCATAACTGCCGGCGGTACCACAGGATCCGCCACACTCTCGAGTGAAGATGCCTACATCAAGCTCCAGGGCAACAATATTGATATTGTTAGTGGTGCCGCCGGTGATATTTCATTCGTGGTGCCGCAGACTTCTACAGCCGGGGGCACCATTGGCTGGGGCTTCAGTAGCAGTGGAGTTCCGTACGATGGCTCGGCAACATATGATGTCCGTCTCACCAACGACGGCACAAGCTCAATGTTCGTCTCCAACGTGCCCGTCCAAGTGACGACGCTGTACTACTCTTCAGATCGCCGCATCAAGAAGGATTTTCGGCCGGTCGACACTGAGGATCTGCTTCATCGACTACAGAAAGTGCAAATGACGGAGTACGGGTATTCAGATGAATGGCGTGCGGTGAGGGGCATACCTGACAAGCGAGTGCGTGGCGTTATTGCCCAGCAGCTCAATGAGATATTCCCAGAGCACATTACGATTCTCGACAAATATGCCCTGCCGGACAAAGACTTCAAAAAGGAGTCATTTTACCAAGTTGATAAACAGGGTCTTGTCCTCGATGTGATTGGTGGGCTTCAGGCCCTTCATGAACGGTACTCCATCGGCGAGTCCACAGCCACAGAATCTGGAGCCCTTCGCATGACAACGAAAGATGCGCCAATCTCTGGTGCGATACTGCTCAAGACTGGTGATGCGTCCTCAAGCTCGAGCGGTGATGTGAGAATCGAGAGTGGCATTGCAAACAGTGGTGAGAGCGGGTCCATATCACTTGTGACAAGCGCGGAAGCTCGAGAAGCAGGAGATATTGTGATGTCTGCTGGTGTCGGCGCTAGAAATGGCGGAAGTATATCCCTGACTGCGGGTAACAGCGAACGGGCAGGTGACATCGCGCTTAGCTCGGCGAGGGGGGGCATTGCCCTGACCACTGGTGAGACACTAAATGGTGGCAACGGAATCACCATCACTGTTGGTGACGCTCCAACAGACAATGGTGGCGAGATCTTGCTTGCCGCCGGGCATTCGATCGACGGCAATGGCGGCATTGTGCAGCTACATGCTGGTGATGGGAATATGTTGGGCGGGGACCTCCAAGTCATCGCAGGCGATGGTGATGTAGGTGGAGGTATCTGCTTGAAAGCTGGGGCCGGTAATGATCAGGGTGGTGAACTATACCTGACAGGTGGTCGCAGCTCTGAAGGGGCTAGTGGTGATTTAGGCATCGCTAGTTCTGATGGCGCTGAGACCGGAGATGTAGTGGTCAAAACGGGGGAATCGACTCGAGGCAATTCAGGCGAGTTGTCCATCACAACAGGTCATGCCGCTAATTCTGCTGGGAGTATTTCGCTTTGTACTGGCCAGGGTGCCACCACTAGCGGTACAATTGATATCCTTTCAAGTGGGTCATCAAATGGGCGCGGGGGGGGTCTGACCCTCGCTTCAGGCACAGGCACAAGTGGTGGGCATGTGGGCATAGATGGTAGCAGCATCGCGCTGAACGCAGGCAGTTCTGCTGGGGGTTGTGGTGGAGGCGTTGATATCCAAGCTGGCTCTGGCCTTGGAGGAGGCGACGTCGTGGTGAACGCTGGGGGGTCGCTTGTGCTCGAGACTGGTGCTAGCTCTGAGAGCTCAGGCGGTAACGTTACTGTGGCTACGTCGGGGGGACACGCTTCCGGCGATATCTCCATTTCTTCCGAGCGGGTGGAAAGCGAGAGTGGAAACGTGATTCTGGAAACTGGCGACGCACCTGTTGCTGCTGGTGTCATCTCTATCCTTGGAGGCAATTCCGGGGGAGCGTCCGGGTCGAGCGTTGCTTTCGAAGCTGGCAACGCGGCCACTGATTGGGGTGGAAGTGTGGACATTGTGGCAGGTGGTGGATGCGAGGGCGGTTGCATCGTGGCAAGGGCAGGCGATGGCGGCAGCAGCGCTGGTGGCAATGTTGATCTCACAAGCGGGGGCTCAACATCTGACTCCAAGAGTGGCGGCATTACAATCGAGTCTCGTGCGTGTGCACAGAGGTCCGGGGACGTCGAGGTCTGTAGTGGTCGTAGTGGTGAGTATGAATCGGGCGGGCTCATGATCTCGACTGGCGATGCGAATCAAGACAGTGGCTCCGTCAGCATCAGTGCGGGTCGTAGCTTGGCGGGGAGTAGTG
>Ga0257106_1001315_pt1 | contig 12533 bp, 13 predicted proteins | sample LP_taG_3_FD_190177 | JGI IMG/M metagenome (GOLD analysis project Ga0257106, IMG submission 190177) | Marine microbial communities from Northeast Subartic Pacific Ocean, Canada - LP_J_2011_P26_10m | ecosystem: Environmental > Aquatic > Marine > Oceanic | place: Canada: Northeast Subartic Pacific...
TATAAACAAAGAGTCCTCATTTCTTAGCTCTTTTTTTATTAATTCGAAATGTCCATTTTCATTTGCTATAATTCCTTTATTACTTGAAAAATAGACTGTCGCAAATGGTATTGGAGATAAAGTTATTGAGTCTAAAACCTTAACCAAAGTGGATTGTGCGTTAATATTACAAGCAAATAATAATAAAAATATATAAATTGTTTTTTTCAGTTCATACATGGATTCTAAAAATAATTTTTTTTGACGACATTAAATTATTAGCTTGATTCAAATGTAATAGCGTTTTCAATACTAAATTGGAAAATGTTCTGAATGTCAAAGTAATGATTCAAACGTCAAGGTAAATATTGTTTATGCTGTTATCAATTAGAAAATTGGTATTTATACTCAAAATTATTCAGAATCAAATCTTTGAAAATGTCATTTTCCTGAAAATCTATAATTATACCAGGTAAAGATAAAATATTAATAATTAATAGAACAACCCAAATTGCAAATATGACGATAAAAACATAACGATTAACAACACTTTTTTTGAAAACTATTTTAGTAGTTAAAATAATCAATAATAGCACAAAAATTAAAAGACTAAGACATAAAGCAAGTGTAAAATAGAAGGGAATTATTTCTAAGATTTCATTTAGAAAAGAAAAAGTAATAAATTTAAATTGAATAAGAATTATAGTAATTGTTATACTGATTATGAATAATGAAAAAAAAGAGGCAATAAAAAATAATGTTAGTTTTAGAAATTTTAGTAAAATATAAATTGTCTTTTCCAGAACAGGTGCTAATAATCTAAAAGGAAATAGAAGAGTTTTTGTTAAACTGCTTTCTTTATCACTTACTGTTCCTGTTTTTTTTTTAATAAAATTTTCAATATTGGATAAATTTATATTAAAGCCAGACATATTCATTTTTTGTCCTATTGTTTTGGCTTCCTTAGTAAATACCCACAATAATAAATAAAATAATAAGCCTGCCCCACCAAAAAACAAACTAGCAAAGAAAATTACCCTAATTAAATTAACATCAATCTTTAGATAATTAGAAAGACCTTTAGACACTCCACCAATTATTCCATTCTCTTTATCTCTAAAGAGAATTTTTTTCAAATTAGGATCAAAATCATTTAACGGAATTCCTAGCCATAAAATAGTATATACTATTAAATTAAGAGGAACAGCTATAAAAAATAAAATCCTAACAATTATTGGGTCAATTTTAAAATATTGAGCAATCCCAGAACAAACCCCAGCTATAATTCTATTGCTGGAATCTCGATATAATTTTTTTGATTCATTATTTGTTTGCTGAGAGTCTGATTCATTATCCGATGCTCCATAAACGTCCTTAAAGTCGTCTAAAGTTCCCATTATACCAATCATCATTTTAACATCCTTTAGAATTATAATTTTTTTATGAGAACTGATTTTAGATGAGAAATTTTCAGCTATGCGTAATTCAAAATCTTTAATAATCTCTCCTTCATTATCTATTTCTTGAAAATATTTTTTTACTGAATCTAAATACTTTTGTAAAATTTCATAAGCATCTTCATCAATATTAAAAATCGTATAAGCGATATTTACTGTAAATGTTTTATTCATTTTTTTATTTTTAATAACTTTTTCACAGACGCATCTAACTCATTCCATGAAACAATTAATTCTTTTATGTGTAAAGTTCCCTGGTAGGTTATAGAATAATATTTTCTTGGGGGACCTTGGTCAGACTCTCTCCACACGTGTTGAATATATCCAGATTTCTTGAGTCTATTTAACAATGGATATACCGTTCCTTCTACAACTAATATTTTAGAATTTTTAAGTTCATCAATAATGTCTGATGTATACACCTCGTCTCTAGAAATTATTTGTAAAATGCAAAATTCTAAAAGACCTTTTCTGATTTGTATTTTAAAATTATCTGTGCTCAAAATCAGTTTTCATCTAATTCGTTTTTCTCTATAGTTATTATGATAGTCTTTTTAATTCCGTCTTTTTCCTCTTTATCCTCTGAGGAAATAATCCATTCTCCTTGAATTCCGTCAATATTCTCTCCATCAACCGTTAAGTTAATGGTAACGGTAGGTTCGATATCGAATCTACAAGAACTAAGAGTAAAAAAAATCAATAAAGTAAATAATATTTTTTTCATTTAAATAAATTTTAATATTATACATAGTACTTTGTTATACATAGTAGCAAAGTTAAAAAAAATATCATTAATTACAACTTTTTCTTAAAGAATCTAAAATACAAGAACAATAGAGTTAGAAACCCGAGTACATAAGGTATAATCATTAAGTAAACTATTCCGTCATTTAAACTTTCTGCAGTCTTTTGATCTGCACCAGACTCCAAAACCGCTCTACACATAGCGCATTGATAATTATAAATAAATAGTAAAACACTCATTAGTAATATGGGGATATCATTAAATAAACCACCACTCCAGTTACAGCTACATAAAGCCAAATTGGGAAAGTGATTTTAGATATTTTCTTATGTTGGTCAAATTGAACCTGAATAGCCTTAACATAACTAGTAAGAACCAATGGTATTAAGATTATTGATAAAATAATATGCGATATTAATATAAAATAATATACATACGCTATTACTCCCTCTCCACCAAAAGGTGTCGGGTCAGATGTCATATGGTATGCAATATACATAACCAAAAAAACCAAAGACAATGCTATACATGTTTTCATGATTCTTTGATGTAAAACTCTTTTACCTGCCTTAATTGCCCTAATTGCCAACACTAATAAGATAGCTGTAAAACCATTGATAGTTGCATATATTGGAGGGAGAAATGTAAGAGGAGTGGCATCAGGAATCTTAACTGTAAACAAAATAGCAACAATAACAGGTATAACTATAGACACTACTACAATTAGGGTATTATATATTTTTGATTTATTAGATTTCATCATTTAATAACTTTAATATATCTTCTTTTAACATGTCAACTCCTTGTTTTTCGGAATTTTCGTCTTCAATTCCCAAATAATAAACTATCGGAGAACCCATAGAATTAGTTCTTGAACGAATATAGCCGTTCTGGTCTATTAAAGCAAAAAAGCCTTGGTGTTCAAATCCACCCGCAACATCTGGATTAATGGATGAAAAAATATTAAATCCAGAATTGGAAAGATCATAAATATCAGTAACATCTCCAGTTAAAAAGTGCCAATTTTTGGATTTAACTTCAAGTAATTCTGAATACTCTTTTAAAACTTTCGGAGTATCATGATCCGGATCAATAGTAAAAGAAGCGATTCCAAAATCATCTCTGTCCCCAAACTCATTGTCAAGTATTTTCATGTTTTTATTCATTTCAATACAAATAGAAGGACAGGATGTAAAGAAAAATTCAGCAATAAAAACCTTGCCTAAAAAATCTTCATTACCAATAAAGAGATTGTCTTGGTTTAAAAAAACAAAGTCTGATACTTTCTTTTTTTCACCATTTAATTTTACAAAGCTTAATTCTTTTGAATTATCTAATCGAGTGTCATACTTAATGTTATTTGCCTCAAATCTTTCCATAATTTTTGGAAAGAACCAGATTCCAAAAATCAATATTATAAATGAAATTCCTATGTAAGAATATTTTTTCATTTAAAGCTGATCTTTATAAATATTATTCTTTTTAAGCGCCATTCTATACTCTGCCAAAATAACTTTTACATCATCCACCATGTTGTTGTTTATATCAGCAACAAATCTTGAGTCATATCCGAATTTTGCACCATCCTCATCATCTCTTCCTCTCAAATTCCCCTTTCTATCAATTATAAAAACATGAGAAGTTCCTAAATTAGAATCTAGTTTAATATCTGTTTTCAAACTGTTAAAAACATTCATTAAATTTTCATCGCTCATTGTAATAAACTTCCAATTAGTAAAATCTGTTTGGGTAAGTCTATTCATTTCCTTAATTAAATTTTCAGTTAAGATTTTTGTACCCTCTGGCTGAATCATTATAAACTGAAAATCTTTGAATTCGTTAAACCTTTTAAAAATTTCTTGATTTAGATTTCCCGCATCGCCATATTTCTCTTCAATATTATTTCCAAAAAAACCAAGAACTGTTATTTTGTCTTTTAGACTCTCGTTGGAAATGTCAGAGATGTCCTTAACATTTTTCGTTAGCACTGGAAGTTTGGCAAAATGATTTATGCCAGAAGCAAAAAAAAGATAAACTACTAGAGGCAAAACAAACAGCGTAGTAAGAACAACGTACTTTTTCATAAAAGAAAATTATTTAGTTTGGACTAAAAATTCCAACTGACAAAACCTTCGTACATCACGTCAAAAATATAATTCCCTTCGACAAGAAGAATAAATACCAAGTATGCAATTAGAAAAATAAGAGTAATCACAACTGAAGCTTGAAGACCACTTGTTTCATCTCTGAGATGCATAAAGTCCCAAGCTATATAATATGCTTTTACTAATGTTAGAATAATAAAAATCCAATTAATGATTTTTGCACCCAAAAAAATGTTCATCAATACTTCAGGCTTAACAATTCCTAAAACAACTTCAATGATTGTTACTATAGAAAGAAATATTAAAACTCCCCATATTTTTGATTGATTAGACCTGAACTTTAAAAGTCCTCTAAAAATCTCTAATTTATGTGTATTATCTGCCATTTGTAAAAGTTATACTAGATAAAAGAATGTAAAAACAAAAACCCAAACTAAATCGACAAAATGCCAATATAAACCAACTTTTTCTACCATTTCATAGTGACCTCTTCTCTCGTAGGTTCCGACAAGAACATTAAAGAAAATGATAATATTAATAACCACGCCAGAAAAAACATGAAAACCATGAAAGCCGGTAATAAAAAAGAAAAAATCTGCAAACAATCTATTCCCATATTCGTTACGAACTAAATTAGCCCCCTCAACCACATATTTAACTTCATTAATTTTTTCTAACGATTCTTCTCTGCTTAAAATAATCTTGTTGCCTTTTTCATCAATTTTTTCAGTTTTAATCACAATATCTGGATTTGAATTAAAACCAGTAATGATTTCATCTACTGTAAAAGAAGGTAAAGTAGGCTCATTGTAAAACCAAACTCCTTGTTTGCTATCATGCTGAACTCTTTCATCTGGAATTTCAAAAGCGATTTCTTCCAATCCTACTCTTTTTTTAGGATTGTCTTTGTAAACAAATTGATAAATTTGCCCCCCAGTAGTTTCTACAGCACCATATTCTCCATTAATAAAATTTTTCCATTCCCAAGCTTGAGAACCTACAAATATTGCTCCTCCAATTATAGTCAAAGCCATATAAAATGTAACCTTATCTTTCTGCATATGATGCCCCGCATCAACAGCCAAAACCATTGTGACAGAGGAAAAAATCAAAACAAAAGTCATTAAAGCCACATAATACATTGGGGCATCTACCCCATGAAGAAAAGGGAAGTGATTAAAAACTTCATCAGCAATTGGCCAAGAATCTATGTTTTTAAATCTAGAAAATCCATATGCTACAAGAAATCCAGAAAATGTCAAAGCATCTGAAACAATAAAAAACCACATCATCAGTTTTCCATAACTAGATTTAAAAGGCTGGTTACCTCCGCCCCATAAATCCTCGTCTTCTATTGTTGTTGAAATTGTTGAACTCATTTGTGTACTAAAATTAAGATTGTAAAGTTACAAATTTTAACTATTTAAAGAAATATAAAAAAACAAACAAATACAGCCATAAAACTCCAAGAAAATGCCAAAAAGTAACTGCCAGTTCAAATCCTAATTTTTCAACTTTGTATTTGTTTTTATAATTATTTGCCATAACTACAATTAGCACTATTAAACCTGCAAAAAGGTGAGCTAAATGAAGAACTGTTAAGACATACAAAAAAGATGTTGTGACTGTACTTTGAGCTCCAGTGAAAAAATAACCCAAGGAGACCAGTTCATTGAAACCTAAAAATTGAGATATTACAAATATTATTCCCAAAATAAAAGTAACAAAAAGCCAAAATGTTGTTTTTGAAACGTCGTTGTTTTTTACATTTTTTTTGGAAATAGCAATAGAAATACTACTTAAAAAAATTACTAAAGTGCTAATTATAAATGCGAAAGGCAATTCAAAATCTTTTAGCCAGTCTGGCCTTGATTTACTTACAATATATGCACTTGTTAAGCCAGCAAAAGTCATGGCAATACTAAGCATTGAAAATAAAAGCATCATTTTTTTTGCCTTTATTGTTTTTAAGCGAATTTCTTGTTCATTCAACTCCATATATATATTTTATCAATTACGTAAACTATTTGTACTAACGTCAAACATATTACACTTGCGGCAAATAAACTTTTTGCTGAGTCAGTAGTCATCTTATTGTATAAATTAACAGAAAAATACAGCATCACTAATCCAATGATGCCAATTAAAATTGCAGAAAAAACAGAAAGGTGTAAATCTCCTGTGAGACCACTCACTGGAAAAACAGAAATCATAATCATCCATATTGTATAAAGAACTGTTTGAAGTGCAGTAGCTTTATCTTTCTTTTTAGTAGGCAACATATTAATGCCTGCTTTTTTATAATCTTCGTGAAGCATCCATCCAAGGGCCCAAAAATGAGGGAATTGCCAAAAAAATTGAATAGCAAATAAAAACCACGCTTCAATGCCTAAACTGTTAGTAGCTGCTACCCAACCAAGCATGAAGGGAATAGCACCTGGAAATGCACCAACAAATACAGAAAGAGGAGTTTTTGTTTTTAAAGGAGTATAAACACAAGCATATACAAAAATAGATATAGCTCCAAAAAGTGCAGTTTTAGGATTTATTTTATACAAAATTACTATTCCAACTAGGGTAAGAAATACGGAAATTATAAAAGCAGTTGAGACAGAAACTCTTCCTGATGGAATTGGTCTATTCCTGGTTCTATCCATTAAAACATCTAAATCTTTTTCAATTATTTGATTAAATGAGTTTGAGGCACCAACCATGCAGTAACCTCCAATAACAAGCAGCAAAACAATGGATGTGTCGTAAGTTTCTGCAGCGATTAGATAACCTGCTATTGAAGAAAAAACCACGCTAATTGCTAGTCTTGCCTTAGTTAATTCAAAGAAATCTTTTAGTGTAGATTTAAATGTATGATTAACTGAATCAATTTCTGTTTTGTAGGAACTAATAGCCATAAATTAAATAGGGCGCAAAGTTAGCACAGAATAATAGAGTAAACAATTATTTGATTGATATTTAAGTCTTTAAAACTAGTCTAATTTAATCTAAATGTAACAGGAATGCTAAAAGGCACCCTAACTGGTCTTCCTCTCTGTTTTCCAGGTGTCATTTTAGGAAGTTTATTAATAATTCTAACAGCTTCTTTTTCCAGGTTTTTATCTGGTCCCCTACTTCTAATTCCACTAATATTCCCATCTTTTCCAATCATAAATTGAACAAAAACTCTTCCTTGAATACCCATTTCTTGAGCAATTTCTGGATATCTAAAGTTGTCGATGATATGCTTTTGAATTTTTTCTTGAAAACATTTTCTTCTTTGAGACTTAGCCACTCTTTCACAACCTGGAAATAATGGAACATCCTCAATAATAGCAAACGGAACATCCAAGTCCAGTTCTTCTTCCATAACCTCTACCTCCTCAACAATTTCTTCTTGATCTGTTTCCGTTGATTCTATTATTGTTTCTTCTATTTCCTCCTCATCCTCAACTATCTCAATAATTTCAGGAGCTGGTGGTGGTGGTGGTGGTGGTGGTGTTTTAATTTGTTCAGTAATCGGAATTTCTTCGTCGTCATCGTCTTCAACATTTAATGACTCCAAATCATATTGCCTTTCATAAGATTTAAACTCAATTGCTTGCCAGGAAACAAGTAGCACTAAACATAAGCCAAATGCTAACATCAAACTACTATATTTTCTTAAATCAGCCTGTGGATTTTTTTTTCTTTGCATAATTGATTTATATACTTGAAGCTAAAATAAATTTTTTTTTTTAAAATGAAAGCTATAACTGTTTATTTTTAAGAATATACAGGGAACTTATTGAAAACCCTATAAGAATTCCTAAACTATTTGCAATAATGTCCGCAATTTCAAAATATCTTCCAATTGGTAATATTCCTTGACAAATTTCTGTAATGAGTCCTATAAAAAAAACTAGTGCTAAGTAAGACCATTTAATTTTTTTTATTTCTAAAAATCCTAATATTAGCCACATAACTGACATAATTAGATAAACTATAAGATGAAGAAATTTATCAAATTGAAAAAGCTCAAATTTCGGAAATGGAAGTTGGGGAATTGGAATTGTAGAAATTATAATTATTAAAACAGTGTAAAGGAATGTGACTTTTTTTAACACAGTCTTAAGCTCCAATAAGTTCCTTATAAGATTCTGAATTTAAGAGTTCTTCTAATTCCTCAGGATTTTGAATTTCCATTTTTATAATCCATCCTTTTTCATAAGGGTCGTCATTAATTAATTCTGGATTATCTTCTAAACCTTCATTCATTTCTGTAATTTTTCCTGAAACTGGTAAAAATAAATCTGATACAGTTTTAACTGCTTCTACAGATCCAAAAATTTCTTCCTTTTGTAATTCCTCACCCAAAGCTTCGATTTCTACATAAACAATATCACCAAGTTCACCTTGAGCATAATCGGTTATCCCAATAATTGCCTGATTGCCCTCTACTTTAACCCACTCGTGATCTTTAGTGTATTTTAATTCCGGTCTAATTTCCATCTTTTAATTTTTATTTGGTAAATGTAAGTTTTAAAAATATTTTTTCATAACAATTTTTATTCCCCAAAATTATACCTTAAAGTCATTCCGGATCTTATAGTAGTTTGAGGAAAAGCAGTAGAAATGGCAAACTCTGAAAATAAATGATCATAAAAAAATACGGCATTAAAACTTTTACTTAAAGCATAATCAGCAGAAAATTTCATTGAATATATAGATTGACCTGCCGTAACTTTATTGTCAAGAATATCTAAATTTCTAATAATGGTAATGTTGTCACGTAAACTTAAATCAGCTTTTAGATTCAAATCTCCTTTTGAAACTCTTTGACTTCCTCCAATTCCATTTCTAAATTTTAAATCTTTGATTCTGTAACCTAAACCAATAGAATAATCCATCCCTGAAATTTCTGTTAGCAGATTATTGTCTAAACTTAACGAAAGAGCTCTGTCTTTTTTTAATTCCATTACAACTCTCATAGAGTTTTTTAATTCCATGTCTATTTTTAAGAGAGGATTAAATTGCTCCACTAGATTTATATTTGTATATAAAATTTCATTTAAAAAATTTCCTGATGTATCTTTTAATTGGTCATTTGTTGAATCAAATTCTAAATTAGATTTATAATTATTTAAAGTATAACTAGATCTATAAGAATGTCCCAGACTAAATCTTTTAAATCTTTCTTTAATAAATTTAATATTAATTAAACCTGTATATTGAATAGACCAGTTAGGCAATGGGGTGCTTCTAATTGCACTTAGAGAAATTGTAGTTGGATCTTCTCCAGAATAAGCAGAAATAAATGAAGGAATTAAAACAGATTGATTATTTTTTCCATAACCTTTAGGAAAACCATCTTCGTCAAATTCTCCATTTGAATTTCCATTAACAAAAGCTAACCTTTCAGCAATTATCAATCTGTTGTTTTGAAAATTCAAAAAGGTTTCCGATTTATATTGATCGCTATTTTTGAAAGCTGTTTTAATTAAAATGGAGGAAATAGCAAAGTTTCCAGATGAATTGGGAGTAAGTGCATTGTACTGATTTTCAGAAATTAAAAAGTTTTCTGAAAAATTTTCTGAGTATGTTCTATTAGCCTTTATATCAATTTTTAAGTCTTTAATCCAACTTATTTCAGCAATTAAATCAAACTTAGTATTGAAAACTCTAGAGTACTGTTCATTAAAACTGGGAAAATCTGTTAACCATCCATTTTTTGCAGCCTCATATCTAATATCTGATTGGCTTCCAAAAACAAAAGCTAAAGAGGGTTTGGAGGTCCCAAAAAATCCCAAAGATTGAGTATAACCAGGTAAAACCTGACCATTATTTTCAGCATAATTTAATTTTAATCTTGTAAGGCCTGTAGCTAAACCAATTATTGAATTAGTTAATTTATCTTGAACTTTTTTAGGTTTTTTCTTTTTTTCTAATCCAATATTTTTATAAAACTTAGACATATTAAAAGAAGCATTCATAGCGTGAGTATTGGCGTTTTGAATTGTATTTACACGACCTAAAACATTACCTAACTCATCCTCAACTAGAGCCATGGCATCAGAACCTCTTTCCCAGTTAAAATCTCCCGAATAATTATAATTACTAGAAATAAAATTAATAAATGGAAACAATTTAAAAGGTAAATCATAACTCAATCTAAATGATTGATTATGAGAATTAGTTTCTCCAGTATTCCAAAAGCCATCCCAAATTTCAAATTCTTTATTAACTATATTATTCCCCTCTGAATCAGTTTGATAATAATTCTTAACTATACTGTTGTTTGATGCAGAAAAATCTAATCTCAAAGAGTTTGTTAAATTTTGACTCAAGCTAAGGTCCCAATCAAAAAGAAAGTTTCTTTGTTGAATATCAGGTAAAGCAATTTGTTTTGAAGCATCTGCACCTTCTATGTAAACCTCTCTAAATCTTTGACTGTTGAAACTTCTATTGATATTAGTATTGAAAGAAACACTTGAAAGAAGTGGGTTAATATTGAATTCACTAATCCATTGCAAGTATTTATTTTCGCTAATAAATGCAATTGATTTAAAAGGTGAAATAACAAAAGGCTCAAAACTAAAACTATATTGAGCTCCTGCTCTAACTGTCTTACGAGTTAAGTTTTCTACTTCATAATCATGTTCTTCTTCTTGATTATAATTATAGGAAAAATCAAAATTTTCAATATCATAAAATCTTTCTTTTTGATCTTGTGATCTATTTTTTTTCAAACCTAACAAGCTAATACTCTTGGACTTTTTAAATGAAATTGCTTGTTCTCTTATTGAATCTCTTTGACTTTTTCTTTGAGCAGAACCCAATCGATCACTTAGTTTTATATCCTGATAAAAAGGATCGTATTCCGGGGTGGTTATTTGTTGGTTTACACTATATGCTAATGGAACTTGTATTCCCCATTTTTCAGGAAGAAATTTTCCAAAATTAGCGCTACCAATAAATCCATATTGTTTAAATTCTTCTCTACTTCTTTGATTTGGTGTTTTATCTATAGATCCAAATCCAACGGTTGACATTTTTCCAGAAACAGAAAAATTAGCAACATCAGCAATATTAGCATCAAGAGAACCTAATGCAGACCATCCACCTTTTCCATCTATTTCAGAGAGTCTTAATTCATTAAACCAAACTTCTGCATTTAGTACGTCCCCATTTTGTGTGGAAGGGTTTTTTACTCCAATCATTAAAGTTTTTATTCCTCCAATCGTTGGATTTCCTTTAATTGCAAACTTGTATTTTTTGTCTCCAGGCAAACCGGAAATTGAGGAAAACTCGTCAATAGCTTGGAGATCTTCATTAAAATATAAAATCTCTGATAAGTTTGAGCTACCTGTGATAGCTAAAGCCTTTAATTTGGTTAATGTTTCTAAAGAAAAATCAATAGAATTTGATTCCGGCTCCCAAACCTGATCTGCACTAAATTTATTAGAGCTACCTTGACTAAAGGCAGTTGGTTTTAAAGGTACTTCAATTTGATAATAATTGTCTGTAAAATCGGAACCCATACGAATAAAACCAACTAATCTTTTATCATAATCTTCTGTAGAACCTTCACCAGGCAATACTGGACTGCCCTCAACTGATTCTGCATGTATAAACATTTTTAACGTCTTATATTGTCTCATGTCAAAATCTAAATTTTTATATACTGCCCTTGAATCTTTAGGTTGAAGACTAGTTACCTTAAGGGTCATTGACTGTTCATTTTGCCTTATAATTGAGCTGTTTGAATTTATTTCTTCTCTTTGTACACCAGGTGGAAGAATATAATTAACTGGAACTCTGTTCTCGTTTTCTAAAATATTCACTGAACCAATATCAAAAGATGTATTAGGGTAGGAAATATTCTCCTTGTTTAAATTTTTAGAATATCTTTTCCAATCTGTTCTTACTAAATCTAGAGTTCCAAATCTGAGAGTAACTGGGTTAGAAAAATCTTTTAATAAAATTCTCATAAAACGGATAGATCGTAAATTATCTATTCCATTAACTGCATTGAAGTATGGGCTGTACTTACTGCTCTTGTAAAATTGTTTAAAAACCGGTACTTTAAATTGAATCCATCTAGTTTTTTTTGTTTGCCCATTTGGAAGTTCAACCTCTACATTATCTCTAACATCACTAATAAAAGGATGATTTCCTACATCCATATTTTTTTTAATTGGTATACTGTATTCAAAATAACTATCAATAGTATTCATTGTATTATCTTGATTTACATCTTCAGTGTCTGGTACAGTT
>Ga0257106_1001319_pt1 | contig 12509 bp, 11 predicted proteins | sample LP_taG_3_FD_190177 | JGI IMG/M metagenome (GOLD analysis project Ga0257106, IMG submission 190177) | Marine microbial communities from Northeast Subartic Pacific Ocean, Canada - LP_J_2011_P26_10m | ecosystem: Environmental > Aquatic > Marine > Oceanic | place: Canada: Northeast Subartic Pacific...
ACGCGATCAATGTGGCTCGTCTTGTTCTTTTCCGTGCTCGCCGCGGTCTCCGTCGATGCCTCGGCCACTCCGGCCGATCATACCGGCGCTGAATCGAGCCACGAGACCACGCGGGCCACGAACGTGATCCCCGGCGACGACTCCCGTCATCCCGCATCCCTCCAGCTCACCATCCACGCGTTCGGCGCCAACATCGAAATCGACCTTGAACGCAACGACGAGCTCTTCTCGCCGGATTATCGCGTGCTCGCGTGGAATCCAGCGTCGAACGCGCATCAGCTCGTCGGGAATCACCCCGGGACGGATCACTGCCACTATCGCGGGCGCGTGCGGAACGCAAACCCTGGCGTGCGCTCCCGGGTGGTGCTCTCCACGTGCCACGGGCTCAGCGGGATTCTCCAAATCGGTGACGAGACCATCACGCTCAAGCCCGCGGAACGAGATGCTGAACATCGCCTCGATGCCGATGTCGTCGCGACGATCGATACCAACGCCGACGGTTCTTTCGGCCCCATCCCAGTCGGGGAGGTCCTCGGCGAGAGTTCTCAACGACCGCCGGAGTTCTCACCTTTGGATTCCCGTCGGGCGTTGCTCGGGGGAGGCGGCGGCGGCGCTGATGCGTTCGAGTACACGGCGGGTCCTCAGACGATTGTCATGCGGATGCTGGTCATCAACGACAACGATCGATGCAAATTCTTCACGGCGGGCGCGTCGATGACGTCCGCGGAGCAAACCAAGATGGAGGTTCAGACCAGGCACATCATGAACATGGTGGCGTGGACGTACGAGACCATCTCTGACGAAGTGAGCTTCCGCATCGTGCTCGCCGGGCAGGTGAACTGGTGCGCTGGGAATCCGTTCTCGATGAACGCGTTCGCACTCGGCGATCACAGCGGCAAATACGATGAATCGATCCAATATTACCAAACCAACCGTGGTACCTCCATCATCGACCCGGTGGATCTTGAGGAGAAATTGCAGGCGTGGATCTACTCTAACCAAGCATCGCTTCCCCCATTTGATGTCTTTCACGTGTTCACTCCAAATATATTTCAAAACGCGGGGGGCGACCTTAAGCTTGCGTCTGGATTCGCCAACATGGATCGACCGTGCTATGCAATGGGCGTCGACGGAGGAATGAATATCGACAATGACCAAATAGATTTGCATGTAACCGCTCACGAGCTCGGTCATAACTTTGGTCTCGATCACGACATAGGTCCGGGTTGCCACGAATCAGATATATATCACATCATGTCTGGAGCAGGAAGCGATAGCTCCGAGGGCAAGAAGCAAGTTCGCGTCTTTTCAACGTGTTCCGTGGACGCTATGCTTAAATTACTGCAGGATGGTAAGCTCGACTGCCTCAAAGGTCCGGGTCATCGAAGCACCACCGGTCGATGCGGCAACGGCATCATAGATCCTGGAGAAGTCTGCGATTGCGGCGCGCTCGACTGCAGTTCCGTAGACGCGTGCTGCGATGGTACCACGTGTCAGCTCGCGACGGGAGCCACGTGCGCCAGGACTGAGATTGGCGCCGGCGGCGACGAGAGCGTCGAGTCACCCCGTTCCTGCTGCGACGCGGCGACGTGCGCACCCGTCGCGGCGGGAACCGTGTGTCGTGCCGCCGTTGACGCGACGTGCGATGCGCCCGAGGTTTGCGACGGTACCAGCTCTTCGTGTCCCGCCGACGCGCCCGCCGTCGCGCTCGGGACTCCTTGCGCTGGAATCAACGGGGATCGTGGATCGTGCTGGGGGCGATTCGGGCAGCAGGGACCGTTCCGGTGCTCAAATCGTGATTTATCTTGCACCTCACTCACTGACTCTGGTCTGTATGGGCTCGGCTGGACTAATCCTCCACGCGGCGGTGCCCACGCCGCCGCCGGTACGTGCTCGTTCGGTGATCACTGGCAAAGAAACGGGTATCCTTATGACCCCGCGGCGGAGAAGTTCACCGCGGCGCACTGCGACGGCGGCGGGACTGGAAAAATGGTTTGTTTCAGCGGCACCGACTGTTCTGCTTGGTGGCACGATGGTTTAGATCGGTCGTACGCTTTGGCCGGTTTCCCGTGTGGTGACATCGGTCCCGACGGCGTCTACGAGAGCGTGTGTGACGGCGGATCCGGACACGACCGACACCGACACTTGGCCATTGACTTCCAGGACGGATACAACTACGACGGATCTAACCAACCACAGTGGTATCCGTCCAAGTGCGTGGCGACGTCGTCACTGCTGAAGCCTCCGCCGCCGCCGCCCCCTTCCCCGCCGACCGCGCTGCCACCGTTCCCACCTCCGTTTCCGCCGCCGGCGCCGTTCGCGACGACGACACTATTCGTCGACGTGACAACTTTTGATAACGCCGACTCCAGCGGCAGATGGGATTGGATATGGCACATCGAGGGTTCCTTGGCTGCGGCGCTTCCGCAATCGTACGGGGAGCGCTACTCGAACGACCGGGACTCGTCAACCTCGTGGACACGCGCGACGTTCTCCTTGAAAGCGCGAATGACCATCCCGGGCATCGCCACCGTCGACGGCGTGTCGGACGCAGCGTTCACTCGCGCCGTCGCCGCCGATCTCGGCGTCGACGTCGACACCGTCGTCATCGTCAATAAGGCGCTCCACTCCCGCCGTCGTCGAGCTCGAGCTCTCCTCTCGAGCGGAGGCGTGACCGTCGACTACGAGCTCTCCAACTACGCGACGGTCGCCAACACGAGATCCGATCCTGACGGGTGGGGATCCGTGAATGCCAACATGACGAGGGAACTGTACGTCCGGAATCGAGTCCTGGAATCCGCGGCGTTCGCCAACGTCAACGCCGCGTTCGGTGCCTCGCCCGACGTGTCGGATCCACCGGCGAATCCGATGTCGGCCTCCTGCGAGCTGTTCATCATGGCCGGGAGTGTCGAGGAAGCCGCCGCGGTGCTCGCGAAGGCTGAGGAGCCGGGCTTCCCCGCCGAGGTCAACGCCTACATCAGGAGTTGGCATCCCACGCAGACGGCGATTGTGACGAAGGTCAGCGCGACGCCGGAGACGTACCATCCGCCGCCGGAGGAGGATGGCATATCGGACGGCATGATTGCGCTTTACGTGTGTATCGCCATCGTCGCCTGCGGATTGGCGGCGGGCGCCGCGTACCGATGGGGAGGTGCTCTTCGCAGAAAATTGGCAAACGCGAAGGTTGCGCCCGCATCAACCAAGGCGCCGAAGAGTACCAGCGCAAAGAAGGCGCCCGCACCACCCAAGGCGGCGAAGAGTACCAGCGCGAAGGTGGCGCCCGCACCACCCAAGGCGGCGAAGAGTTCCACCGCGAAGGTGGCGCCCGCACCACCCAAGGCGGCGAAGTGATGATGGACATCAAACCTGTAATAAAGCTCGCCAGGCCTCTGTCACGTGCGTACGAGCTCGAATGTTTGAAATCACAACCAACTCTCGACATCGCGTGTCCTACTACAGCTAGCCGCTCGCCGATATCCCACCCGCGGGTTCTCCGAACGTCTTTCGTATCCCGTCCATGATGATCTGCGGCGCGTACACTCGGGTAAACAGCCCGTTGGCCAGCAGTCTCTTCTTCAACCCTTGGTCCCTCCACACCACCCGCCGGTTGTAAAACTCTCGCATCTGCTCCTCGTTCATCTCGTCCCACTTGACGTATAAAACACGGTCAAAGTCCAGGATGAAGCACTTCTTTAAACTCTCCTCGTCCTTCGCGCACTCGCACCGGCCTTTCCTGGCTTTTATGTCGTCGAACGTCGTGTACGTGTAGTGCAGAATCGCCGCCTCCGCCGCCCACGCCTCCCGCGGGTCTTTGTCGTAGTTTGAGAACCTGTGAGCTCCGTTGGACCGAAGACCGGGTTGTACCCTCGCCGCTGATTTACCGTTGGCGTACGTGAGGAAGTAGTTTGGGTTCCGACCCGTCACCGCCTTGTAGTGTTGCATGTACGTCCGCTTGGTGACGTGCTCGAAGTTGCGTTTGAACAACGTAACCTCGCGAAACGGATCCTGTATTTTGAGAAGGTGGTCAATCCAATTGCCCATACGGACGAAATAAAAATAAAAATAAACTCACCTTGACGGCGTCGCTCTCGGGGCACGCCTCGTAGTTTGCAAAGACGACGTTGTCGATTTTGGGATGCACCTCCCCGAGGAAACTCTTCATGGACAGGTGAGCTTCTCCGCCCGGCCACATCAGCTCGTCGACGTCGATGTGAACCATCCAGTCCAGGTGTTCGGCCCGGGCTTGATCGATTGCGAGTTCCATGTTTAGGCTCTGTCGCACGAAGAGTTCGTTGTTGCACGGCTTGTCGAAGAAGTTCCCGAGCCAGTTCTCTTTCCACGCCCGCGACTTACCCCTCCGCTCGTCTAGTTCCGCGCTCGGTTCCCACACCGTCACCCCGGGGAACGCCACGAGCCGCTCCACGGCGCTTTTCTCCGCGGCTTGCCCTTCGACGAATAGAAAGAAATGCTCCACGCCCAGCAGCGCGTGGTACCTCATCCAGTCCAGGATCTTCCCCGGTGAGTCCGCGGTGGTGGTGCTGATCATGACCTTTAGTGTGTCGTGCTCGGATCCCGTCTGCGTGGGCAGGGTCACGTCGGATATTTTTGAGGTGGAGGTGGAGCCGCGCGTCCCTCCGAGGATCGGCGAGCCCGATGAGACGTCGTCACCGCCCGCGCCCCCACCGGCCCTTCGAGGATGCCCATGGGACGGGTGCTTGCTAACCTCGAGGTCATCCCGCGGCACCCACCGTTTGGTCCACTCGCGTGTTTCCCTCTCCGTCTGCGTCCTGGCGAAGCTCCGCTCCCGCGCCTGCGTTCCGAGGATTATCACGCAGAGAACCGCGACCCCGACGCCGAGGCAGCGAAACACCGTTCGCCGCTTGGCGCTCTCCCTGCGTGCCCCCATGTGAATGTGTGCGCTCTCACCCCGACGCGCGCGACACCCCTCACCGAACGCTCCGTGCGGCGGTACTCTGACGTGAGCCGAGGCGTCGTCTCGGATTTTCTCGGAAAGCAATTTTCTCGGAAAGCAGTTTCCTCGGAGACCAAGATCTGCGTCATCGTCACAACACGCCCACGCGCACATCTGAGACGCGGTCAGGACCTTGAACCCGACGCGTAGTCTATAAAACCCGCACAGGGCTGTTCGAGAAGCGACACGGGACGAACCCGCGCGCGAACCCGCCGTCGAACCACCACTCTCAACGGAGTGCCCCCGCCGGTGACCGATCGGGGCGTCTACTTCGGCACCACCCTACTACGAGCTAGAGATGGCACCACCCAAACGGCGCCGGGGAACCCCCGCGGAGGGTTCCAAGCAACCCGTCGTCGTCCCCGTGACTGATAATGCGCCCGTTACGGAGGAGCTGAGCGACGAGCCGGAGGAGCTCATGTGCCCCATCACGCGAACCATGTTCCGCGACCCCGCGCTCGTGATCGACTCCGGACAAACCTACGAACGGAGGGCCATTCGATCGCACGTCCGACAGTCGCGGAGCGGAGGAGTTAACAGGCGCGTCGTGGACCCGGTGACGCGCACGCCGCTGTTCGACACACGCACGGTCGTCAACTGGGTCGCGCGCAAGTGCGTCGAGGCGTGGCTCCAGCGCAACCCGGGCCGGACCCCCGAGGGATGGGACGACCGAGAGTTACCACCGCCCGGAGGGTACAAAGGCATCCGCCCCGAGGACATGGCGGTGCTCCGTGCGTTGAAGACGACGTGGGATAAGAAAGACTGGGTGTGGCCCGTCAAGGATGGTAGGAACTGGGACGAACCCGACCGCTGGAACGGTGTGGTGTTTGAGGACGGGCACGTCATGGAACTCTTATTCACCGAGAACGACGTGGCGGGTGGTGTTCCGAAAGTCATCGGGAAACTAACCGCGATGGAGACGCTGAACCTGTCGCACAACGCGATTACGTCAGTACCCAGAGAGATTGGCACGTGCGCCGCGCTGAAGCAGCTCGAGCTGACCGGGAACGAGCTCAAGCAGTTGCCGAAGGAGATCGGGGGGCTGAAGAGTCTGAAGACGCTGTTGATTCACGAAAACAAACTCGCCTCTTTACCCGACACCATCGGCAACCTGACCCAGCTGGAGGAACTGGACGCGAGCTGGAACGACCTCACCGTGCTGCCGGCCTCGATCGGCAAACTGGCGGAAAACCTAAAGTGTCTCAACCTGCAGGGCAACAAGCTGACAACGCTCCCGAAAGAAGTCGGCGCACTCAAGTCCCTCGAGTTTCTCAACCTCGCGCAGAACAAGATCAAAACACTCCCCGCCGAAATCGGGCAACTCGAATCCATCGACGAGTTAGACCTCTCGGACAACAAGCAGCTCAAAACCCTGCCGGAGTCGTTGCTCCTGTTGAAGTGGGAAGGTGCGAACGTGATCATCGACGACCGCGTGGACATCGGTTGCCACCCAAACGACTTTGAGGTTCTCAACGCGTTACGAACCCACTTCCCTTCGCTTACGAAAGCGTGGCCGGAGTCCAAACCTCCGAAGGATTGGAAAGGTGTGAAGATCGTGTGCGGGGATGTGGATTATCTCACCCTGAAGAAGATGAAACTGACCGGCGAGGTGCCGGCGATCATCGGCAAGCTCGCGGCGGTGAGGCACATCGACCTGTCGGACAACGACATCACCTCTCTTCCCGCCGAGGTTGGCAACCTTCTGTCCCTCGATCACCTGTGTCTCACGAACAACCCGCGACTTAAGAAGATCCCGGGCGTCGTCAAGGAGATGTGCATAACGTGCCCGCACGACAAGGGTGTCCGGTTTCAGGCGCCGCGGTTCAAGGTTGGCCAGAGGGTCGAGTGCTTCTGCCTCGTCGTGGGAACGGGCGAATCGAAGTGGATCCAGGGTACGGTACGGCAGCACTACTGGCGCGACTGCACGTGGCCGCGCGGTCAACTCGTGCCGTACCAGGTGGAGCTGGACACGAGCATCGCGGGTGACTGCCCGCAGGGGAAGAAGATCTTCGCGCCGCACGACGACGACAAATGCATCCGGTCGTTGGCCACCGCGGCCAAGGCGAAGAAGAAGGAGAAGAAGGAGAAGGAGAAAGAAACGGCTACCACGGCGAACGCAAACTCCGACGAGTCCCCGCAGATGGCGATCCCGCTCGCGGACGCGCACGACCACGCGGCGGACGGCGGTGAAGAGGCGGAGGAGATGGCGAATATAGGGATGCCACGGCACTTTTCTCCGCCGCCGCCCGGTTCTTTTCCTTTTCCCGGGGGGTTTTTCTTCGGCGGCGGCAATATGGGTCACCGGGGAGAGGGTTTAGGGTAATCCCCCTCACAGGCATCGCATGTAGCTTCGATGTTGTACCACTTGTAACGAACGAACGACGGATACTTAGTGTACTCGATTCGCCGCTCGCTCCTCGGGTTGCGATTTCGGAGCCCTTACAGTTGGCAGATTCGGACCGCTCAAGATTTGTTAACTCGTTCGTCCCCCAAAAAAACTCCCGAACCGTTTGAACCTTCGTTTGCGAATTCCTTTTCGCGCCACCCGACTGGATTCGATTGGCCGAATCGGCAAACCATCGCCGAATCGGCAAAACACGTCGATTTCATTGGTGCGAAGTGCTGATTTGGCTTCGCTGACTCAGATTTGTCGCTTGGAACTTTCCCGAAAAGGGCGGGAGCTCTTCACCGTGTCTCTTCATTCACACCTCACCGATCACCGAGCGCAGACGCGATGTCAGCGCAGGTCGCCGTGACTTCATCAGCGCCCTCTCGGGCCGCCGCTCCGAGGCGCCCCAACACCCACCCCCGCGCGCTCCTTCCCACTCGGCGCTCCAAGTTTGCCAATGGAGGAAAAATCTTCAGAGCAACGAAGGTTGTTAGGCGCAGCGCCACCGTCGACGCCCCCAAGGTCGTCGCCGTCACAAACGTCGTTCGCGGCTCGCGCCCCGGCTACGTCACGTTCCGCGGCGGTAGCACCGGAAGCATCTCCTTCAAGGCTGTATCCGCGCCCGAGGATGTATCCACCGCCTTACCCGGCCGCGCCTACGAGTCCATGACCATCGGCGTTCCCAAGGAGTCCTTCAAGGGCGAACGAAGGGTCGCCATGGCGCCCGAGACGTGCGGCAAGCTCGTCAAGGCGGGGTTCAACGTGAACGTCGAGAAGAACGCGGGCGTCGAGTCTGAGTACTCCGACGACGACTACGCGAAAGAAGGCTGCCGCATCGTCAACGACGCGTGGAAGGACGTCGACATCATCGCCAAGATCCGCCCACCCACGAAATCGGAAGTTTCGCACAAACTCGCAGACGGACAAATCCTGTTCAGCAACGTCTACCCGAGACAAGACGCCGCTCTGGTCGAGTCACTTCGAGTCAAGGGCGTGACCACATTCGGTTTAGACTGCGTCCCGCGAACGATATCCAGGGCGCAGGCGTTCGACACCCTCTCTTCCATGGCAAACATTTCCGGGTACCGAGCCATCGTGGAAGCCGCGAATGCGTTTCCGCGTTTCTTCGCGGGTGAGTTTCTTTTAATTTCCGTATTGGCAATTGGTCTGACGGCGTATTTTGTTTACAGGCCAATTCACGATGGCTGGTAACGTCCCGCCCGCCAAGGTGCTCGTCGTGGGCGCGGGCGTCGCCGGTCTGGCGGCGATCCAGACCGCTAAGAACATGGGCGCGATCGTCCGCGCATTCGACGTGCGCGCGGCCGCCAGGGAGCAGGTGGAGTCCATGGGAGCCGAGTTTTTGCAAGTCGTGAGTTTCTTTTTTATTTTATTTTCCGTGGGCAATTAGTATGACCAGCTGACGTTTTGTTCACAGGTGGTTGAGGAATCGGGCGAAGGCGAAGGCGGGTACGCCAAGGAGATGTCCCCGGAATTCATCGCCGCCGAGATGGACCTGTTCGCCAAGCAGTGCCAGGAGTGCGACATCGTCGTCACCACCGCGCTCATACCCGGTCGACCGGCGCCAAAGCTCATCAAGAAGGAGATGGTGGCGTTGATGAGGCCCGGGTAAGTTTATTTTAATTTCCGTATCATATGGGCAATTAGATTACTGACATGTTTTGTTTAACTCTCACCCGCAGGTCCGTCACCGTCGATCTCGCCGCCGAGGCTGGGGGCAACGTGGAAACCACCGAGCCCGGTAAGGTTGTTCGCACCAAGAACGGCGTGACGTGCATCGGGTATACCGACCTACCCGGACGGTGCGCGGCGCAGTCATCGACGCTGTTCGGCAACAACGTATCAAACTTCATCCTCTCCATGGGCGACGCCAAAGAAGGACGGTTCGAGATCAGGCACGACGACGAAGCCGTCAGGGGCGCTCTGGTGACGCAAGACTTTCAAACCATGTTCCCCCCGCCCGCGCCCAAGCCCAAGCAGACGAAGCCTCCATCTGCAAACAACATCATCTCTTCCGGGTCAAAGGCGGGCAGTTCTGAAAACGAACTCGAAGACGCATCCGAAGACGCATCCGAAGAAACTGCATCGAAAGGCCCGCCCGCTTGGCTCGGAGACGCCAAATCCGCGACGATATTCGGCACGTTCCTGGCCTTGATGTGCGTCATCGGCGCCGCGGGTCCACCCGCCGAGGCGATCGGCATCGTCAGCGCGTTCTCGCTGGCGTGCATCGTCGGGTACTTCGCAGTCACAGGCGTCACCGGTGAGTCTTCTTTTTATTTATTTTCCACTAATAATAACGGGCGATTAGATTGACGTCGTGTTTTATCACAGCCGCGCTGCACTCGCCTTTGATGTCCGTCACCAACGCCATCTCGGGCATGACCGCGATCGGCGCTTTGGAACTGATGCGTGGCGGTTTGACACCGACGGGTACCGCCGCGACGTTCGCGGCGGCGGCGGTGGCCATGTCCGCCGTGAACATCGTAGGTGGGTTCCTGATGACTGGGCGCATGGTGAGTTTATTTTTATATATGTTCGTGTGGGTAATTGTGAACTAATAACGTGTTTTGTTTACAGCTCGACATGTTCAGACGGCCGGATGACCCGCCGAGTTACTCCAAGTTACTGATGGTACCGGTGCTCGGCCTCATGGCGTTTTACATCCCGCGAGCGGCCGCGGGCGTCGCCACGGGGGCGCTGCACGAGACTGTCGCGCTCGCGTCGTCCCTGTGCTGGTGCGTTCATTTGTATCTTTGTGTATGTGGGCAATTAATAATCTGACGTCGTGTTTTGTTTGCAGCGTCGGCGCCATCTCCATGCTGTCGTCGCAGGCCACCGCGCGAAACGGTAACGCGTTGGGCGGCGCCGGTGTTTTGCTCGGGCTGGCGGCGACCGCGGGCCCTAGGCTGGCGACCGCATCGGGCGGTTTACTGACCCAAGCCGCCGTCGCGTTGGGCGCGGGCGGTTCAATCGGTTTAATAATAGCGGCGAGGTGCGCCATCACGGACTTGCCCCAGCTCGTCGCCGCCTTCCACTCCTTGGTGGGATTAGCGGCGACGATCACGTCGATCGCCGCGTACATGTCGCACCCGGCGGCGACTGGAGCGGCGCACCTCGGCGCGGCGTGGTTCGGCGTTCTCATCGGCGCAGGTAAGAGTTTATTTTATTTTTTTCTTATGGGCAATTAAATTGACCTTTACGTGTTTTGTCCTCTACAGTCACGTTCACCGGGTCCATCGTCGCGTTCGCCAAGCTCCAAGGTTTGGTACCGAGCAAGGAGGTATCGTTGCCCGGTAAGAACGTGTGGAACTCCGTCGCGTTGGGCGCGTCGCTTTACTTTGGCAAGATGTTTTTCGATTTCGCCTGCGTCGGCGCGGTGGGCGACGCGGTTGGTGAGTTTCTATATTTTATTTTCTCCACATTATATATGGGCAATTGGACTGACGGCGTGTTTTGTCTCTGACAGGTTCACTCGCATACGTCGCTGCACTGGGCGCGTTTCTCGGTGCGCACGCCACCCTCGCCGTGGGTGGCGGCGATACCCCCGTCGTGATCACCGTGTTGAACTCATCCAGCGGGTGGGCTCTGTGCGCGGAAGGGTTCGTGCTCGGGTCGCAGCTTCTGACGGTGGTCGGTGCTTTGATCGGAGCTTCCGGTGCCATCTTGTCTCAAATCATGTGCGTCGCAATGAACCGAAGCATCGTCGGCGTCCTGCTGGGCATCAAGGGCACTTTAAAGCCCAAGGGTTCGAACGCAAAGCCCGGTGCGGCGGTGGACGGTGCCATGCTGTGCGACGCGGAGAGGGGCGAGTGCATCGTGAGCGACTCGGAGACGGCGGCGAAGGATTTGTTCGACGCCAAGACGGTTCTCATCGTCCCTGGCTACGGCCTCGCGGTGTCCAAGGCTCAGTACGCCATGGCCGACTTAATCAAGCATCTACGGGACGCCGGTAAGGAGGTCATCGTCGCGGTGCACCCCGTCGCCGGTCGCATGCCCGGCCAGCTGAACGTGTTGTTAGCCGAGGCTGGCGTCCCTTACGACATCGTCAAGGAGATGGAGGTGAGTTTATTTTTAAGATTGTTCTCGTATGGGCAATTGTACTGACCTTTACGTGTTTTATTTGTTTAACACTCACAGGAGATTGAGGGATCCGAGGGCAAATTCGACGTGTCCCTCGTGGTGGGCGCGAACGACACGGTGAACCCATCGGCGGTGATGGACCCGGACAGTGAACTGGCGGGTATGCCGGTGATCCAGGTGTGGAGATCGCGTAAGGTTCTGGTGCTGAAACGGTCCCTCGCGGGGGGTTACGCTGACGTGGACAACCCGCTGTTCTTCAACGAAAACACCAACATGGTCCTGGGCGACGCCAAAGCAACCGTCGACGACATGTACTCAAAGCTCAAGAACCTGGGGTAACAAGAACCCTGACATCGCGATGGAACCCTGATCGATGGACTGTATCTACGACTGTATGATTTGTTTGCTACTACTACTAATGTTATTACCATCTACTGTTTACCGTGTTTACCCCGCCTGCCTAATAGAGACGCTGAGTTTGTGAACTCTTACTCGTCCCGATACTTCACCCGCCGGTCCAAGACGTGTTTCCCATGGACGTGCTCCGTCCCGGCGGTGAATTCATCTGCGGCGTCGCGTCGTCATCCATCAAGAGCTCCTCGTCGATCGTGAACCCCGACGCTCGCGACGGCGGCGGCGCGGATGGACCTAACCGGCTCCGTCTCACCGGCGTCACATCCGTCGAATGCCCGGGTAAGAAGTCATCGCTGTCCCTGTAGCCCATGCTGCCGTCCAGGTGCTCCGCCGTGCTTCCCCGTGTACCCGCCCGCCCGTCCGGCCCGGTCGGTCGTGACGGCGAGGGTGTGGACATCTCCGGCCGGGGCATCGGCGTTTTGGACACCGGCGACCGCATTGAGTTCCTGCTCCCCGCGCCTCTCCCGATGGAGCTTCCCCGTGAGCTTCCCCGGCTGCTCCCGGGGGATGATGTGGGAACAGGGCCGAAGCCCGGGGACCCAGGCGGTCGGTTGTTCGGGTCCCCCGCCCGCCGTTGGCGCATGTGTTGTTTCGCCGCCGCCTTCACCTTGGATCCGCCCCGGCCGAACCCCATCA
>Ga0257106_1001321_pt1 | contig 12496 bp, 9 predicted proteins | sample LP_taG_3_FD_190177 | JGI IMG/M metagenome (GOLD analysis project Ga0257106, IMG submission 190177) | Marine microbial communities from Northeast Subartic Pacific Ocean, Canada - LP_J_2011_P26_10m | ecosystem: Environmental > Aquatic > Marine > Oceanic | place: Canada: Northeast Subartic Pacific...
CTTTTATATTAAAATTTTTTATTTTTACAATAAAAAATTTTAGATAAAATCACACCAACAAATGATGCGTTATTTACTAAACTTTATTTAAGATAATATACCAATCTTCAACGCAAACATTAAAATTTATTTAGATTTTTTTCCTTATTCTTGTGAACTTCTCTGCACGAGATTGTTGTCTCCGTTTCTTAGTTTTTTCTTCTTGTGAACTTCTCTGCACGAGATTGTCGTCTCCATTTCTTAGTTTTTTCTTTTTCCTGTTTCCTTTTTTGTTTCCTTTTTTGTTCCCTTTTTGTTTCCCTATTTTTGTTTCCCTTTTGTTTTTTCCCTTTTTGTTTCCATTTTGTTCCCTTTTTTGTTTCCCCGTTTGTTGTAGGAGAAGATGTTTTTATAGTTAATTTTTCAAGTTTACGTTCAAGATCTTCATTTATTGCTAATAATTTAAAATTTTTATTATCTAAACCCATAACATCTATATATTTATCAATTGAATCTTTACCGACATTTTTATTATACTTTTCGAAGCCAATGTGATTACGTCGTTGGGTATCCCAAAGTGTTATTTCTCCATCACTATCTTTGCAAATTATTACAACATGGCTTGCGTGTTTAATAATTTCATTCTCGAGTATTTTGTATTGTTTAATATATTCATTATTTGACATTTTCTGATCCTCGAAGTTTTTTTTCAAAACCTTTATTTCTGAAACTATTTTATTATTTGTTGTGTCGCGTATTTCAGGATCAATATTTATATTAAACATCGAACATGTATCGTTTACCATGGTTTCTTTCGCATAATCATAAATATGTTTATATTTTGGATCTATGTCGATACTTATTACGTTATGTGTATAATTATTTTTATTTAAAAATGTATTTATATCACCCTCAGTCAGTTGACGTGCGTTCTTCGCTGATTCAACTAACTTAGGTATATCCTTATCTCGTAACCATCCCATACCTTTCATAGACCTTATTACACAATCATACTCACATGACGGGCCCGTTGTATTGTCTTTGGTCTTATTTATTTTTACAGCAGGCGTAATTGTATATAATGGTGAATTTGCATCTGAATCTGAATTTGCATCTGAATTTGAATCTGAATTTGCATCTGTATTAATATTCCCATGCTGTAATATTAAATCCTGTATTTCTTTATGTGTCAAATCATCCGGAGGGTTAACTTGTTCTTCTTTGGTCCTGGAATTAACCCAGTATAAATGTTCTTCAGCAGCAAGTGGATTTTTATTTGGAATATATTTCCAAGCTCTTTTATTCAGGTCATCAACTGATGGCCGCGGCTCGCGGAATGATTGTGGTAATTGTTGCGAAGCAATATCAACAACCATAACACTTGCTGAAATATAACCAGCATCTCCGGATGTCATCGCGTTAAAAAAACTATCAGACACTTCATTGTTAATTAACTGTTTTCTATCACACTTTTCACTTGAACTTGTAATTGGTTCATATGTGATTAATATACCATTTTCTTTACTTAATAATACATAGTGTCCTACATTAGCACTTGGGTGTCTGTTATATTTAACCAGAACACAACTATTATTTGGTATAATCTCTATCATAAGATCAAAAAAACCTTGTAAAAGTGGTTTAGTTCTTATATAAAACGTAAATTCACTTATTGTCATATTATTGCGATGTTTAATTTTATCATTAAACCAATCTACCATGTGTTGAAAAGGTGTACCAAAACCACTATTTATAGCTTGATTTAATGCTGATTGAACATTATAATCATCTATTTCACCCATAAATCTAATAGCGTTAATACCACAACCGATATGCTTTAATGTTGGCGCTATCCAATGTGCACATCTTTCTTTGGGATAACAATTACCAACTAATACAAAATGTTGCGTTACATTTAGATTTTTATTCAGTGGATTTGTTCCTTTAGAATAACCTAAATACGAAGCTTTTGTTATATCTTCCATACTGGGAACCTGAGACATATATATATATATATATATTTATTATAATATATATATATATAATATATATATATAATGCAGAATATTTTAGATACTTTATTTTCGCCCTTAAGTAAAGATTATTGTAGTTTATTTTATTATTTAACGATAGGTTCATTTATTGCTATAATACTAAGCATAATAATGGTTTTAACACGAGCATCTAAAAATAAAGGGAAAACATTAGTTTTCGATTTAATAACAGTTGTTCCGTTATACACAGTTCTTTATTTTAAAAATAGACTTTTATACACAATGTGTGTGAATTAAGTATTTTAATTTAGTAATAATTAATAAATTAAAATGTAATATATTTTTTTAATAAATATTTTTTAATAAATATTTTTTAATAAATATTTATTTGCTTTATTTTAGTATCATTAATATTAAATTCACCAATATCATTCAATACCGCGAGATAATGCGTTGTTTTAATATTGCCCGAATCATTTGATATTACCGGTGTGGCCTTAACATGATTATGAAATCCGCGACCCCATTTATCATAATTAATAATAATTGCTTCTGATATTTTTCCTTTTTGTAAATTACTAACAAATTCATTAGCAACGTGTTTATTTGTATGTTCGCCTTGGAGAATTTTAAGAGTTTTTCCGTAACTATTTTCGTTTGTATACCCACATAATCTGGTCCACGCTTCATTTACATGCTCAATATGTAATGTATTATCTGCTTTAGTAAGAACTCTTGCTTGTGTTGACGGAGAAAGTGCCTCTTCAATGGTAATACTCTTATCATTATTTTCTTTTATATCGCAAGTAGTAAAGTCGCTTTCCGGCGTTGCAAATGAAATATTTAAACCGTAATTATTATATAAATTTTTTTTTGAATTGTTTTTATATTTTATAATATCTTTTTCTTTTTCTTTTTCTTTTGCATAAGGTAGACAGAAGTCGGTTTCTGCTGTAGAAAATGAAATGTGATTATGATTCGTTTTCGACAAACTTTCAAGATCCATATTTGATGATACGATATTATTTTGTAAACCTATCCAATCTGAAAATGGTGTAGCCCAAGATAAATTTTTATTATTGATATATTGATTTGCAGACTTAATTTCGGAATCACGAGGCGCACACCACTCATTCTCGGCCCCACTAAATGATATCGATGATGGATATAGTAAAACATCTAAGATAATATTTTTATGGTTATCTTTGTCTTTATGATAATATTGTTTCGGATTTACAGAGCGAACAAATCTTCTCATATGTATGTATGTATATATATATTTATTTATATTAATATTTATTTGTTTACCATCCAATATTTCCACTAAATGGAGTGTGTCCACTAACAACAGGTCCAGAAAAAAAATCGTTTTTCAATGAGTGCGGAATAACGCTTGCATACATTGGAAATTCAATTGGTGCAGTGTTAACTACTCGTACAACATTTCCTGATTCGGGAGTTTCGAGAATACAAAAGAAAGGTCTATCAAAACCATCTTCGGTGTAAAGTTCAATAACTTGTTTGTTGTTATTTGGTCCCTGAAGTAGTTCAATTCTTGCGTTAAGTGGACGTCCATCGGTTTTAAGAAGAACTTCTACGGAGTCAACAAATGGATCAAATGGATACGTGCGAAGAGCGCCACCTTGGATTGTTGTTGACGATTCTATACAATTTTGCGAGGGGTGGTCCAACTCAGTTGTGTAAACATAAGCAGCGAAAGGGAATTCAAGTTGTCCAATATTGCGAACGGCAATCGTATTGGGGCCACGCGGCGTTTCAATAATAGCACTGAATGGACGTAGTTGCCCATTCTCAACATATACGCGCATTTTAAACGGTGTATTATCGGGACCATTCCATAGTTCAATATCCGAATCAAGTGGGCGACCTTCGGTAGATAAAACAATTTGCACCCTCTCTACAAGCGGTGAACGATAAGACCACGTTCGAAGAGAACCACCCTGAACAAGAATTGGTTTATTAACATTAGATTTGGATACTTTATTATTTAGTGGAACATTATTTAGTGGAACATTATCCGATAGATTATGATTTTTTGTATTACCAGAACTATATAAATCATTCATGCTTTTTAAACAAGTATCCTTGCTATTGTAATCATTATATATTTGAGACATAGAGTTGAACGCATTAGTTCCATATATTCCCATAGTGCTAATAAAAATAATAAGACCTATCTTCATACTATATATTATAAATATATATTTATTTAAATCACTTTCATATATATATATTTGTTATTGTTTATAGAATTGATAGTTTATTTAATGATTTTAAATACAAATAACTACAAATAAAACGAGACGAGTCAAATTACCATTACAAATAATTTCAACGTTACGCAGTAAAAGATATTTATATTTAAATACTCATAAAGTTGATTTAAAAATAAACAATAATAATTGTATTAAAATGAACAATCAAATAAGCAATCAAATAAGCAATCAAATAAACAATGAAACGATCTTGGCGTTAGTTAATGAGATGAAAATGAAAGAGAGAAAAGATAAAAATATCATTTTTAAAAAGATAAATGAACAAGCAACATTGACAGGAAAATGTGTAATTGCACGATATTTAATATCTCCACAATCAACTTATATGGAAACAATCGTAAAAGAAGATTTGAAAATAAGTAAATCAGTTAATGAAACGAGTGGCGATGGATGTAAAAATGGAATTAATTATGAAATAAAAGTATCGCTGCACGCAAAAAATTCAAAATTTAATTTCGTTCAAATTAGACCCGACCACAGTATAGATTTCTATATTCTAATAGGATATAATATGTATGACGAAACGTGTTCGGTTGGAAAAGCATATATTTTAAAGATCCCTTCAAACGATATGTATAATCTGGTTGTTGAATATGGTGGGTATGCGCACGGCACTTGTGAAAAATTGGGCAATATTACAATAAATAATATAAAAGGACGAAACTGTGAATATGCGTTAAGATGTGATCCAAATAATAAAAACGGTAAAAATTATGAATTGTGGAAAAAATTATTGGGTTATCAGGTATCATATAATGACGAAAACTTTTAATTATATTTTGATTTATATAAATATATTAATTCTTGTTGCCCAATACTGTCCTGCCTAACAGTATCTTTTGACATAGAATAGTCTAAAGTATTAAACCTATTTTTTAATATATCAATATCAATATTTGATTTTATCCAATGCCAGCTTTTGGGTCGAAGAGTATGAAGTTCTTCGTCTACAATTTTACCACAATTAGACCCATATGCTCTTAAAGCAAAATCACTATCAATTGGTGGAGTAGGTTGATTATTTTCATCCTTTTCTCCATGTTTTACAAAATTAAAATCTGGATGCGTTTTATCATAAATAACCAGTTTTCTTTTATTATCAGTTCTTTTCCATATTTGAAAACAACACTTCGCGCTCATTTTTGGTGTGAAACAGCAAGGATTTAAAGGAAGATCCATATTATAAATTAATTCAAAATTCATATCAAGTTTATTTTGAATACTAACACGTTTAAATGTTCTTGGTATTATAAATGCTATACAATCCGAAAATTCGGCGCTTTTGTTGAAAAATTTAACAGCCAGTGATGACACTTTACCAAAAGGCGGATTTCCAATAATAATATATTTTTTATCGTGATTCGGTTTAAATTCTAAAAAATCCTCTTTAACGATATCTTTATGTTTCGGTTCGATGTCTATTCCGTATCTCTTTGCTTTATTCATTATGTTATAAAATACACCATTCCCTGCGCTTGGTTCCATATGAATATCATAATTTTTAGTATTTATTTTTTCATTTAGTATATTAAGACATTTAATTGCTATATCAGGATTTGTATAAAATTGGTCCAATTTATTCTCATTATTATTGATTTTTTTATCAACAATTATATTATTTTGCAAAGCAGCCATATATAACAAATGTATATGTATTTGTTATAAATCAATTTATAAATAAATATTATATAAAATTTTTATTTCTTTATAGATTTGCGTGTATTTATATTATTCTTTTTATGTTTTTTTTTACTTTTGTTTTTATTGATTTTTTTACTATTTTTTTTATTAATATTTTTTTTATTAATATTTTTTTTACTTTTTTTGATTTTTTTTTTATATTTATTTTGTTTTCTTTTTTTACCGCCCAGTTGTGATGTTTTAAAATTATCTAAGATTTTTATTTCCTCTGGAGTAAAAAAAAGATTTTTATAATAATCATAGTTAGGATTTATTACCACAACTCCAGGTATAGTATTAAACGCCACCAAAAAAGATATTTTATAATCATCTTTTCCACTTCGTGTCGAATGGCGTGCGGCGTTTTTGGTGGTAGTCCATTTAATAACTTCATTTATTGAAGCTAAATAATATTTTAAATAAAATATTTCTGCCTGTGATGAAGCCAACATTGCACGTAATTCTTGATCCTTTTCATTATCAAGACTATCGATAAATTTTTGTATGAAAACTTCTATTTGTCTATTATATTCTTCTTGTATAATATCATTATTTAAAAAAAGTTTATTTATATCATCATCATTATTTTTCGAGAGGTTTTTACCCATGGCTTTCACAGTAATTTGCTTGTAAGCATAAACTATTCCTTTCGGGATATCTCTGGCATACTTTTGTAGATTATTTTTGGATGGGGTTATAATATTTGCATTTACGGCTATTGGTGTTATATTTGCGATAGACGGTTTCATCAACTCATCAATAACATCTGGATGTTTTTGATCATTCATGAGATTATGTATAACACTTGCTGTATTTGCGAGTAATGATAAATTACTTCCTGTAAGATATTGACGTCTAATTTCCTGTTGAATATTTTCAAGATCTTTCTTCATAGATACTACCCTTTGAGATATCCAATTGTTCTTCTTAGTAGAAATAAATTTTTTTTTAATCGTGTCATTGCTCTTTATTAATCTCAAGGTTTCTATTATTTGTTCGTCATCAAAGTCACCATTATTCTTAATATATAATTTATCTTTTTTAGCTCCATTACAAATTTTATGAGCCCAAGCATATTCACTCTTTAATTTCTGCATGGTTGCTCTTGAAAATATAATATCTAAATCGCTACCAGTGTAAATATCTTCTTCAGCACGACCACTATTATCTTCTTCAGCACGACCACTATTATCTCTATCTAATCTTTTAGTAGCAACATTTTTTAGTTCAGGTGTATAAAGACCTCCTAATATTAAATTAGCAGCCATAACAGGTATTTTATGTTCACATTCGGGTCCTAATTGATGTGTTCCGTCACTAATTGTTATTTCTTCACCACAAATCCAGCATCTACATGCTTGAGAATCAGACGGACTTTTAGACGGACATTTACTAATAAATGCAGCGCATTGTGTTGTAGGGGACGAATGTTCAAATAGCGATCTAATAACAAATTCACGGATTTTTCCGCTCTCTCCTTTTTTGCTAAATTTATCAATAAGTTCTTGATAATCTACACCATTTAAATTCGCGATTTGTTTTATAAAAGCACTGGAAGATATATTATATGGTTGTTCAACTGTTGGAGCAGCCATTATATATAATATATAATATAATATATAATATACAAATAAATATTATATAAAATTTTTATTTCTTTATAGATTTGCGTTTCATTTTATTTTGTTTTTTACGTTTTTTAATAGTTGTTTTTTTATTTTTACTTAACTTATTAATATATTTTTTACTTTTTTTTAGTTTTATTTTTTTATTTTTTTTATTTTTTTTAGTTTTATTTTTTTTGATTTTATTTTTTTTGACTTTACGTTTTTTGATTTTATTTTTAGCACCACCAGTTGGTGTTTTATCTTTAGTAATATAAACACTTGTTTTAAACGCCTCACCACTTTTACTTTCCGTAGAATAAAATATACTTGTATCTTTATTAATATCATTAGTAGTTGTATTTCGTGATTTTATCGCAATAATTGATGCTCTTACAAAAGAAGGACGATCACCTTGTCCTAATGTTCGAAACTCCGTATCAGCAGCAGCAGTAGTATTATATCCACCATCTTTTATTATTGCACTAAGTTCTTGACCAATATCACCGGCTGATTTATTTGATAAGCTGCCTATAATATCATTTCTATCACTTTGCGCTAATATAGTGTCATAATTAATATATTCCGAGTCAGTATTTAATCCTTCAAACAAATATACATAATTACTTTCTATTTTATCTAATACTCGTTCAAATGTATTATGTGCTGATAACTTAATGTTACTCCCACTATCTTTAATATTTTGTTCAACTAAACCACTAATAAAAAAGATATTATCATTATCGCCTTCTGCTCTTATATAATATTCTAATATAAAAACATCTCTCTTACTTTTACTTAGTTTAAAACCATATTCAAAATTTAAATTTTCATCACTCTTTGGAGTAGTAATTAAAACATTCATTATATTACTCGGTGAGGGTTGTTCATTGGGTGTTTCATTATTACAAGAACCAAATGAGCCCATCGCATCTAATTTTGATGTTATTGGACAGAAAATCTTAAAATTTGCTTTATCATCTTCCATATGTCCTATTATTTCTTTTCGAAATCCTGATTTGTTTAAATTATCTTTATTCGCATTTGTTATTTGCTCACCGCTATTAAGACCAATTTTAGATGTAATGGCATTATTTATAATATGAACTTTTTTAGAGTCCACTCTAAGTTTATCTTTAATATCATCAACAAACTTTGCATCATCAATATATTCAAAACTAGTAGTACCTCGGTATTCCTCTTTAAAAGCATTGAGCAATTTTGTATCAACATCTGACGGAATTTTTTTTTGTTCAGAAACATTTTGTAAAAGATCTTTTTGATAAGTATATACCTTATTATCTGGAGTATCACTATAAAATAAGTTATTTATATGTCTACAAACAGCAACTAATAAATTATTTGTAAAAAGTTTCGTTTCAGCAGTACCTTGGGTAGATTTAGATAGTTTAACAGCTTTTAACTGACCAACCAGTTTTTTGTCACTGTTCATACTCATAAACTTCTTGTGAAATTTATAAAATATTTTATTATTTAATTCATTTATTACTTTACATTTATAACTTCTTTGTTTTTCATTATTCATATTACTTCTTCCAAATATACTTCGGCTACTAATATTTAAATTAATTATAACGTTAAAAATATCAGTTAATGCTTTAGGAATAAATTCGTTCCACTCTTGTTTCAAATCTGCATCTTCATCTTCAACATTGTCATTAAAAATTTTAGTAATATTATTTACTGACATTTCTATAGTTTCTTGTAAAATATTAATGAATAATGCTTCCGCCTCATTAATATAATCAAGATATTCCTTATTAGTTCTTCCCCCCATTCCAACTAAGATAATCATGTAACAAATTGCTTTAATTACTTTATTATTATAAAAATTTTGAGGATTATTAACATCGTCAGCTAAAGCTAACGCCCCATCATCTGGAGTATGAAAATAAGAATCTTCACCAGTAGTGGTTAATAAATTTTTAAAGTAATCATCAATAATATCATCATCAGTTCCAAGTAGCTTTAGTTGATCTAGTATATATTGTTCTTTATTTTGTTGAGAATCAATTTCAGTTTCCTTCAATTTTTCTGCCAGTGATTTTATATAAATATTCGTCATTAAAGTTGCATTATCTTCATATTCTTTAAATACCGTAGCAATTTTTTTATATAAGGTTTTTGAACCACCTCTCTGTCCATTTTCATTACTGGGAAAATTTCTTAACTTATATAGTAAATCTGATTCTTCATCGCTAATATTTGTTCTGCCTATTTCAAAAATATCATTATAAAAAACTTTACCATTTGGTAGAGGATGTTCATCTGTTAATTTATTTAAGAAGAAAAGAAATAAACCATTTCTAATAAAATTACTGTTATTAATTTCAAATACAGAGTTCTTATTATTAATTTCTCCAATGTAATACTCAAATAATTCTAAATAAAATTCTATTATTTTAATTATATCTTTCTTTAGTATATCTATCTCATCATCAGATAATTGGTCATTATCTATATCTTGTAATTTTAACCACCCATTTTCACGTTTAAGAAAATTCAGAATTTCAAACATTTCTATATATTGATTTATAAATGGTGACTCCGGTAAATCATCAAAACTGTGTTCTAATTTAATAAAAGTAGTATCTTTTAATTTTTTTTTATAAATTCTTCGTTTTTTTGTGAGGGGGGTATTTTTATCTATATCATCCAGCCGTGCTTGTTTTTCCCTGAGGAGTTTATTTGTATTAGCATCAGCATCATCATCATCATCATCATCATCATCCGGCTGTTTTTCTAATGCTTTTTTTTTATTGGGGGGATAATTCATATCATGTTCCGACAATGTTTTCTTTTCTCCTCCTCGTGACGTAAGTCGTCTATTAGTAAAAAAACTTACAAATAAAACACGAAAATAATCACTAATATCAACTATATATTGACAATCTTGAATTATAGTATTTACATTATTATCTAACTCTATCATTTTTGATCTGGTTCTACCTGCAACATCTCCTTCTCTAAATTGTGTTCGTATTTGTTCGATAATAGAATCATAATCTTGAACTCCGTATGGTGCTATATTAATTTCCCCTTCCGCTTCCGCTTCTTCCTCCGCCGCTAACCCGTCCCCGTGCCCGACCGCATGGGGTAACCCTGCCAGTTGTTCCTTTCGTTCTTCTCGTTCGTCACTAATTGTTTCTTTTTCTGCCCGAGTTATATTTCTCGTTGTGGTGGCGTGTGTCTCGTTTAAAATTATAACTTGGTTTATATAAGCATTAATTTCAGTTTGTATTAAACCATCTTCGCTTTCAGATGTAAGTATTTTTGAAACATTAAAATTAGTATTAATTTGCTTCCCATCATCATCAAAACAAGTTTCATCATTAAAATATTTAAAATCGGAATTTACAAAGTTATCGTCTATATCCAATAAATTATGACTAGAATCCCAAGACTGATAATCACCGCCTTTTTGACTATTATTGCCACCCGAAGTATGTTTAATTAATCTTTTATTTAATTTTTTTATTCTGCTAATACATCCGGAAGGATTAAAATCATGCATTGGTTCGTGAGCAACGATATTTCTTACTAAAAAATAACCAGTATTCTGATCGACGCGTGTTTCCTTCATAATATAATATATATTATATATATTATACTTTATCAAATTCTTCAAAAATTTCTTTTTTTTCTAAATATGGTTTGCTTTCAATTGTCCAAGTTTTATATTTCCTTATTTTTATTGGTTTTTCTTTGCTTGTTTTCCATTCAATGTAATTTTCTGTTTTTACCAATAATTTACATTGAATTGTTGGTGTTGTTGAAGAAGTAAATTTATTAATAAAATTAATAATTATACCCGAAGAATAATCTGGTCGTTGTTCTAAATAATTTCTTAGTTGCCATATATGTTCATCTTTAATATGTGATGTAGATTGTTTTAATTCAAGAATACATTTTAAATCCGGTAGATCAATGTCGGTTCGCATAAAATGATTATTACCAATAGTTATATTCGATCCATCACAATCTTTGAAAACATATGGTAATACATTTTCTCTCATTGCCTTGATATTATTTTTCGTAAGTTCATGAATAAGAAGTTCTTGATATATAGTTTCCTTTAAAAATGGTCCACAATTACCCAATATACTTTCACAAATATCACATATATCACTTGTAAGTGTTATAAGCTGAGTGTCATTATTAAATTTTACTATCTCTGGTTCTGCAGCTTCCATTATTTATTAATATAATATAATATGTATTCAACACTATAAATCAATTTTATTTAATTAATAAAAAAAATTACATACATAATGATAATAAATAAAAACTATTTTGTTATTCTTCACTTTCTATTTTAATAATTAATAAACATACTTTAATTTGTCCATATGTGATTTTATTATTAACTGTGTCTTTGATTGGTTTTAAATATTCGGAACCTATATTTTTTACAACATCTTTAATTTCTTCTTCGTATTCTTCCGTTAAACCAAAATACTCCGGGTCAATTTCTATATTTTCATAGTGTTCGAATATGTGTAATATATGACCCTCAATTGTTTGAGACGTTTTACCTGTAATTTTAATTATATCTTTTAAACTTTTCTTATCATTGTAGTGTTTAAAAGTAATATCTCTTGCTGTTTCTTTGTTATTGCTATTGCTATTGCTATTGCCTTTGCTATTGCTATTGCCTTTGCTATTGCTTTTGTTGTTATTTTTACTTTTTTTATTAATTTTTTTAAGTTCTTCAATAAACTCTGTGCCATAGTTCATAACAAATTCGTCTGATATACCGTCTATCGCCCACAGAGCAGTTAATGTTTTTGGTTTACTATCGTGGATATTTAAAATAACTCTGTCATTAATAAATGTTGTTGGATTAACATTTTGTGCTTCTGCCATTTTAAGTCTGAGTTCATATAATTTTTCTAATGTATCGTTTCCCGTATTGATTGTG
>Ga0257106_1001322_pt1 | contig 12484 bp, 11 predicted proteins | sample LP_taG_3_FD_190177 | JGI IMG/M metagenome (GOLD analysis project Ga0257106, IMG submission 190177) | Marine microbial communities from Northeast Subartic Pacific Ocean, Canada - LP_J_2011_P26_10m | ecosystem: Environmental > Aquatic > Marine > Oceanic | place: Canada: Northeast Subartic Pacific...
TCCAAAATGTGATGAATTATTGGTTCCGTTATTGGCTACTGTTCCACTGCAGTTACTTAGCTATCATATAGCACTAATGAGAGAATGTAATGTTGATCAGCCAAGGAATTTAGCGAAGTCTGTCACTGTGGAATGAGTTTGATAGGGGGTGTTTATTAACTTATTTACTAGTAAAAGTTGAGGTTGTTTCAACGAAACTTTGGGTACTACCTAGTCATTGAAATAATGATTTACTTATTAAAAAAAATTAATTCAACTCTTCTATTTTTATTTCTGTTAAAATCACTATTGTTATTTTTTAATGGAGCTTCTTCCCCAGACCCTTCATAACTTAATCTGTTTTTATTAACCCCTCTTTTTATCATTTCTTCAAAAATAGTTTTTGCTCTTTTAATTGAAAGGGCTTTATTATACTCTGACGAACCTGAGTTATCTGTATGGCCAACTATCCTCACATCATATTTTTTATTTTCTGTAATGAGCTCTGCCATTCTATCTAACAAATCAAGATTATTTTTATTTATAGAATACTTATTATAATCAAAAAGTAAATCTTCAATTGATATAATTGGATTTTTGTTTTTAAGATCAACCCAATAAATATCAGACCTACATTGGTAGTCAAAACTTGCAGATGGTTTTCCCTTTAATTCATAACCATTCCTTAAATTATGTTCCCTAACACCTCCATCACCTAAAAGTGTAGCATCTACCTTAAAAGGGAGTTTTGTTTCTGAAGCCATTAAAGCCTTAGATTCATTATCATACAAATTAAAACACCAATCATTAAATTCTTGATTAATATTTGGACCTAAGTTTTTAGGGCTGCTCCAAGAGTTCCAAGAATTCATATCTAATCTTTGAGAAACAAAAACATCCTGATTTCCATACCCTGGATGTCCATTTGATGAAAAATATAATTTTGTCTTGTCTATTGAAAGATAAGGTGTTCTTTCAGCACCCTCAGTATTAATAGTGCTACCTAAATTTATAGGCTGTGTCCAATAATCTTCTACTTTTTCACTAATCCAAATGTCAGTATTTCCCCAGAAAGAGTTTTGGTACTTATACCCTTTTCTATTGTAAGAGCCTAAAGGGTCTTTATCTGAAACGAATAAAATATTATTTCCATCAGAAGTTATGAAAGCATCACTTTCAAAAAAAATAGAATTAATAGGTTGGCCAAGGTGTTGTAACTCATTGTTAGAAATATCATAAGTGAAAATATCACCATTATAGAAACTTTTATCAACTTCAACCTGATAAGTTTCTTCATATCCTCCATAAATAATTAATTTATTATCATAGATTCCAGTTATAGACTGGTGAGAATTATCGTTCAATTCTTTCATAGGTTTAGCTTCCGTATAAATACCATACTTTCTATAGCTTGACCATATATCTTCACCACCATAATTTCTAGACTTTGTAAAGTCTATTTTAGTTGAGAATTGGCCGGTTCTATCCATCCCAACAAAATATATAACTTCTCCATTATTGTGTGGTGTAGGGTAGTATTCGTTTTGCTTTGTGTTAATAGATTTTGAAAGCTTCAACTTTAAAAATGTATTCTCTAAGTTTAGAATAGTATTTGAGGATGTATCTATAACTTGAAGTTTCTGTTTTTTAATTGGATTAATATCAATTGGTGACCTTTGATTTATATCATTGGAATTGCCACATGAATTTGTCAAACATACGGTTAGTAAAAAAAATAATTTTACAAGCTTATACATAACAAGATAATTTAATATTTAGATTTTAGGTGTTGTTAATTTAATTGGGGGTAGTAAAAATTTGAGTAAATTCTATAATATATTTTATATTAGAAGGACCAAAGATATATCTAATATAACACTCTAGAGTGATTTAATATTTCACTTAGGATGAAGGGTGTTATAGCAAGAAAACTCCCAGTTTTTTTAATTGAGGACTAGGAACTAGTAGAGATAAATAATATGTTTTATTTATTTCGTATCTCTTTAACTGCAGCCATTATTGCTTTGGTTTTTTCAGTATCGAATCTTGTATTCAAGGTTTTAACAAGCTCATTTCTAGATGCTTTATAAATTTGTTTTTTTTCTTCATCAGATAATTCTTTACCATGAATTTTTTCTCTTTGCGCAACGAATTTGGCAAGATAGGTGTCGTAGAGAAATTTCTTATCGTCTTTAGATAATTTTAACTGCGTTGTAGCATGTTCAGAAAAGGAAGTAGCTCTTTTTATTTGATAGTTATTCTGAGCATTTGAATTAAAAGAAATCAAAAACATCAGCACTAGTATATTAATCGTTTTTTTCATGTTTTGGTTTGTTATTACTATTTGATTTTAATGTGGAAATGTGAATTTAAAAATATTTATTCAACAACCATTTTTTTCTCCACTGTTCCATCGTTGTAAATTTCTATAAATAAAAGATTTGGTTGAGGATTGGTTTCTCTACCTAGCATATCAACTACTTTTTCTAATTTTCGATTGGGATTGGAGATTGGCATATTAAATATTGAAGTGGTATTTCCATTTCCTGAAGTTTTAATAAGAAAAACATCTCTATTACCATTTCCAAAAGAATCTGTTCCGCCTACAACAATATATCCTCCATCTGATGTTAGCTGTACAGAATTAGCAACTTCAAAAGTTGCTCCTCCAAAAGTTTCATTCCAAAGCTCGGTTCCATTACTATCTGTTTTTATTAGATAAGCATCTCTATCTCCACTTCCAGAAGAATTTGTTCCTCCTGCTATAATATATCCTCCATCAGAAGTTTGATGCACACAAGTTCCTAAATCAAAAGCGGATCCTCCAAAAGTTTGATACCATTGTTCAGCTCCACTAGCATCTGTTTTTACCAAATATACGTCCTTGTCCCCAGCTCCAAAAGAAACAGTTCTACCTGTGATAATATACCCGCCATCTGAAGTTTGTTTTACACTATTACCCAAATCAAACTCTACTCCACCAAAGGTTTGATTCCATTGCTCTACTCCATTTCCATCTGTTTTTATTAAATAAGCATCTCTATTTCCATTTCCAAATGAATTTGTACCGCCAGTAATTATATATCCGCCATCTGTAGTTTGTTGCACACAATTTCCTACTTCAAAAGCTGTTCCTCCAAAGCTTTGAGCCCATTGTTCTATGCCAATAGAATCGGTTTTTATTAAAAAAGCATCTCTACCTCCATTTCCAAATGATTCTGTAGCACCTGTAATAATAAATCCGCCGTCTGTAGTTTGTTGCACAAAAAGACCAAAATCAACACTTGTACCTCCATAGGTATTGGTCCATAAGGAATCTCCATTTGCATCTGTTTTTATAAGATACACATCCTTATTTCCATTTGAATACTCTGTTCTTCCTGTAATAATATATCCTCCGTCTGAGGTTATCTGTAAAGAACTACCATAGTCTTGACCAGCTCCTCCAAAAGTTTTGGTCCAAAGAGAATCACCGTTAGCATCTGTTTTTATAAGATAGACATCCGCATCTCCATTTCCATAAGATTCTGTAGAACCAGTAATAATATATCCACCATCAATGGTTTGTTGCACAGAATAGCCCATATCAAGACTGTCGCCTCCGAATGTATTGTCAAAATCTTGTCCAAAAGTAAAAAATGGAATAGTAAGTAATAGTATGAATTTTAGTTTTTGCATATTATAAAGCTAATTAAAAATTAAAAGGATATAACATAAGCTGAATAAAACTTTAAAAACAGATATTACTAATCTAATAAAAATGCTCTTTGAGGCTTTAAAGCATGTTTTACCTTGTCAATATATTGCTTTTCAATAACTAAATAAGCAATATTATGGTAGTCACTAACAGAGTTAAATCCTATAGTATGAAATAGAATTTCTTCCTTTTCTAAAAATTCTTCTAAATGAATATTGAAATGCTGAGCTGTCTTAAGTGAGTCTACACCATTAAAATCCCATATTAGTTTTATTTTTTGCATTATTTAAAATTTACCATCTATAAATTTCATTACCTATTTCACTACTCCAAAGCTCTATATCTTTTAAAGAGTGTTTAGACTCAAAAAATTTATCCCATGTGTTTTTAAAAATATAATTTCTTATATAGACCGAATAAAGTACTTTAAGCTCAACCTTAAGCTCTTCAGTATTTAAATTATTGTAAGACTTATTATAAATTTTAGCTAGCATAGTCTTGATTTTTTCATGTGAGCCGATGTAAATATTTTTGAATCTTTTGTCAAAAGCAGTAACTCTTAAATAAAATTTGGGATTGGATTGAATTTTAGTTTTTGTTTTGTGGATTCTTAAGCCAACAGAAATTGAAAATTGGTAATTATTAATTATATCTTCTAAATTTTCTTTTGCTAAATTCATCTTATCTAGAAAGGAATCCTTTGATTTAGAAGGTGTAATTTGTTTTTTTAGTTTTATAACTAGTAGCTGCTTTATTCTTATATCCTGCTGCAAAGTAAGTATTTGCAAAGATTTACTTTCTATTATTTGATAATTCTCTCTTAGTTTTCGATATTCTATTCTGGGTTTTTTTTCTAAATTAATAAAAAACTCATCTGGGAGGTAATCTAAAAAAAAAGTTTCTTTATAACAGCGGTATTTAAGTAGATTGGACAATAAAATTATTTTGTGGTTTATTCAAATATATAAAATAAAAATATACCACAAAATTAATGAATAAAAACCCAAGGACAACAGAGTTGTTTTAACACAAGTAACAGAAAAAATCAAAGAAAAATTGAAGTGTATTTCACAAATATTTCTTTTGCAAATAAAATATTATTGATAACCTCAGCTGCGTATTATTAAGGTATTGATTCACACCAGCAATAGTTTAGTAAAATAATGATTTAGATAAAAAAACTAATTTTATTACAAAATGTTGAGAAAAATTATCAAAATATACCTGACTCTATTAGTTTTTTTGGTCTGTGCATTTAGTTGTAAAGAGAATAATAAACACCCATTATTATTCGACATGGAAAAAGTGGAAGGCAACTATTTTATTTCTAAAAATTTAGAATACGTATCCAATTCTTTAGCCCAATCTGAAGACTGTTCAAAATCAGGAAATTATAGTGCCAAAATTGACTCTAAAAATCCATATGCACTTAGTTATAAGTTTAATAATTTGAAAAAAGGCAATGAGATAACAATTTCTGTTTGGGAAAAGACTGGTGAAACAAGAGGCTACTTAAAGTTGGTAGATGAAGAAAAAAATATTCTAGTAGTTAAAAGAAGTCGACCAAAAAAAACAGAAAATCAATGGGTGTTGATCAATCTTAGATATGTAGTAGAAGAAGATTCTAAAGAAATTAAGTTTTTCATTCATAATGAAAAAAATCTCCCTGCTTACTATGACGACTTAAAGATAGAGTTGTTAAATAAGTCTACAAGACCAGTATTCAAAGAAGAAAATGTAGGGATTCAAATTAAATCTAAAGATTTGGATAAGCTTTTTAAATATAGAGACAAAGCAATTCAAAATGGTGTGATTGGAAAATCCTTAAAAAAATACTTCAAAGGACTTATTGTCTACAATAAAGAGGAAATTCCAATCAAAATCCGTTTAAAAGGAGACTGGGTAGATCATCTTAGCGGAGACAAATGGTCTTTTAGAATTAAAATTTTAGGCGATAAAGATTTTAAAGGAATGAAAGCATTCTCTATCCAACATCCAAAAACACGGTCTTTCCTTAAAGAATGGATAATGCACAAAATCTTTAGAGACGAAAATATTTTAACTACACGATATGGCTTTATAACTGCTTCTTTGAACGGTAATAATTTAGGAATATATGCATACGAAGAACACTTTAGCAAAGAATTAATCCAACACAATAATAAGAAGGAAGCACCAATTCTTAAGTTTAATGAAGAAGGAATATGGGAAACAAGATTAAACAATCCAAAGAATAAAAATTTGTATCCATTTTTTGAAGCCTCTGAAATAATTCCTTTTCAAAAGAAAAGTATTTTTTTGTCAGACAGTCTTAAAAAAAACTTTGAAAAAGGATTTAAATTAATGAATAAATACAAAGAATTTAATGAAAATTTAGAGGATATATTTGATTTAAATTATACAGCAAAACTCTATGCACTATATGACATTGGAAAAATTAGGCATTCTTACCATTGGCACAATCAACGTTTTTATTACAACCCTAAAACAAATAAGTTAGAGCACATTGCATTTGATTGTTATGCAGGAATAGAAGAAGGAATAGATGATGTTATATATGGATATTCCGATAAGAATTCTTATGATTTTAAAATGACTTACCTATCCAAACAATTTTTCAATAATGATTTATTTGTTGCTAACTACAAGAAGTTTCTAAATAAGTTCTCTAAAGAGGAATACTTGACTAGCATTTATAAGAAATATAGTGCCAGTTCTGATTCATTAAATACTATTTTAAAATATGAATTTCTAGATTATAAATTTGATTTAGACTACCTTATTGATAATGCAAAAGCTGTCAGAAAATTGCTTCCAAGCTATACTTCAAATCACGATTTTTTACTTAAGCCTCTAAACTATGATTGTGCTTCAGTTGGAAATAATTATTTTCCATCTATTGGTATAAAAGCAAATAAACATATCAATAATAAAAATGAATTGGTCTTGAAAATTAAGAACTTCCATCTAGATACAGTTTATTTAATAGGACATTCTATAGAAGGGAAAAATAACGACCTAGTTAGATTCAAAGATTCTATTTTAATTTCTCCATTTCAAACAAAAGGAGATTCCACAGAACTAAAAATTAATGGAGATGCTAATTTTATATTTTTCAAACCTCAAAACACAAAAAAATTAGAGGTTATAAATATTGAAGAAAAGTTGATTTAATTATAATTTTCTAGAAACCTTTCTTACTGTGCTACTTTTAGGAGCAGATTGTTCCACTTTTGTTTTCAATTCCCCTTTTCTAGTATTCTTTTTCTTCTCTGTTTTTGTATCGTAAGAAGATTTGGAGTTCTTGGTCTTTTTAGGCTTTTGTTTTTTATCAGAATCTCCTTTGGAATTATAGTTGGTTCTTTTTGGAGTATTGGACTCACTATCAGCAGATTTTTTTGCATCTGCAGAAGACTCCTTACTTTTTTCACTATCAGAAGAAACTGATTTTGCCCTATTTTCATCTTCTTCGTCAATAGGCTTTTCTTTCTTATCTCTTCCAAAAGTTAAATTAAGTCCAAAATGGATTTGACCATTTCTAACTTTCTTAGTGTCAATATTTATACTAGAGGCCGCATCAGAGAGAAAGTTATCCCTCGGGTTTAGAGTTCCAAAAGCAAGAACATTATCTGTTAAACAATAAATTTCAACTGGCCCAAGATTTACTGAAAGTCCAAAACCAACATTGGAGTAACTACGATTGTATATAGAATAAGAAGCTGTTGCAGAAAGGAAATTACCAAGGTGGTAATTGTATGCTACACCCATTCCTCGTCTCCATCTACTTCTGACAAATGATGAGTATAGACTCAAAGAAATAAAATTATTATGATCTACAATATATTCCATAGATGCATAAATTTTTGTTCGAAGAGCGGTACTATAACTTTCATTGTTATATGAATAATTATTTTTTAAATCTTCTTCAATGGAGTCTTCCAATACTTCTTTTAAAAAATCCACACTAGAACCATCTCCAAAAATAGAAATTGGATTACTAATGCCATCGTATTCATAGTTCCAAGCCTCTAGCTTAGAATTGGCAGTATAACTATTCCAGTTGATAAAGCCTAAATCCAAAACAGACGCTTCTAAAAGCAATTTGTCACTTAGGTGATAATTGAATCCTAAATCTATTCCTAGCCCACGATTATTTCTATTAAATAGATAATTATTAATATATCCTTCTGAAAAACCAGACTGCTGCATCATCAAAGAATCGTTGGTATTCAGTCCTCCAATTGCTGGGATATCACCATCCACCATTACTTGCGGAAGGCCCGAAGTCCTAAAATCAAAAGCCATATCAAATTTTAACGCGTGCGTATTTTGATCGGTTTCAATTCCCATATAACTAACGTCAGTAGTGAAGTTTTCCATTCCGTAGAGATACTTTAGTCTTGCGCCATAAGAAAATTTATGATGGACATCATGCACCCAGTGAATTGCATATTCTCTCCAATGTGTGAAATCAAAGCCAAGACCATCTAAAGAAGCTCTTTTACCAAGAAGTTTATTGCCATTTCCCTCCATGGCTAGAACAATCAAGTCTCTTGGATAATTAAAAGTGAAATCTAACTTTTCAGTAACATTGAAAGAAAAGAAGTTATTTCCTGCTTTAAAACCAACAAATATTAAATCTGTACTACCATTAAGGATGAAAAAGTTTTCCGATGACATCTTTGCTATAGCATTGTCGACATCTGGCATCATAATACCATCGGCATTTTGATAAAATATATCTCCTATAGAAAAACCTGTGTTAAAGACAGAACCATATACACTAGAAATAATAGGCAACCCTATATCCAACTTTGAATCTGGAAAAGAAGCTGGATCAACTTGAGTAATCTGAGGAATAGAAGGCATATGGTACAATATAAAATCTTGCTGAGCATTAATTTTAGTCAAAAGAAAAATAAACCATATGAAAATAATTTTTCTCATTAAAACATTCTCCCTGAGATTAGTAATGCCATTGACAATTGTAACTTATAATCGCTGTAAATTTTTACGGATTGCTGGTTGTCAAAATCAGAAGTGCCTGCTGTAACAAGAAGAATCACAAACTTGGTCTGGTTTAAATTATCTACGCAAGATTCATCGCAGCCAAGTAATGTTACTTTTTGTTCTGAATCGTCTATAACCTTTCCATTAGCATCCAAAGTAGCTGATTGAAGAACCAATTCCCCATCCGCAATAGAAGACAATAAATTCATATTACTATCTAACAACTCTAAAGTAAAATTAACCTCTACTGGCCATCCATTGGTAGTAGAAAATTTAATTATAGCTGAGTCAATGTCAGTCTCTGAGCTAAATAACTCATCTACTTTAAAATCAAAGGGAATTGTATCTCCCATAACCCAACCTCCTGCATATCCTTCTAGAGGAAGAGTAATTTCAGTAGATACAGAAATCTTACTGGAACTTGAAATAAAATTATTATTGGTAATCGTTGAATCAGCATTTACCACCACCACAGGATTACTAACAATACTTTTTGGAGTTGAATTAATTAACTCGTTGATAGTACTATTGGACGCATCCATAGTAATAATAGATGTTACAGAATCTCCCTGACTGGAGGGCTGCTGGATAGTTGGGAAATAAAATGGTGCTGGCTGAAGGTTGCCAGCTGCAGCCGAATCGTATAATACATTTCCAAGAAAAACTCCCTGAAGGTCTTCATAATACATGGATTGCATTCCCATATTGGCAGTAAAACCAAAACTATTTTGAATAGTGTGCTCAATTTTTGGATTGGTAAGTAAAAACTGTACCGCAGACTCAGAGTTACTAAATATATCTATCTCCAAGGGGATGGAGCCTAAATCAAATTGCTGGTATTTAATATCGCCCAGAATGGTAGAAAACTCTAAATTATCCATTGAAAATGAAAAAGTAAGATCGTCAGTAGTATTAATTGGGCTCCCTGAGCCATTGATAGTTACGTCTAAATAGACCACCATCTCATTATATCCAATATTTCCTTTAGTTAAATCAAAAATATAGTTGCTAAGATTTGCTTGAGTAACTGCTGGATTATTGGCAGGTGCTGATAGAATATCTGAAAAATAACCTCCTTGATCATCCACCAATGACGGAATGGTAATATTAACAACTACCTGGTGACTTAAATTATTGACAATATCTATAGTTAAAATTCCTTGAGAAAACTCAATGGAAGTTAATTCCTCTCCAGATGGGAAAGTAAAAGTATTTATATTGGTATCTCCATAACTAATTGAATTATTAAGTGAGGGCAGATTTTGAGTTGCTGGATTAACGGAAATACTAAAACTTTGTTCTGGAATCTCAACTATTTCAGAAGCGTTTATTGAAGTTGGGGGAGTAACGTAAGCCAAGAACAATTCTCCATCAGTACCTGTGCTAATAATATCTCCAGTGTCTCTTTCTAACATATCCTCAACATCAATCTCTGCACTTACTAGAGGGATTGCAACATGGTGATAGGTTTGTAGGGAGGACAAGTCAACTTGATCACTTTTCTTACAAGAAGCAAAAATTATTGTGAAAGAAAGAAAATAAAGAAATTTTTTTAGTTTTTTCATTATTGTAATATGAGGCTAAGTTAAAGAAATTACCACAATTAAATAAAAAAATACAAATCTTCTTTATTAAACTTTAATAGTTTTGAGTCTCTGTTAAAATTTATAATACAAAATCATAGTTTTAAATAGTATAAAAAAATAATAATTGATTGAAAAATACAAAAACCACCTTATACTCCACTTCACTATATTAATTTGGGGCTTCACTGGCATTATTGGAAAAATTCTGGGATTAAGCGGACTGTCAACAAGCGAAGTTGTGTTCTGGAGAATGCTCATTGCGTGGACTACTCTTCTACTTTATCTTCTTATTAAAAAACAACGTATTATAGTTTCAAAAAAAACACTTTTCAAGCTTCTTGGAAATGGAGTTTTAATTGCATTTCATTGGTATTGCTTTTTTGAAGCAATTGCACTTTCAAATGTATCTATTGCCTTAGTTTTTATGTCAACTACAGCATTTTTCACATCCTTTGCAGAATGGGTTGTTTACCGAAAAAAGATTGATTACAAAGAATTATTTACGGGTATTTTAGTAATTATTGGAGTAGCCATAATTGTCAATGATTTAAATTTTGAAAACCACCCTGACTATTTAAATGCAATTTTTCTAGCATTAATTTCCGCTTTTCTAGCTGCTTTTTTTTCTGTCATAAATAGCGTACTTGTGAAAGAAAATGACTCAGCTATTATTTCTTTTTATGAACTTATGGGAGGGTTTTGGGTGATAAGTATTTTATTTTATTTAAATGGAGATATTGTTTTAGAACAGCTTTCACTAAATAGCCTTCAATTATTTTGGTTGATGGTCTTAGGTATTGTGTGTACTTCTTTTGCATTCCTTCTAGGAGTTTACGTCATGAAGTTTATAAAACCATATACGGTCAATTTATCAGTCAACCTAGAGCCTATCTACGCAATAATATTTGCACTTTTAATTTTTAAAAACTCTGAAGTAATGAGCTTAAACTTTTATATAGGCTCAATGATTGTTGTAGGGTCTATACTACTAAATGCTTTGTTTAAAAAAACAAAAAAGCCACAAAAAGTGGCTTAATTTTTCTACATTAATTGGGTTAATTAATGAGCATAATTGTTTTGAACTTCTTCCCAGTTAACAACCTTGAAAAATGCTTCAATATAATCTGGTCTTCTGTTCTGGTAGTTTAAGTAATAGGCGTGTTCCCAAACATCAATTCCTAAGATTGGAGTTCCATCACATCCAACACCTGGCATAAGAGGATTATCCTGATTTGGAGTAGAACAAACTTCTAATTTGCCGTCGCTATGAGCACATAACCAAGCCCATCCTGAACCAAATTGTGTAGCTGCTGCTTTTGAAAACGCATCCTTAAAGTTTTCAAATGACCCAAAATCTCTATCAATAGAATCTGCTAAAGTCCCTGATGGCATACCTGCTGCATTTGGAGACATTGAATTCCAAAAAAGACAGTGATTAAAATAACCACCACCGTTATTTCTTAAAGCGCTGTTGTTCATATCCATTGATTTCATTAATTCTTCAATAGATTTTTCTGCATGTTCAGTTCCCTCTAAAGCTGCATTTAATTTAGAAGTATAACCTGCATGGTGTTTCCCATGGTGTATTTCCATTGTCTTGTGATCAATGTGTGGCTCTAGAGCGTCATGGCTGTAGTTTAATTGTGGTAACTCAAAAGGCATAGTAATTAGATTTTAGTTCGTTAATATTTAATGACAACAAAGCTATTGAAAATTTGGTTTAAATTTGAAAATAAACAGACAAATGAACGTATATAGTGACGAATACTTTATGCGAAAAGCTCTAAAGCAAGCTCAAATTGCTTTTGAAAATGAGGAAGTTCCAGTTGGTGCAGTAATAACTCATCATGATAAAGTAATTGCTAAAGGACACAATCTTTGTGAAAAACTTACAGACTTTACAGCACATGCTGAAATGCAGGTTTTAACTTCTGCAAGTAGTTATTTACAAAATAAATACCTTAACGAATGTACATTATATGTGACCCTTGAACCTTGTATTATGTGTGCTGGAGCTACTTTTTGGACAAGAATTGGAAGAATTGTATTTGGAGCAACAGATGAAAAAAGAGGGTTCTCAAGCATATCAAAAAAAATTCTACATCCAAAAACAATAGTTACTGGTTCTGTGATGGAGAATGAATGCAGCTTTTTACTTAGGAGTTTCTTTCAACAAAAAAGATAGTTTTTTAAGAACTTTAACATTAATAAC
>Ga0257106_1001324_pt1 | contig 12456 bp, 8 predicted proteins | sample LP_taG_3_FD_190177 | JGI IMG/M metagenome (GOLD analysis project Ga0257106, IMG submission 190177) | Marine microbial communities from Northeast Subartic Pacific Ocean, Canada - LP_J_2011_P26_10m | ecosystem: Environmental > Aquatic > Marine > Oceanic | place: Canada: Northeast Subartic Pacific...
AGGGCCTGTTCCCCGTCTCCAGTGACCGCGCTGAGGCGCACATCGGCAACCGACGCAACCTCCACATCAGCGTCAAGATGAAGGTCTGCTTTGTTGCCGACCCGTAGGCAGGGAACCTCCTCAGGGATCAGGGCGAACAAGGCCTGATCAGCATCCGACCAACCCTGGGCGAGATCAAACAACAGCAGCACGAGATCGGCACTCGCCAGGGCGTCGCGGCTGCGAGCAATCCCCAACTGCTCCACGGCATCAGTGGTTGCCCTGATCCCTGCGGTATCCAACAGGGTGATCGGTACGCCTTCAAGCACGATCTCACTTTCCAGTAAATCCCGCGTGGTGCCTGGCAAATCGGTCACGATCGCCCGCTCCCGGCGACTCAACAGGTTGAGTAAGGAGCTTTTTCCCACGTTTGGCCGGCCCACAAGCGCCACCCTCAATCCATGGCGCACAACAGATCCCCGCTCGCCATCAGCCACGAGCGCGAGCAACTCCAGGCGAACAGCTTGCAGCTCCTGCAAGAGCGCCTCACCACTTAAGGGAGGCAGATCCTCTTCAAAGTCCACCCGGGCCTCCAACTCACTGAGCTGATCAAGCAAACGCTCCCGCAAGGCCACCATTTTTTTTTGGATCCCGCCATCGAGACCGGCCATCGCCAACTGCGCTGCCCGCTGGCTGCGCGCTCCCACCAGATCACTAATCGCTTCCGCCCGGGTGAGATCAAGACGGCCATTCAGCACCGCGCGTTGGCTGAATTCACCGGGCAGGGCCCGACGCACGCCTGGCTGCTCCAAGACGCGTGCCAAGACCTGCTGCACAGCGATCACACCGCCGTGACAATGAATCTCGACCACGTCTTCTCCGGTGAAACTGCGGGGCGCCAACATCACCAGCACCAGCACCTCATCGAGCCGTTCCACACCACCGGCAGCCACAACATGGCCATACAGAACCCGGTGGCTGTGCCAAACCTGTTGGCCAGGAATCACCGTGATCGCGTCAACAGCGTGCACAGCACTGGGACCCGACAACCGAATCACGGCGATGCCACCCTGCCCCGGTGCCACAGCGGTAGCGATCGCAGCGATCGAAAGCTCCTGATCTGGCCCAATCCCCGACATTCCCCGATCCCTGCCGCCATCACGCACTCCTTCCTACGATCCCGATGCTTCCTCAGCCGCACTAGCGGTCAGCAGTTTCGATGAAGCGGTTGCGGAACAAATTGCAGCGACGCTTGAACCGATGGCTGCAGTGGATCTGGCAGCAGGAGGGAACCCCTGGCCAACGCGCCCGCGGACTGGCCGCAGGGGTATTTTGCGGCTGCTTTCCCTTTTTTGGATTTCAAACCCTGCTGGGAATTGGCTTGGCCAGCGTTGTGCGCGGCAACCATTTGCTCGCCGCCGCAGGCACCTGGATCAGCAACCCGTTCACATACATCCCGCTGTTTTGGTTCAACTACCGCTTAGGGGCACTCATCCTTGGTGAAGGAGCTGGCTGGCCAGGGCTCAACAATCTCAATCAAGAACTGCTCGCCACAGCGGGGTGGGATGTGATGAGCCGACTCTTGCTCGGCTCCAGCTTGACCGGAGCCGTGTTTGGTGGCCTGAGCTGGTGGCTCACCCTTTACTGCCTGCAACCCCAACAAGTCGGCGGCACAAACCCTCGCCATCGAAAGCATGGGCGCAGGTAACACCTTTAGTGCGTTCTCAAGCCTTCATCACGGATGAAAGCCATCCCCCAACAGGCAACCAATCGTCCGCTTGATCGATGGGCTCCCAAAGCGATTCAATTAAAGAACGCGTGGGAGTTTGGCTCAAGTTCCAACGCCTCAACCGCTCAGGGACTGAGGCTTCTGGTTCAGGTCCAGGCGCTTCTCTGGCCTGGGTCTGCCACCACCAGGCATTGCGCCAGTTTTGCCACAACTCTCTTGCCGGTTCTGGCACATCATTCAAGACAACAGGCAAGCCCTCAGACTCCTGGGGCAAACCAGCGGATTGAATCATCGAGGCAAGACCAGCAAAAAAGTCTCCGTAACCAACAGGCCAGCTCGCGATTAACTCCAGCGTTGCGCTCACCAAGTGCTCGTCACTCTCCGGATCAGGATTGGGCGTCAATCCCAATCGCCTCAATAAGCAGAAGCGATAGTGATTTTGATAGTTGCTTGCATACCGCTCAAGCGACTGTTCCATCGGCGGCCGAGGCAGCAACATCGCCAAAGGGTTTTGGAGGAGCTGCAAATTCTTTCGACAGATGGCTGGCTGACGCCCATAGGAATACAGCCCGGTCTGATCGAAATAAGCCGCTGTAAAACTCGGATCCCAGCGATCTAAAAAGGCGAACGGTCCGTAGTCAAAGCTTTCACCAATGAGCGACATGTTGTCGGTGTTGAGCACCCCATGAACGAAACCTGCTGCCATCCACTCAGCAGCCATACGAGCCACTCGCTCCACCAGCTCGTCATAGAACGCGAGGAGCTGATGTTCCAAGGCCAGGCGATCTCCATCAGGCGCGGGGTGGGCCGCTGCAATATCGGGGTAATACACAGCCACCACATGGCGCAGTAGGCGCTCCAGCCCTTGAGGATCACGTAAATACAACAGCCGTTCACAGCTACCGAAACGCAGATGGGTGCGTGCCATCCGAACCATCACCGCACTTCGCGTTGGCGATGGTTCATCCCCACGCCAAAGCTCCTCCCCCGTTTCGATCAACGACAACGTGCGGCTTGTGGTTACACCAAGGCGATGCAACGCTTCTGAGGCGATCACTTCGCGAACCCCTCCTTTCAAGGTGAGGCGTCCATCCCCACCACGACTCCAGGGAGTGGTGCCACTCCCCTTGCTGCCAAGGTCTTGCAGCTGGCCGGTTCGATCACGCAGTTGGCCATAGAGAAAGCCGCGGCCATCTCCAAGCTGGGAGTTGTAGGTGCCGAACTGATAACCGTGATAGCGGAGTGCAAGCAGGGGAACGCGCTCTTCAAAACGGCCATAGGCCGTCTCGAAGTCTTGATCCGAGACACCATCTGGCGCTAGCCCCAGCTGACGCAACAATGCGTCGTTGCGAAAGCGCAGCTGCGTTCGCGGAAACACCGCCGCCTCCACCACATCCCAATAAGACCCACCCAAACCCTCGATTGAGGGTTCGAATGGCAAGGCCAAAAGCGGATTGCTCAACTCTGGCCAGTACGCGCGATGTCGATCACATCTGCCATCGAGCGGATCTGAGCCATGGTGCGTTGCAACTGCGCTGCACTTCCCAGTTCCACCATCAAATCGATCCGGGCCGGCTTGCCATAGGCCGTTCTCACCTGAGCATCACTGACATTGATCGAACCATCAGACAAACGCATCAAAATGTCTTTCAAAATTCCAACGCGATCAATCACCTCAATACGCAAGTGAGCAGGGAATCGAGACCCTGCTTCTTGCAGCGATGGATTCCAACGCACAGGTAAGCGACGTTCCGTCGGAATCGCTTCCAGATTGGCGCAGTCTTGACGGTGGATAGTGATGCCGTGATTACCAAGCGCCACAGCACCCAAGATCGGTTCTCCTGGTAGCGGACTACAACATCCACCAAGGCGATGATCTAAGCCTTCAACACCAAGGATGGGCGCCGCTCCTGAAGACGGAACCTCACGATGGAGCGCGTGCTCGGACTGCTTGACCAGTTGCTTGGCAACATCCTCATTGCTCAGAGGTGCCTCCACCGCAGCCGTTTGCAGACGAATTTCTTCGCGCAGACGATTAAGCACCTGATGCAGCGTTAGAGCACCAAACCCAAGACCAGCGAGCAGATCTTCCGTGGTTTGTAAGTTGCAGCGCTCAGCCACCCTGCGCATCGCTTCACTGCCAAGCAGAGCATCAAAACCACTGCGTCCCAGCTCGCGTTCAAGCAGCTCTTTCCCGCGATCGATCGTCTCGTCACGATGGCTGCGTTTGTACCACTGCCGAATGCGATTTCGTGCCGTTGGAGTGGCTACAAAATTAAGCCAATCCAAACTTGGATGGGCATTTTTTGTGGTGAGAATATCAATGAAATCACCATTTTGAAGCGGAGTCGACAAGGGCGAAAGCCGATCATTAATCCTCACGCCATGACAATGATTTCCCACCTCAGAGTGAATGCGAAAGGCAAAATCAACTGCGGTTGAACCCTTACGAAGCCCCACCACATCACCCTTAGGCGTGAATACAAACACCTCCTCGTCAAATAGATCTTCCTTGATCGAAGCCAGGTAGTCGTTGTGATCATCAGCGCCTCCCTCCTGCTGCCAATCCACGAGCTGACGCAACCAGTTGAAACGCTCGGTATCACCACCGGTTGCGGGGGATCCGCCCTCTTTGTATTTCCAGTGAGCAGCAATGCCAAACTCCGACACCTGATGCATTTCCCAGGTGCGAATCTGCACCTCGATCGGACGATGCCGTCCGATTACGGCGGTGTGAAGTGATTGATATCCATTCGGCTTCGGGAGCCCGATGTAGTCCTTAAACCGTCCTGGAATTGGCCTAAAGGTGTCATGGACAACGGCCAAAGCGCGATAGCAACTCTCGACATTGGGGGTGAGGATCCGCAACGCAGCAACGTCGTAGATCTCGTGAAACTCTTTCTGCTGGCGCTGCATCTTGGTCCAGATGCCATAGAGATGTTTCGGGCGACCACTCACCTCACAGCTATCGAGGCCAACAGCAGCCAAACGGTCACAGAGCAACTGAACCGTGACGGAGAGGCGCTCCTCGCGTTCGCTGCGCTTGGTTGAAACCTCCTGCTGCATTTCGCGAAAGGCCTCGGGCTCAAGCAACTTGAACGAGAGGTCTTCGAGTTCCCATTTGAAGCGACCAATCCCCAAGCGATTAGCAAGCGGAGCGTAGATCTCACGCGTTTCCCTGGCGATGCGCTGTCGTTTCTCCTCTTTGAGCGCGCCAATCGTGCGCATGTTGTGCAGACGGTCCGCCAGCTTCACCAACACCACACGAATATCACTGGCCATCGCCAGAAACATCTTGCGCAGATTCTCTGCTTGGGCCTCCGTGCGATTAGTGAAATGAAGGCCTCCCAGCTTGGTGACGCCTTCCACCAGTTCACGCACCTCAGGTCCGAAATGGCTTTCGAGCTGATCTGGTGTCACATCGGTGTCTTCCACCACATCGTGGAGGAAACCGGCTGCAATCACGCTGGCACTTGCCCCAATATCCCGCAGCAGGTCTGCCACTGCCACCGGATGCACGATGTAAGGGTCGCCGCTGGCGCGGAACTGCCCCTCATGCAGCTGAAACGCAAAATCAAAAGCAGCCGCTAACAGGGCCTCTGGATCGGTCGGACAACTGTGTCCAATTCCGGGAGGAACGTGAATCAAACATTGCCGCAACCAATCGGGAAGCTCGATGCCGTAGCCATCGGGCGAGCGAAGCGGACGTTCGAGCAATGCCGTTAAACCGCAGGCCGCAAGAGTTGATCCAGACTGAGTCTGTGCGGGATCGGGTGCAGAGGTTGCGTTGAGCATCCAACCCGGCGGGTGCATCCATGGTATGTAGGCATGAGGCTTCGTGCTTTCTTTCATGCCGAACGCGCCAGGAACGGTTCTGACGCTGAATCAGTTGCGTCTGCGCTACCCAGGAAGTGAGTCCTGGACGCTGGATGGATTGGATCTCAGCCTGAAATCAGGAGATCGCTTGGCACTTGTTGGGCCGTCTGGATGCGGAAAGAGCACCGTGGCGCGAGCTGCCTTGCAGCTCTTACCTCCAGGCAGCTGCTGCGAAGGAGATCTACTTCTTAATGGCCAAGATCCACGCCAACTGAGCCGACCTGCCCTGCGCGCGCTGCGCGGGGAAGCGGTAGGCCTGGTGTTTCAAGACCCGATGACTCGGCTCAATCCACTGATGACGGTGGGTGGCCACCTACTCGACACCTTCGCCGCGCACCGGCCGGCCATGGGGCATCAAGAACGGAAAGACCGTGCTGAAAGCCTGCTGGAACAGGTGGGCATCGGGGCCGAGCGCTTTCGGGCCTATCCCCATGAATTCAGTGGTGGCATGCGTCAGCGCTTAGCGATCGCGCTGGCCATTGCCCTCGCACCACCGCTTGTCATCGCCGACGAACCAACTACCAGCCTGGATGTTGCGGTTGCCGGGCAGGTGATGGAAGTGCTGCGCACTCTCTGCGAAGAGCTGGGAAGCGCCCTCCTGCTCATCACCCATGACTTGGCCATGGCCAACCGCTGGTGTGAAGACATGGCGGTGCTGGACGGGGGCCGTCTTGTGGAACAAAACAGCAGCACACAAGTGCTCACCCATCCCCAATCCGGCATCGGCAAGCGGCTGGTCACAGCGGCCAGGGCCAGAGAAGGGGGTCATACGCCGGAAACCCCAGATGGCACAGCAGTCCTGCAGGTAGAGGGATTGCGCTGTTGGCACAACCTCGGAGGCGCTCCCTGGTCTCCCAACTGGCTAAAAGCGGTGGATGGCGTGAGTTTCACTTTGCAATCCGGTGAATCGCTGGGCGTGGTGGGCGGCTCTGGCTGCGGGAAAAGCACCCTTTGCCGGGCCTTGATGGGACTCACCCCGATTCGGGGAGGCGACGTTTGGCTTCAAACCCAAAACCTGCTCCAACTGCGCGGCAGCGCTGAACGACAAGCCAGACGCACCATTCAGATGGTGTTTCAAGACCCGCTGGCCTGCCTAAATCCAGCCCTCACCGTCGCCGACGCCATCGCAGACCCTCTGCTGATCCATGGTCTTGCCTCACGGGCAGCCGCTCGAGAACGAGCACGAGAGCTTTTGGAGCTTGTGGGATTGTCACCAGCGGATCATTTTCAAAATCGGCTACCCAAGCAACTGTCTGGTGGACAGCAACAACGCGTCGCCATCGCACGCGCTTTGGCACTTCGCCCGCAGGTGCTGATCTGCGACGAAAGCGTGAGCATGCTCGATGCAGAGATTCAAGCCGAAGTCCTTGCACTGCTGAGACGTCTGCAGCAAGACCTAGGCCTGGCGATGATTTTCGTGACCCATGACCTTTCAGTAGCGAGTGGCTTCTGTCACCGCGTGATCGTGCTCGATCACGGGCATGTGGTGGAAGAAGGTCCTGGAGATCGGTTGCTACGCCACCCAGAAGCGACCATCACCCGCACATTGGTGGAGGCCTGCCCGCTGCTGCCAACCAGCAGCCCTTGAAAATCACAGTCCCAAAAGCAGACATTTTTTCTCCGCAAGACACGAAACCCTGAGCGTTCTGAAGCAGGCCCAAGCTCAGCATCTGTTGTTGATTTCTGAGCAACAAAAAAATTAGATCTGGCCTCGATCTACGCCAAAGGATCAAACACTTGAATCTTTGCTTAATCAACTCAATCACTGTTGAACAAAACCATCCATTTCAAGGATGTCCATTCCCATCGAATGGGACGGGAGCGGAGAAGCACAACCACTTATCTCTGCCTTGAAAACATTCAGACACAGGTTCTGCTTTTGCAGTCAGAACTTAGTTGGACTTCAGAGCTGAGATGACATCGTCCCCCCTATCAAGGACCATGGCATCAACGAATAGCTTGCAAACCTCCATCAGCGGTGATCGCTGGTGGGGAGGATTCACGGCTGAAATAACGCTCACCAACACATCCACACAAGATCTCGCGAGCTGGAGCTTCAGCTTTGATAGCCCCCACCTCATTGATTCGGCTCCTTGGGGAGCAGAGGTCAGCGCGGTTCTTCTCGACAACGGGCTAACGCGCTACACCCTGACCGGAAAAGACTGGGGAGAACAGATTCCAGCAGGAGAGGCAGTCACCATTGGATTCAATGGGACCCAAGGCGCTGACCTGGGCAATGAAGGAGAGCTGTCTGCGGCGATGCTCTTCGCATCAGACACCATGGAAGCCGTGATGTCTCAAGCAAGCGAAGAGAGCGCTGAGAGTTCAAACAAGCCTATTGAGCTAGTGGTTGAGTCATCTCCGATGACGTCACCGATGGCGGAAAACGGCATGGGTGATCACGGGATGCACCAAGGCCAAACCATGCAGTCATCCACCGTGAGTGGAACCGGCGGTGGCTTCACAGACATCAACAGCTGGGGATCGTTTCACAGCTCCAATAACAACTCCGAGCACAACGAACTCGTGGGTGGACGAACAGCCATCACCACAGAAGCATTGCTCGCCTACAACGGCCTCAGAGATTTCGCAGGTTTAGCCCCATCCAGCATCGAAGCGGTTGGCTCCTGGGCTTTTGAGAATGGGCTTACCAACAACAGCCAGCCCGGTGTCAACGATCTTCAAGGGGTTGGCCTTTGGTTTGCCATGCAGGGAGCCAAGGTGGGCTGGATCGCTGATGGGTCCTACGTCCCACAAATCCTGGCCGACATTCAACGCACAGCCCGTCTAAGCAGTAGTGGCGAAGTCATGCAGATGATTGAGCAGCTTGGCCATGAAGGTTTTGCCGACTATTTAAAAACCAATCAACTCGAAGAACATTTCATCAATACCCTCAAGATGGAGCCGCATTACGGAGGCTGGATGCATGGACGCACCCACGGCTTTCGTGACATCGAAGGCGTAGCGATTGCCCACGATATTCATCACTTAACAGTCTTGGGATGGGATCAAAGTGAACCCTTCATGAATGACACCTTTGACTGGCCCCAGTGGCCGGCCCTCAATGTCAGCGATAACACAGTCATCAACTATTACCAAGGAATTGTTGCGCTAGGAAATCCACTCTCTGAGAACCTAGAAAATCTATCTGGAGCCACAGCATCGCTTGATCCCGGAGCTGGGAAACCAGATCCCCTCACTGGCTCCCCCCTCGAGATTCAGGTGAGTGGTGATCTTTGGGAGGGTGGCTTCACGGCCTCGCTGAACGTCATCAATCAAAGCAATCAATCATTAAATGATTGGGGGGTGAGTTTCATCAGCGAACATCATTTTTACGGAGAATCCTGGGGAGTTGATGTCTCCACACAAGAGATTGGAAACGGCCTCTACCGCTACGAGATCCAAGGCGCTGATTGGGCGCAAACACTCTCTGCTGGTCAAGCCATGACGGTGGGTTTCAACGCCTTGAGCGGAGAGGACCTCAGCGGAGAAGTGTCTCTCAGACCCGAACTGCTGATCGCCCCAGGAACGGAGCTCATGCTCCTCTAAGCACTTCTTTTCCGCAGCACGGTTAGCAGCTTCTCCATCACAGGAGGAGTTGGGGCCTCAAACAACATCCGCTCTTTCGTAATCGGATGATCGAGGCCCAACTGAAAAGCATGCAGGGCTTGCCCAGGAAGCTCCACCGGCAGTTTCCTGCAGCGGCTGTAGGTGATATCTCCCACCACGGGGTGATTGATGTGGGCGCAATGCACGCGGATCTGGTGCGTGCGTCCCGTATCGAGCTTGAAGCGCAACAAGGAGTAATCGCCGAGTCGCTCTTGGAGGGTCCAATGCGTGCGGGCATAGCGACCGCTTTCTTCACTCACCACGGCATATTTTTTGCGATCTACAGGATGGCGGCCGATCGCTCCAAGGATCGTTCCTGAATCTCCTTGCGGCACCCCATGCACCACAGCCAAATACTCGCGGGAAGCAATCCTTTGTTGGATCTGCGCCTGCAGACGCACCAACGCCTCCTGAGATTTGGCAACCACGATGCAGCCCGTGGTGTCTTTATCAAGGCGATGGACCACGCCAGGCCTCAATTTTCCGCTGATTCCTGGTAAATCCTGGCAGTGATGCAGAAGCCCATTCACGAGGGTTCCATCTTTATTTCCAGGGGCCGGATGCACGGTCAAGCCGGCTGGCTTGTTGATCACAATTAAGTGCTCGTCTTCAAACAGCACATCGAGATCCATCGGCTCAGGCTTGAGGTATGGAAGTGGTTCGGGTGGCGGCATCCACAACTGCACCTGATCACCGTTGCGCAAGGGGGTCTTGGCCTTCCCGGTCTTGCCATTCACCCGCACGTATCCGGCATCAATGAACTTTTGGATCCGAGACCGGCTTTGCTCAGACCGCTGACTCACCAGCCAGCGATCCAAACGCATCGGAAGTGGCTTGGGATACGTAAGGGTGACGAGTTCTCCTTCCCCCTCTCCGAACCCATCCGTAAACACTTCCTCAGGCAAGGGGGGGCGCACAAACCCTTGACCTTGAACGCTCAAGACTCCTCCTGTTCCGGTAATTCCAAAGAGATCGAACCCAACAGCGAGCGACGAAAATCATCAAGCAACCGCTGTGCCATCCGTGCCGTATCCCCAGAGGTATGGCGTTCGGCCGTTGCTTCCAGCCAGAACGCCGGGTCAGCCGTATGCCCAGCCAATGGCGTTCCATAACGTTGCTCAAGGACCGACAGCACAACCCCTGAGGCCTCCCGTCCCTGCGCATCGATCAAGATTCTCAAGAACGCCTGAGCCACCAACTCGCCGTCGTAGGCCGCTTGGCCAATGTCATCGCACAAGGCGAGATGCAGCGCTGCCCGTTGATCATCCAAGCGAGGTGGCAACACGCCAGGGGCATCAAGCAAATCCAAGTCTTGGCCAAGCCGCACCCAACGCAGGGTGCGGGTCACACCAGCTCGACGGGCACTCGCAACCACTTTCTTCTTGACCAGCCGATTGATCAAGGCCGACTTGCCCACATTGGGAAAACCGAGGGTGAGGGCGCGCACAGCCCGTGGGCGCATTCCCCGGTTCTTCCGCCTCTCATTGAGCTGATTCCCCGCCCGAATCGCCGCCTGCTGCACCAGCTTCACCCCGGTGCCGGCCTTGGCATCACACCAAACCGTGCGCTGTCCCTGCGCCTTAAACCACTGATCCCAGGCCTCCCATGCCGCAGTCGTGACCATGTCGCGTCGATTGATCACCAGCAAATGCTGCTTCCCTTTCAACCAACGGTCGAGATGGGGGTGTCCGGTGGCTAGGGGAATGCGGGCATCACGCACCTCAATGACCAAATCAACCTTGTCGAGGTTGCGCTTCAGCTGCTGTTCCGCCTTGGCAATGTGCCCCGGATACCACTGAATCGGAGGTGTTTTCACGGCACCACCAAAACTGGACAAGGCGCGAGCTGAATCACTCTTGCTGCCGTGCCGCCACTTTCGGCTTCAAGATTCACGCCGCGGGTGCCCATCACAATCACATCCACATTCAACTCGTCTGCCACGTCGCAAATCACAAACGCTGGCATCCCCTCACGCTCCACCACGTCACAGGACACCCCGACCTGCTCAAAACGGGCTTGAGTTTCGGCCAATAACGTTGCTACCACTGCATGGTCATCCATCTCAGGTTGCTTTGGCTGAACCACGGACAACAGGATCAACTTGCTGTTGTGACTGCGTGCCAAGTTCAAGGCTTTGGTTGCTGCCTCAACAACTTCTCGGCTCTGATCAAGCGGGAACAACACGGTTTCGAACATTGGGCCACCTCCGCTAGTACCCCTCTTTTTCAGTGCTAGCGCGTAATCGGGTTAACCTCGCCCCGATTTCACACCTCACGACATAACCACATGGCGAAGCGTTCCCTGGCAAAACTGAATACCGGCGACTTGAGCGGAAAACGCGTTCTTGTGCGGGTCGATTTCAACGTGCCTCTGAACGACGCCGGTGCGATCACAGACGACACCCGCATCCGGGCAGCACTGCCAACGATCCATGATTTGATTGGCAAAGGCGCCAAGGTGATCTTGGCAGCTCACTTCGGCCGTCCGAAGGGTCAGGTCAACGACAAGATGCGCCTTACCCCAGTAGCCGCACGTTTAAGCGAGCTGCTCAGCAAGCCTGTGACCAAAACCGACAGCTGCATCGGACCCGACGCCGAAGCCAAGGTGAACGCCATGGCCAATGGCGATGTGGTGCTGCTCGAGAACGTGCGCTTCTTTGCTGAAGAAGAGAAGAACGATCCCGCCTTTGCTGAGAAGCTCGCGGGCCTCGCCGACGTTTATGTGAACGATGCCTTTGGTGCCGCTCACCGTGCCCATGCCTCCACGCAAGGCGTCACCAAGTTCCTCAAGCCATCTGTGGCTGGCTTCTTGATGGAGAAGGAACTTCAGTACCTCCAGGGCGCAGTGGATGAGCCTAAGCGTCCTTTGGCCGCGATCGTTGGTGGCTCCAAGGTGAGCAGCAAGATCGGCGTCCTAGAAGCCTTGATCGACAAATGCGACAAGGTGCTGATCGGCGGCGGCATGATCTTCACCTTTTACAAAGCTCGCGGCCTGGCTGTTGGCAAGAGCCTCGTGGAAGAAGACAAGCTCGAACTGGCCAAGGAATTAGAAGCCAAAGCAAAGGCCAAGGGCGTTGAGCTGCTGCTCCCTACCGATGTCTTGCTCGCCGACAACTTCGCTCCTGATGCCAACAGCCAAGTGGCAGACGTCACAGCGATTCCCGACGGCTGGATGGGACTCGACATCGGTCCTGATGCGATCAAGGTGTTCCAAGCGGCCCTGGCTGATTGCAAGACCGTGATCTGGAACGGCCCCATGGGCGT
>Ga0257106_1001327_pt1 | contig 12445 bp, 4 predicted proteins | sample LP_taG_3_FD_190177 | JGI IMG/M metagenome (GOLD analysis project Ga0257106, IMG submission 190177) | Marine microbial communities from Northeast Subartic Pacific Ocean, Canada - LP_J_2011_P26_10m | ecosystem: Environmental > Aquatic > Marine > Oceanic | place: Canada: Northeast Subartic Pacific...
CGCCACGAGCCTCGGGTTCGCAAACAAGCGCTCCGCCTCCGCCAACTCGATCGCCCTCTGGTGCTCGGTGGCGTACATCCTGTAGTGGTCACTCGCCGCCCGTCTCTGCTCAAGCCTCTCCTGAGCCTTGCGGTACTTCTGGAGGTAGCTCGCGACGTTCACGCGCGTCAGACCCGTATTAGCCCTGCGATTCATGAAGTCCAAGATCCGCGTCGGGGATTCACGCCCGCCGTTCGCGCCCGCCGCGGCCAAGGCCTCGCGGAAGAGCGCCTTGAGCTGCGGCGTCCACTTTACGCGCTTGCCGGGGTTGGTCCAACCCCGGGGTATCGCACCGCCGTCTGGGGCCTGCGGGCGCGCGTCCGGGCTTCCCGCGCCGCCGTCGGCGGGCCCGTTCGTGGCGGCACCCTCCGCCGCGTCAAGTTCCCTCCGAGGGGTCACCGTTGTGACGACACGTGTGGAATGGGAGGGAAGGACCGGGCGCTCGTCCTCGTCGTCGCTGGGAGTGCGCTCCTGATCGGGCGCGTACAGCCGCAGCTCGGGGGCGATCCAGCCGTCGTGCCACCAGTACGTCCTAGTTTGGCCCAGGTCCTTCGGCCTCTTGTAAAGGCGCGGTGGATGGCGAATCATCGCAAAAAAAACCTTCAGAGCCGCACGCGGTCAGAATCAAGTTTCGAGCCCCTTGGCCCAAAGAACTCACCAGTCGGGGCCGCGCCTGCGCCTGGCCGGGTGCCTTAGCCCGAGTGGTCCTCGATACGGCGAGTCGGTGCGTGCGTGCGCACCGCTCGCCACCAGGTGCGCTCGCGACGCCTTTGCTTGCGGCGAACTACCCGCGAGCGCGATTTTGTTTGAGCAGCCCTCGTAGGTTCGGCCGTCCAAAGGCCAATCTTCGGGGCAGAGCTTCGGAGATCGTACTGTATGAGGCTCAGTCAGAAAATCTTGCTAAATATGAATTGATCGACGTGTTGAAGATTCTTTCACACAATTTTTCAATGACGAGAGGAAAAAATATTGAATGTCGAGTAGCTACTGCGGTACCGCACAGCTTGCAGAACAAGAGGATGAAACTCCCCTGACTCACACCCGCTGGTCACCGTACTCCCTCGGCGACGGCACGTTGGTCATCATGACCCCTTCGTCGCTCATCTCCCTCCCCCCGCCCGGTCCCCCCAAGTCGCTGAACTGGTCCGCACCTGAAGACCGCGTTCGAAGGAACGACCCGAGCGGGTCCCTTGACCCCTGGCTCCCCGGCCTGCTCCCGCCCCGGCTCCCAGTCGGCGTGAACACAGGCGGCGGCGGCGGCATGGACCCCACGGTGTCCACACCGTACGGCGCACGTCCGTGTGGACCCGGTGACGCGACAGCCTCGACAACCTCCACGTCGTCGTTGTGCGGGTCGCTGAAAGCGTACTCGTACGCGGTACCCTCGCCGCCGTACCCGAGCTGACCAAACTCGGTTCGCGGCATCTTGACCACGATGTCGTGCATCGTCTCCACCAAGATGCGGGTCATGGCGAGCCACGGGAAGAAGATGACGAGCCACCACGGAATGTCCCCTTGGTCCGCCCACAGCTTGCAGAACAAGAGGATGAAACCGAGAGGGAAACAAATCAGGTGCAGGGCATCCAGGAGGAACCGGGGCGCGTCCCGGCTGAACGTCTCCTGGTCCACCTTGAGGGACCTGTACGTCCTGGCGGTGAGCGCCGCGAAGGACGGAATGAACGGCGCCACCAGCACGGCCGGGTAGCTCGTCAGCGTGTCGCCGTGGAAGTAGGCGTACGCCAAGAGGCACGAGAACCACAACGCGGCGACAAACATGGCAACCTCCCACCAGAGAAAGACGAAAGCCCGGGGGTATACAAAGTTGACGATGTACCGCCCGGCGGTCCTCGCCATCGGGCCGTGGGGCTGCCCGAACTTCAACGGCCTGTGCTTCGGGCCGTCCACCCAAAGGTGGTTAGCCGCGGCTTCCTGCACGAGCAGCGCCAGCACCGCGAGGTTGTCGCTGGCGGCGGAGTACTGGTACTGGAGGTACTCAATCTGCTCGTCGTCGAGGCCCTTGGGGGTGCTCGGCCTGGTGGGCTGCTTGGGAGTGACCGGTCGGCTGTTCGCGTGCATGACCGTCAGCGACGACGCGGCGGATGCCATCTCGACCACCGGCTGCTGAGACTCAGCCTTCTCCCTCGCCTCCGCGTCCGCCTTTTCCTTGGCAAGCGCCGCCTCCTTCGCGCTCTCCAGCGCAGCCTTGCTCAGCTCGGCGTCCCTCAGAGCCTTCGCCTTCTCGTCGTCCGCAGCCTGCTTGGCGTCGAGCGCAGCCTTCGCGCGGTCCTTCTCGTCCTTGGCGGTGGAGGATGCGGCCGCGAGCTCAGCCTCGAGTCGGCCAATCTTGGTAGCCTGATCCTCGATCTGTTTGAGCAGTTTTGGGTCCGGTGAAGCCGGCGCGGGTGCCGCAGCCTTGGGCGCCGGGGACGCGGGCGGGGTTGCCGTGGGGGTGGGAACCTCCACGATGATCTCCTTCGTGATCTCTTTGGTGATCACACGCTCTGGGCCTTCCACGGGGACCTCCTTGATTATCTCCTTGGTGACCACACGCTCCGGCCCTGGGACGGGGACCTCCTTGATGACCTCCTTGGTGACGATTCGTTCCGGCCCTGGGACCTCCTTGATGACCTCCTTGGTGACGATTCGTTCGGGACCCGGGACCTCGATTTCCTTGATGACCTCCTTGGTGACGACGCGTTCGGGGCCAGGGACCTCGACGATGCGCTCCTGAACCTTCGCCTTTTGCGCGCGAAGTTCCTCGTTTTGTCCCATCGCATCCTTCAGAGCCTTCTCGCACGACGTCAGGTCAGCCTTGGCGCTCCTTAAGTCATCCTTGATCTGCGAGAGCTCCTCGCGCAGCGCCTCCTTGTCCGCACGGAGCCTCTTGGCCTCCTCCTCGGTGGACGCGCGAATCTCCTTCTCGCTGGCGAGTAAATCAGCCGTGCGCCTGTCCAGCTCGGTCAGACGGAGCTGCTCAGCCTCCTGCACCGACGTCAGCTTCCTCACCTCCGCCTCGTGCAGCAGCTTGACGCGCTCAGCCTCGGCCGCCGCGAGCTCCTTCTCCTGGTCGATCCTCAGCTGGTGCTTCTTCTGCAGCGTCGCGATCTCCGCCTCAAGACCGGCGATGACGCCCGGGAGGTCATTCGTCGCCGAGGCGCGCGCGGTGTCCCTGGCCAGCCTCACCTGCTCGGTGAGCTTGTCAATCTCGGCGTTGAGCCGCTGCGTCTCCTGTTGCTCCGACGCGAGGTGGTCCGCGGTCTGCTTGAGCTTAGCCTCGGCGGCGATGAGCCTCCAGTCGCTGCCGCTGTTCTGACCCAGCAGCTTGGTGTTGGTCTCCTCAATCTCCGCGATCTTCTTGGACAGCTCCTCCTTCTGGTCCTGCAGCACCCGGATCCTCGCATCCGCCGACGACAGCTGGTCCATCAGGTCCCGCGAGCTGCTCATCGCCCTGTCCGCGTTCGTCCGGGTGTCCGCCTGCAGCAGCCGCAGCTGCCGCTCCAGCTCATTCCGCTTATCGTCCGACTCACGTCGCCGCTTCTCCTCGTCGCCGAGCCGCTTCTCACCCGCCTCCACCTGCGTCTCCAGGTCGACGCACCGCTTCTCCGCGGCGGCTACGGACTTACGCAACGCCGCGTACGCGTTCCCGTGCTCCGTCCCGAGCAGCATGAGCTCGCGCCTGTGCCGGTCCTCGGCGTGCTGCACCGACATGCGCAGCGCGTCAGCCTCGGCGCGCGCCTGCGAGTCGTTGGAAGCGTCGTCCCGCACCGCGTCGTACATGGCCCGCCACTTTTCAGCCTCCGCCTTGAGCACCGACGTGGACGCGCTCTCCCGGGCGAGGGTGTCCCTCAGGGACTCGATCTGCTCGGCAAACTTGGCGGAGTCGCGGCGGTGCTGGGCGCGGACGCGTTCGCACTCCTCGTCGAGGGACTCGCACCGCGCGGTGACGCGTCGCAGGTCGTCCGTCAGCCGCCGACGCTCGGCGTCAAACGCCCCGTCGTCTCTGGCCGACGGCGCCGGCACCTCGCGCTCCACGATCCTGTCCACGTACTTGACCACCTCCTTGACGATGACCTGGGGCTCGACGACGTGCTGGGTCTGGTACGCTGACGCGGTGGGCGGCACGGGCATCGGGGACGCGGCGACGACGGCGGGCTCTTGCGGCATCTTCACCGGGGTGGCCACGGGCGCGTCCATCTTGGGTTCGACCGTCGCGACGACGTGCGTCTTACCCGCCCTGGCCGCGGACCAGCGCGTGAGGTCGGTCCTGAGTCTCTCCATGCCGTCGTTCACCGCGGCGACGATGGGGTCGAGGTCCGCGCGCAGGCGCTGGATGGCGGCTCCCTCGGCGCGAACGGATTTGGTCAACTGCACGGAAGCCTTGGAGAGCGCCTCGGACGATTGCTCCTCCTCCTGCTGCTTCTGCTGGAGGACGAGGGAGGCGAGGCGGAGCTCCTCGAGGGCGTCCTCGATGGTCTTGTTCGCGCGCTTGTTCTGAGTGGCGTACCACTTGCGGTGCGTGCTCATGCGCGACGCCGCGCGCTTGATGTACACGTCAGCCTGCTGGTAACTCACGATCTTGTGGCTCTCCATCTGCTCCTTGGTGTCCCACCACTCACCCTCGAGCTCTTTCCTGGCCTTCAGGGCGGCGTCGAAGTCACCGCCGCCCAACGCTTTGTGCACGATGAGCTTGAGCTGGTTCACCTGGCTCTCCACCGTGCTCGCCGCCTGCTTCATCTCGTCGTAGGACTGCGCGTTATTCGGGTCGGCCACGAATTTCAGATCCTGCGGGCGCGTCGTCCTCTTGGCGGGGGACGCCATGGGGGATCCGTAGGGATCGTGCCCGCTCATGGCTGCGGACGTCGCGGACTTGGCCGCTCGGTCGCGGATGCGATACGCGTGCCTGGACACTGCCAGACCCCGGTAGCCAAAAGCGCGTTTGCGGCGAGGAGAAAAACGTGCGATGGAGTCAACGGTCACTCAACAGTTTTGTGAAATGAAAACCTCTAAGCTATCAGAAGGAGGCCATGAAGTCGGCGATGTCCAGCGTCTGGTCCCCGTGCGCCACCGCGTTCTTATCCTCGGGCACGAACAGGTTCGGCCCGCTCTCCTTGCAGTCCACCGACGGCACGCCCTTGTCGTCCGAGACGACGGCGCCGTGATCTCGTAACCACTCGGTACACTCGGCGATGTCCTCCGGCTGCGCCCACGGCGGGTCCACTCGCGGCGCCCCGTCCGACCCGCTCACCGGCTGCCGCTCGTCGTCGCCCGGGACGTACGTGCGGTGCAGCGTGAACCCCAGCACGCGCGCCAGGTGCGCCACGGGAACCTTCGGCTGGAACGTCTTGCACGCGATCTGAAGGTACTTGAACCGGACGCTCTCCGATTTTTGCATGCCGTTGAACGTGATGGACATCAAGTCGCCGGTGCCGCTGTGCCCCAGACTGGGCGCCGCGCCCAACAGGCGGAAATACTCCACCGCGTTGTCATCCTGCAGGGCGTTTCGCACCGCGAGCGCGTGCGCGATCGCGGGTTCCGTGCGCATGGCGCAGGCGGTGGACAACACGGTGTTGATGTTGCTCCCCGTCACGCCCGTGATTGCGCTGTACAAAACCCTGTACGCCAAAAACTCAACCTCCTGACCCCTGACTCCTTCACCGTACAGCGTCTTGAGCACCGTCTGGCACTGGTTAAACTCCCCCAAGTCCTGGTTCGCCAGCGCCACCCGCGCGTGGTGCTCGTAAACCTCCGCGGTCAACGAGTTGCGAATGCGCTGCACCGTCAGATCCTGCCGCAACGCCTTCATCTGATCCTGCAGGTAAAAGTACGACTCGCCCGCCGCCTCCGTCTTGAGCCTCAGCAGCGCCTTCTCCAACACCGGCTGGGGTCTGACCGTCGCCGGGTCGGGCGCGGACGTGAGCCTGAAGTACGACTTTTCCAGTGTGGTGTTCGTGCCGCGTATGGTGAGCGAGTCCCAAAACTCCTCCTTCTCCTCGTCGTTGTCCACCCCCGCGGCGACCAGCTTCATGTTCTTCAACCGCTCGTGCCTCTCCGCCGCGAGCTGCGCAGCCTTCTGACCGCCGCCCACAGCCTCACCCGTGCCGAACCTGCCCATCCTTCTCGCGCGTTTCGCCCGCTCCGCGTCCGTGTCGAGCTCTTCCTCCAGCGGCACCGCGGGACCTCTTTTCTTTTTATTGTTAACCGCGGCAGCCGCCTCCCTCGCGGCCGTCGCGGCAGCCTCCTTCGCGGCCACCTTCTCCGCCTTGGCAGCCGCTTTCGCCGACTTCTTGGACTGCTTCTTGGGGACTGCCTTCTTGGGGGATTGCGGCACGGGCGGCGTCGCCATCCTGTGTTGTTGCGCATTCACGTGTGTTTGATTCATGTGTGTTTGTTGGTGCCCGACGTACCCGCCGCCGTACGGTTGGTACAGCGCAGACGGCGAGTCCACGCGCTCCGGGCCCCGGCCCGCGGGTACCGGCATGGTATCCCAGTCGCTGATCCCCGGCTCGTTGGTCCACAGCGCGTTCATGGACGACGCGCGCTCGATGATCCGCTTCAGCTCATCCGTCACGAGCTGCTTCCGGCCCGGATCCGTCCTGCACGCCTCGAAGCACCGCTCGACGAAGGACTTGAGCGCGGGCGGCCAGTCCTTCTTACCCCCGCTCTTACCCCCGGGGTGAGCAGCGCCGGCGGTGGCCTGCGCGTAGCTCCGCGGCGCACTCGCGGGTCCCACGCTGGCGCCTCCCATGGGCTGCGACGTCCCGGCTCTGAACCCCGCGATGGTCGGGTTCTTTTGGAGGGTGACGTTCGGAGGGGGCAGCGGCGTGATCGCCGCGCCGGGCGCCCCGGGGTACCCCCCTCCAGGAGCTGGCGCGGCGGGGTACCCGGGCTGCGGAGATACCGGCTGCGGCCGGCCCTGCGAGGTGTAGTAGCGTCGCCACGCCTCCTGGTTGGCGTAATAGGCCTGCCACGCGGCGGTGTGCTCGGCGGATCCGGGCGCGGGCTGACCGGGCTGGTGGGCCCCGGGTGCGGCCGCGGCCGGAGCACCACCCGGGGCTTGCTGTTGCGCGTACTGCTGCGCGGCGGCCTGGCGGGCGTAATAAGCCTGCCAGGCCGCGGCCGCGTTACCCCCGCCCGGGCCGCCCGGTGGCTGCATCACGCCGATCTATGCGCCCGATTACCCGACCAGGAAGCCCTAGGTTCCTCGCGCTGGTCGAGTCGCGCACCTCCTCCGGCTCCGCACGCCTCTAAGCGTCGCGCGGGACTGCCGTGCCGAGTCGATCGGTGCGCTGAGGCGCGTGGAGATGTGCCTCCCCGAGTTGGCGGCGGGTTTGGTTCGCAAAAATTGGCCTCGGAAGGGCGCCAAGTCGGAATCAAGGCTTGGAAAAACAAAATCCTCATTCACCGCTGCTACGGTACTTCTATGGGTGTCCTCGACGGGTAGATCTCAGTCGAAATCCACCACGTCGAGATCACCGCTATCACTGGCACCCTCACTGTCCGACTCGTCGTCCTCCGCGCCGCTGGAATCCTCCTCGAACGCTCCCTCGTCGTCCGAGTCGGCGTGGCCCTCGTCCTCGTCCTCGTCTGCGTCCTCGTCTGCGTCCTCGTCGTCTGCGTCCTCCTCTTCGGACAGCTGGGCGCCCTCATCATCCTCCGAGAACGCATCGGAGTCCACGTCGATCTCCCCGACATCACCGTCACTGTCACCCTCGTCCTCCTCTCCTTCACCTTGGACCGGCCTATTCGCCCGGGGAACAAAAGGAGCCGAGCCACCCGCCCGGAAGAAATCCCTCACCGGAGCCGCGGTGGAGGTTACGGCAGTGACGGGCTGGGCGGACCGCGGTGCGAAGAAATCCTTGGTGAGCCCGGCGGGTTTCCCGCCCGTCGTCGGCCCGGTTTTGTCAGGCTTGGGGGCTTCGCTCTCCCACCACTTTGGAGCCGTCTGCGCCATCGGTATCCCGCCCTCCTCGGGATCGGTCGTCTTGGGCCTGGGCGCGGACTCCTTCGTCGTCTTTTTCACCGGCGTGGGCTTAGCCATCTCCTCAACCTTACCCGCGTCGGCCTCGTCGCCGTCCCGGTCTTCGCTGTCGCCCCCGAGGAACGCCGCGAGCGCCCGCATCTCCACCGTATCTTTTTTCCTCTTCTTCGACCCTGGCTCTTGTTTGTCGTCGTCCGCCGCACCCTTCAGCCTGTTCACCAGCCCGAACCGTTCGCGCGGCTCAACACCGTCGCCATCACCCGCCGCGTTCGTAGCCGCGCGAGACGCCGCGACGTCAGAGTTGAAGAATTCGCGGGGGAGGTTAAACCTGTCAGTTGGACCGGCGTCACCGCCCGATCCGTCCGATACACCCGCCTCCGCCTCGCCGCCCGATGACTCACCGTCGTCACCGTCGTCCCCGTCGCGGACGATCTCCATCCCGTCAGTATCCTCCCCGCGGCGACGTCCTCCTCCACGCGCCGGCTTGGGCTTCCAGAACACCATGCCGGGCAGTTGGCACAGTCTGCGCAGGGTTCGATCCGACGCGTCATCTGGGAACGGCGTCCAGTCCGGGGTTGACGCGATTGGATTTGTATGATCCGGGAACTCGTCGATGTGAGAGACGGCACCCCCGGCGTACGTGACGGTCACCTTGGAGTTTCGCACGCGGCCGTCAATCTCCATCTCGTCGCCCTTACTCAGCGGGCGATACTCGTCCTCGTCTTCCCCGCCCCCGTCTTGTTCCGCGTCCATATCGTCGATGAGCTCTCGTAGCTGGTCGTCGATCCCGCCGCGTTTCTCGGGCCGGTCGAGCCGGATGCCCTCGCGCTCCATGCGGAGTCGCTCGTCGAACCTCGGCTTCGCCGGGTGCACGTGCAGCGTGTTTCCCTTCCACTTGGTCCCGTTGTACGCGTTCAGGCATCGGCGGAGGCTTTGGTCGTCGGGGAAGTCCACGGTCACGAAGGCGTACCCGCGGCACGGCACCGGCTTCGACGGCGGTTTCTCGCCCCTGCCGCCTTTGCCTTTCTTCTTACCCCTGCCGCCCCTACCCCCGCGCCCTCCTCGCCCGCCGCGGTCCGGGGACGAAGGTCCGTGAGGCGCATCGGACGGGTCCGTGAGGAATGGGGAATTTTCCTTCTCCCTGCACACCTCCAGGTTCGACACCGCGCCGAACGGCGTGAACCGGGCGCGGAGGTCGTCGTCCAGCAGCTCGCGCGGCAGACCACTCACATGCAACCTTGTGGCGGCACTCATCGTTCGCTTTGACGCCTCCCGCTCACACCGGGAGCCTCGCGAAGTGGTGGCGGCGGCGGCGAAAAACTTGACTGTCGGCGGTGGTCTCGCACGATTTCCGAGAAGACGGCACCTCGGATAATTCTCTGCGCCACATCCGAGGGCGCGAGCATGAGGGAGGTGGAGATGCGGGAGGTTTCCGCATCGGACGGCGCCTCCTTGCTCCATGGTAGGACCGAGGCATCCTCCGGGGACGCACGGGGCGCTCGGAGCGACGGAAACGAGGGGCAGAGGACAGACCCGGATGCAGAATCGCCATCCGGGTGTATCGGCGCGCTGAAGGCTGAGCCGCTGCTCCTGAAGACCATCGTCGGTGTGATACTCGGAATCATCGTCGGGTCCATCGCACGAACGGCGAACCCGACTCCTCGAGCGGTGGAGCTCATCGGCTTCCCCGGCGAGCTGTTCATGCGCCTCCTCAGGGCGCTCATCATCCCATTAGTCGCAGTCAGCATGGCCTGCGGGGTCACCTCGCTGTCCCGGCGGTCGCGGGGTTCCGCGAGGAGGGTCGCGGGGCGGCTCGTCGCGAGCTACGCGGTCACAACATTAGTAGCGTGCGCGCTGGGACTCATCATCGTCGGAATCATCCAACCGGGCGTCGGGGTCGTCATCGACGGCGCGCGATGCGACGGGACGTCGTCGTCATCCGGCTCTGTCCCCGACGACGCCGCCGCGAGCCGGTCACACGTGAGCGCCGTGGACTCACTCCTCGACACCGCGCGAAACTTCGTACCGGACAACATCGTCAACGCCGCATCGGGGGGTAACATACTGGGCGTCATAGCGGCGTCGCTCATGTTTGGAGCCGCGTTGGGCGCCGTCCCGGGTGAGACGTCCGCGCCGACAATCGCGCTTCTCGACTCGTTGAACGCGGTCATCGAGGTGGCCGTGGGCTGGGCCATCTCGTGTATGCCGCTCGGGGTGTTTTCACTCGTCGCCGGGCGTGTCACGGGCTCGTGTGACCCGGTGGGAACGTTGGGGGCGCTGGGCAAGTACGTCTTCGCGGTGTTACTCGGTTTGGCGGTGCACGGCGGGTGCGTTTTGCCGTGCATGTATTCGTTGGCGACCAGGAACTGGGGCGGGCGCATGATGCTGGGTCGCAAGGATACCCCGGGGTGGACGGCCGTGTTGAGGCGGGGCGCACCCGCGTTTGTCACCGCGTTCGCCACGGATTCATCGTCGGCTTCCCTCCCGGTGACGAGGCGGTGCGCGAGAACGTTGGGCGTCCCCGCGGCGCTGGCGGACTTTGCCCTTCCGCTCGGCGCCACGGTCAACATGAACGGTACGGCGTTGTACGAGTCCCTGACCGTGTTGTTCATAGCTCAGCTGCACGGTGTGCACTTGGGTATCGGGGGTACGCTCGTCGTGGCGTTGACGGCGACGATAGCGGCGGTGGGCGCGGCGGCCATACCGAGCGCCGGTTTGGTGACGATGCTCATTGTTTTGCAGGCGGCGGGACTGGAGGAGTTTGCCGGTGACGTCGGTGTGCTGGCGGCTTTGGACTGGTTCCTTGACCGGTGCAGGACCGCGGTGAACGTGGAGGGGGATCTCATGGTGGTCACCGCGGTGAACCATTGGGAAGGGAACGAAGCCGAGGACGAAGAAGACGCCGACGGCGGTTAGCATAGAAGTGTGAGCGGACGAAATTCTCAAATGTTCCAGCTGCTGACACACGCTACGAGCTTCAACACCCACAAATGCGTTTCTCGCGGGCGCCATTAGGAGGTGCGCGCGACGGAGACTAGCTCCGAGCGGCATCCAAGGGCATGTTTTCCGCGCTCGCCTCGGCGGTATCGGGGCGGGTCCGCGGCGAGGAGATCCCGCTTCTCCCGCGCGACGTGGAGGCTGGCTCGGGCGACGACGCCGTACCCGCGTCGATCTTCGCCGAGCGAATGAGCCGCGGGAGGACGGCGGGGACGAGCGCGCTCGATACCGGCGAAAGGGAAGCAACCCGGGGTCGACGCGGCGCCATCGCGCTCGTATCGATCCTCGCGGTCACCGGCGTCGCGGGATACTCCGTCGCATCGGCGTCAGTCGGCGGGCGGGGCGCGCACTTGGGGGCCGCGGGCACCCGGACACGACCGGATCGATGGGTCGACGCCGGTGCCGAGACGCGCGCGACGCACAGGCCGTCCGCGCTGGAATCCGTCAACCCGTGGTCCAAGCGGGACACCGACGGACTCAAGTTAACGGCGCGGGTGGCGGCGCCGGAATCCAAACGAGGTGCGGTGATGGCAGGGCAATGGGGAGCCTCGAGGGAGCGTCGTCGGCCCGGGAAGAAGTCGGTTAAGCCGCGTCGAGCCGCCGCGCGCGGCGACGACGGCCACGAGGACTACTCGTACGATTACGCGTACGACTCCGGGTACGAGGAGGACTACTCGGGCGATGGTCCCGGCGAGGACGGGCCGGAGCAGAGGGTCCACGGGGAGAGGGTCCACGGGGAGAGGGTCCAGAATGAACGACGAATGAACGCGAATCGGTTCGACACGAAGGCGAAGCGACGGTCGGATTCGAGGGCGGAGGACGACGGCGAGCTCGTGCCCGTGCTCGGCGACCAGGTGGTGCGGACGTCGACACCGGCGCACCGCGACTCACACGTGCGATCGAATCATGCGCACACGTCGAATGGAGGTAAAACCCGCGCGTGCGTGTTGAAGAACGCGGCTACGGAGGAACAGGCTCAGGCGGTGCTTGACTTTGCGTGCGGCCGCGTCTCGTGCGCACCGATCGGCTGGGGCGGGGCGAAGGAGTTCCCGAACACCCGGGTGGACCACGCGGCGTGGGCGATCGATAGGTACTTCCGCCTGCGCTCGCGCGAGCCGGACGCGTTCCCGCAGCGCGACTGCCACTTCGTCGGGGTGGCCACGCTGGACGTCCCGAATAACTTTTACCTCGCGTCGACCGGAGAGCTGGTCCAGACGAACCACCGCACGGACGTCATCGCGCGCAAGGTGACCGTCCCGAGCGAGGGTATCGTGTTCAACAGCGGGACGTCGGTGAGCGGGCGGTTGGTATCGAGCGTCGGGTCGGACGATCCGCTGAGGCCGGCGGCGGGTGCTTCCACCGCGTTCAAGTATTGGGTCGGAGCGAATCGTGTAGGTGCGGGCGGCGACGCGTGCATGGTGGAGACGACGG
>Ga0257106_1001328_pt1 | contig 12443 bp, 9 predicted proteins | sample LP_taG_3_FD_190177 | JGI IMG/M metagenome (GOLD analysis project Ga0257106, IMG submission 190177) | Marine microbial communities from Northeast Subartic Pacific Ocean, Canada - LP_J_2011_P26_10m | ecosystem: Environmental > Aquatic > Marine > Oceanic | place: Canada: Northeast Subartic Pacific...
GCGGAACTCCGTTCTCCTAACCCCCAAAAGCCCCAAAGCGCACTATAAAACACAGAACACCGCCTCTGGACGTACAAAACCCGGAGGCCGCCTCCGGCACTATCCTGAGGTACAATAGCCAGCCCCGATTCAAGCCCCCCCCCCCCTTCCTAGGAGGGTGGCCTAGCGGCGGGGCAATGCACGCTCGAGAATTTTCGCGTGGTGAGGACCATCCTAGCGGCCGCTTTGAATTTCCGCTTCCCATTGAAATTCCTGAGTTGGCGCATCGTTTTCTCGAGATGAACTGTGATCAACTCATGATCACCCTTCACGAGCCATGGGTGAAGAATGGCCTGCTCAGCGGTAAGGCGCACACCGGGATTGTTATTTAGCAACTTTCGGATAAAATCCTTGGCATCTGCGCTCACAACATCCCAGTACCTAGACGAAGACACAATCGTCCCTTCGAAAAGCTTGCTGCGCCGAGCACTACTGGGGGTCAAAGTTAAACTGCGCGCATTTAATGCGCTCGAACAATTTGGCTTCATTGTCATCGTGGAATGGTGGATAACCACCTACAAAATTGATCTGGATCTTATAGGCCTTCGGCGCGTTGAGCTCAGATTTCACGCCAAGCAAGACAAATGTAAGTACTCCTACTGACCACATGTCGACAGCGCAACCATATTGCCGATTCTCAAGAATCTCTGGTGCAACGTAATTCGGAGTCCCACACTGTGTCGCAAGGGAATTGTTAGCGGTGTGTGCCGCAAACCCAAAGTCCGCGACCTTGAGTTCGTGGTCGTCTTTCATGGACTTCAGGAGAAGATTCTCAGGCTTCAGGTCGCGATGAGCCTGATTCATGCCGAGTTTACAAGTTTTGTTACAAGAGCGAACTCACAATATTCTTGGCATGAAGATGACACATCACATCAAGCCTATGACATGTATGACTGTGAGCTAGAACCGGCTGTATAACGATGATCTGGTACAGAATCTGGATGACCTTGCGTGCCTCGTACTCTGAATAGTATGTGCGCTCGACTATTCGATCAAATAGTTCTCCTCCTCTAAGAATCTCAGTAACAATGTAGGCTTTGGGCGACGGATTATTCGTCGTAGCGATGTCCTCGAAAAAACCATGGATAGTTAAAACCTATGTGGATCTGATTGGCCGGAACCATAGCGTACCACCATCTACGTTTGGATGCTTTATCTCTTCCAGTATCCCAACCTCGATGTGAAGGGCATCGACTTCATCCTCCGCCATTTTCTTTAATTGGATAACTTTCGCGGCACATTCCTCACGACTCTCTTTATCAACACACTTGTAGACAGTTGAATAAGCACCCGAACCGAGGATTTCGGTCGGGGTAAAAGAGCACTCATATCTTTCCAGAAACGCCACAGTCCCTGGGCCATGTTGCGAGATTTCCGTGATCGGCGTCGATTGCTCTGAGTAAATATTAACCCTACCGGACCTTGAGTTGCATGGACCCATGATTGCACTCGTGGTCTGACGCAGGCTCAGATTTACCAGGCCCAATGTTTACAGGACAAAATGATATGCACATGTGCAGCTACAAAGGTCGAGGACGAGGACGACCTGGCTTTGGAGACATGGACGAGACATAGCAACACTCACCATCCAAAACAACGCAGCGCGTCTATCGGAAAACCAGTAGACCAGCAGCCGAACGGACCACCAATTGATAACACAAACTTCGCCAGTGGATACGAAAAAGAAAAAGTATATACCGTGTTAGAATCCGAGTATGCTAGTATGAAGCACCAGCATAGTATAGCATGAGCATAGCCAGTATAAGGCAGACTTAGCATAGCCAGCATAGGCCAGTATGAGCGTCCCAGCATAGGGGGGATAGCATAGTCCCGAGTTAGGGTAGCATAGCCCAAGGAGCGGAATGTAGGCTCCCTAGGTAGCTGGCTTATCACCAAGCGCACTTTGGTCGTGCTTATTTACACTCGCGTTCTGACCTCGATAGTCGCCGTTTATCAATTCCTCCACACGGTCGCGTTCCGCGCCACGGTCGACGCGCAACGCGAAATCGCAACCGAGCGGCTGCTCGGCGTCGCGACGTCGCGACGGGCGCGCCGGGCGACAGCTCCGGCGCCGTAGCGCGCCGTCGGCGTTGTCACGTGGAAGTAGCATAGGCCGCCACGCAGGTTCGCGGTGGGCCGGGTCCTTTTAAGCCGCCATACCGCCTCTAGCCGCCCCGGCACTCCGTATTTTACTTGGTAGCTCTACTAGCCTCTAGGAATTCCTACATGTAATCCTTATCGGTGCTCATTTTGCAGCCATATTGGCTATGAGCAGCGGTATCACCGCGATTGCAAAACATGACTTCCTGGGTCAGAGCGAGACGGAGCTCACCTTCCAGGCAGGCGCTCGAATAACAGTGATCACCGAACGCGAGCCCGGTGATTGGTGGAAGGGCGAGATCGGCGGTAAGCGAGGCTTTTTCCCTTCATCTTTTTGTGATATTTGTAGAGAAAGAGCTATTTCAACCGAAACCCTGCCGCCAGACTTGAAGAAAACTCAGCTTGCCACGCAAGCGCATAACCTGAAACGACCGACAGAGACAGCATGTGAAACGTCTCGTTCCGAGCATGAACCGAACACAGGGACGACTCTCGCAAGGGGTCATATGTTGAGTGACAGGCTGCTGTTACATCTCCACTGTCCGCTGAATAATTTTCGATGGGGAAAACTTGTTTGCCTGATAGGTCTACGTCAGTCCCATGCGCGCCACCTACACTTCTCGAGGAAACTACAAGGTATGTGCGTGCTCTTTACGATTTCTCAGCATCTCGGAGCGACGAGATGGACTTGCGTCGTGGAGCTGTTTACACAGTCATCGCTGAGCGCGGCCAGTGGCTCGTTGGTGAGGATGATTCCGGCACTCAACGTGGTGAATTTCCCCGCTCATACGTCGAGCATGGCGCAGTGCTGGCTCATTTCTGTAGTGATTTACGCATGAAGCTCACATGATAGTGCTACTCTTATAGGACGTACACGCCCGTCGTTGCAAGTGGAGATTCGGCAGTACAGGCTGGAAAGGCCGCGAATTTGACGCAAGGCAAGACCAAGGTAGTTGACTGTGCAACATACCGCCTAGATGCGTGCCATCAAGAGCGGCGTCGCCCTGTCGACAGTAGACACGGCCTATAGAGATTTGCGTAGGTTTGCGGGATTGACGCTGGCACATCGAGGTCTCATGCAGAAGCTTTCGGATCACGAAATAATGCCAGCTGCGCAAGCTTTGCGCAACGCTGGAGCTGCGGCAAAGCTCGCACGCGTTGCGCTTTTAAGTTTTTCACCACAGACGGTGGCGGCGACCACGCTTGGTGTTATGCTAGAGGACTTTGTGGTAAGCTGCGAGCGGGTTGCGCGGTTTGCAGGTGCGGAGGACGCAGCTGGTGTACACGATCTTGCTTGCTACTGCTGTGCACGAATGACACGCGTTCAACCAGGTGAGGTAGTACTCCTCCCACTAGGATGGCTTGGCGCCGCATCAGGGACGAACCCTCCGCAAGTGGCGATTGTGCTCATGGCGTTTCGTCGGCGACAAGATCGACCAAGTGCCTTTGATTGCGCACTCATTAATAGCGGTGGTATGGGCGGTGCGGGTGGGGACGGAGTTGCAACGGCACGATATCACGATCTTAAGGTCGACCCAGGAAATGCAGAACTTTGGTCCCGTGCTGCCATCATGATAGCAGATGTGCCCCAGGAAAAGTTACAGGATGGAGGAATCTGGTTCATCTTCTACCGACTTCTCGTCTTTCCGCACGCAATGCACCAGTGTCGCGTGAGGTATTCGCCGCATGGGAAATCTTTGGGCGAATGTACACCAATATCGCAATATCTGTAGGCGATGCACGATGCCTGCGTATTCTATGAGCGCATCCTCCCCACACTCAACGGTGTGCGGCCCGTTCAGGCCAACGTTAGTACATCGGCAGCTTGGGTCCCTGGCGTGGGTGGAGGCGATCCAGCAGGCGGCGCATTGCTTGCCTCTGCATTGCGCGAAGCAGCATTATTAATCGGTGAATGTAGCGCGGCAGCTGACGGGTACCTCACACTCACACGGCTTCAGCTTCTGGTCATGGCACAGCGTGACCTCGATCACGCGTCCTCTTTGTCGGCATGTGATGCGGCGGTGCTCGACTGTGCATGCCAGAGTGTTGCACGCGAATGCGGAGAGCGAGCATCCGAGGATGGATCACTAGTCGGCGAAAGGTCGCTTCAAGTCTGCCTCGATTGCTGCATCGCGCTGGACAAGAGACGTGCAGCTCTGGAGGCGTCCCTATCATTGGATGATGGCGTGCGCGCGGCAGCCTCGGCTGCTTGCATTTACAGAAGTGCGCTGGGTGGGCTCATAGCACCCGGTGGGGCGTGTTTTCCACTCTTTGGTCGCTTCCGCCGAGATACTGACGTTAGTTCCCTTGCGGGAGCGGCCCTAATTCCACCAATAACCCTGCCCGTCGAACTAAGCATGGTACCGGACACCATTGACAGCTATGAATCGGCTGCGAATCTCTTGCGCCGCACTAGTGATGTGTGCAGCCTTCTTGCAAATCAGGCCCACCTGATCCGTCACACTTACCTCATGCGTTTTGCGCTCCTTATGCATACTCTCACACGCGTGCTACCGCTGCCGCAACCCCTCTACAATGCAGTGACTGGAGCGCAGATGCCCGCAACAGGGTGCTTTTGGCGGCGGAGTCTAATTCGGCGCGAGACTCAAGTTGACCTCCTTGACCTATTGCGGCGCATATCACGCCATTTAGCATGTACGGCACTTTCCGTGACCGTGACGCGATCATTGGATGCGGCGCGCATTCTTGCTTCTGGATGTATAGCTGTTGTTGCCGATGCAGTGGTACGCAGGCGAGCTGCCGACACGCCCAGTTGGCTTTCTCTTCACTATTCGGGCGAAGCTCCGGGCCCCACGTCACCATTCGGCTTCGATCTTGGTGTCTATGATGTTGAATCACGCTATTCAGCCTTCGCCGAGCCCAACCTCTGTGCAGCTCGCACGGTGGTTCTCGACTATTTCGCGGGACTGCGAGCGGCAGTACCAACCGAGGGCATGGTATTTGCGTTCGAGCGTGCGGGCATCCTTGGTGCAGGTGACCGTACATTTCTTAACCAACTCTGTCTCCAGTCAGCCATGCCGCTCCTTGACCAACCCGAAGTCTATCTTACGGGAGAGCGACAAGAACTTGCATCGTCGCCGGGTTCTTCTTTAAATAATGTGTCTCGGTCCTATCTATAGCTCTGCTTCTGCAGGTTGGTGCCTATCCAGAGCTCGCCTGTTTCCGCGACGTGGTCTTCGCGTTCAAGGCGCTCCAGGTGCCAACGTCCGACGCTTTGCCACCAGTCCGCGCATGGAGACCTGAGGATGGCGTGTTGGTTTGGCGTTCAAAGGTGTCAACACCGAAACCTAAGCCCAAACGCAAGGCTGGTTATCAAATCCCACCACGCCCAATTATTTGCAGAGCCTTTGGTCAGGTTCTCACTGTAGCACCAGCTTCGAACAGTGCCCGCACAGCTGAGGAGGCTCGACAACAGCGATCGACTTGGAACCATTTCCTAGACTTCGTCGGTCTGGGCAGTTTACCACGGGTGCCACCCTCACGGGGTGACCCCAGCGTGCTCGTTGGTGCGAGAGTGGAAACAGAGGAAGATGTGCTGCACGTTCGACATCTACCCGACTTTGGAGGCCACCTCAACGGCCGAGATTCGGAGCTTATGCTATCATATCTGACTGCACCATATATTCGCACTCCGTTGATTCTGCGTTTTTTTTCCGATCACGCTCGCCTTCGTGCGCTTGCCTCTCCTGAACTCCGTGATGTTCTTGATGCTTGCCTGTTTGAGCCAGGCCTCTGGCGCCCGCCGACTAGTATTGGCCTGCCGACTGCCGTGCCAGCACCAGAGAGATGTGTTCTTGCGACGCCCTGTGGGCTTCTATTCAATGAGCTTCGCTGCGCGCCCGCGGGGCTAGTCAGCTCACTTGATGTCCTTCTTGATAATGCAGCGAACCGTGTGGTGAACGACTTTTCAAAAATTCATATTTGCTCAATGTGCCAACACTTCCAACTCGCAGGCGCTCAACCTCGACACGGGCCGATATTCGCGAACGACAGGAGCTGTGCTTCTCTATGTTATCCGCACAATTGTCCGTGTGAGTGACCGTGCCTAAAATCAACCTCCTCAGTGAAGACATCTGATCGCCGTCCAATCATTCGCAGGTCGAGAGTTTCTGTCTTTTCCTCCTGCGCAAGCACGCGTTTCGAGACCACTCACTGTCTGCAGAGATGATGTGGCTAGGAGAAACGCGCGGTTTAGATTGTGACGAGGTGCCATAGCTGGGTCTGGCGATATGCTCACAAGCTTGCCTGGTCCTATAGATTTGGGTGCATAGGCATCGCTGGCAATTATGGATGCCGCAGTGATGAGGTGGCATAATCAGCTCCAACTACGCGCCTTCCCTTTACTCGCACACTGGGTGCGCCACGCGACTAATGCCCAGCAGTTGGGCACGGCATGCATTGTCTATGCTCATCTTGCATACGTCTACAAGAACACCCTTGAAACTGATCTTGACCAGAGATCAGTGGCAACTCTCCTCACGGCGCAGATATTTCTAAATGTGCACTACACCTTCGACTCGGAACCCGAGCCTCCACCGCCCATCGATCAAGATGGAAAAGACGTTCGTCTGCCATGCGGGAGAAATCGAGCCGATTTCGTCGAACGCCACAACGCCGAGCTTGGGGTCCCCCAGACCGAAATTTGTGATATCTTTGCTCGCCATCGTCGAGGGCTGATAAGATGGCTCGAGGATGCTCCAGCACCTTTGCGCGCTGAAGCGCTCGAGGCCGTTGTTCGTACCATTACTTTCACGCGGCGTAGTGAGGTCCTTGAGGACAACCCGGATCTGTCCTCCGCACAATTGAATCCAAGATGCGGCACTGTTGTAGCATCGCAACTATCTGCACGTTCGTGGAATGCCATGGCACTTCCTGGATGTGCGGGTCGGTACGTGCCTGACACGGAGGCTTCCCAGCTTGCCGCTGCCATTCAACCACGGCCGGCAGAGATGTTCGAACAGTGGCTCAGGCGGGTAACAACTACCGCAGTTGACACGGAGGTGAACGTCCAATTTGGCGAATTCACGCTCAAGAAGCATGCCGTGCGATCTCTGGATCACCGCCTTCGGCGCCTACCCGATTTTGTAGATATTTTTGGTCCACCTTCGTCCGAGCAGCATTTATTCGGCGCACTGTATAACTTCAATCTAAACTCCTTCCGAAGCGCGCCACGCGAACACAACTTATTCCTACTCCCCATTGAAATTTGACAGCTTCCTACTCGTGAGGGCGAGCGACACGCGCGAACATATATGAGCATCCCATCTTACTTCGCAAATACTCCCGCAGGCGGATTCAGTGTGCTGAGGTCCGCAACACTACACGGCGGTCGTGGCTCAGACTCGTGGGTAGACGCCATGATCTCCAGCATTGGGACGCAGACTCGGAGCGATTCCCCGCAGCACTTGGCACCACCAAACTTTATGCCCCCAAAGCGACGACCGATGGAATACACGCCTGGATATCCGCCGCATTCGAGCCCGTGCGACAACGCTACTTCGCCGATCTTAGTGGTTGCTGGACGTACGCTGGTGCACCGAATGAAGTTTTTGCGGTGCTTCAAGCAAAATCCTCTGCTAACGTGCCCAAGGCCGCCAGCAATGATGCAGATGCGGATAATGCCTTCCAGAATAGTTTTGACGAAAGCGACAAGCTTGAGGCTATTTCTGACGGGGGGGAAAATGTTGATGAGGTGACAAACGCGCCCCCATCAGCATCCACGGATGGACTTGACGCAATCGAAGCCAAGGCCAAGGCTGTAGCCGAACGCGCTGCTCGGCGGGAAACGATCCGGCAGCTCAAACAGAAACCTAGTCTGGACCTGAGAGAAAGGGCCGTTCTTGCCGCCGCTGAGGCGGCCGAGCGTGAAGATGAAACAGCGGTGACTGCTGAAGGCCAGTCAGGTGATTCAACCGTGGATTCAAAAGCAGGACGGCCCTGGAACTATGTTCGCTCAAAGAAGGACCAAGAGGCTGTGCCGCATGCGATCGAATCCGTCGTACATACATTGAAAGAGGTGGTGGTCATCCGATCGCCACCTTCTGTCCACGTGTTTAATGTAGTTGAGCACGGGCGGCGGTTCTACAGGACCCTGGTGTTTGCATCCGACGCCAGCCGCTGTATGCACAGCGATGGTGGCCTCGCCTTGGAGGCCGCGCCGCGCACAGAGTCCGACGCAAAAGCTGGCGCCTGCCCTTCGCTCTCGGTCGGTGATGCCGCGAGGCCTGCGCCGCCACAGCCCTCTCTAGTTGTCTCTCGTCATCTGCATGCAGATCTCGGAGAACAAGCTTACATTCCAAAGCGCTTTTTGTTCGGATTGTTGCCTGGAGCACTTCTTGACCAGTATGTATTTTGGCAAAGTGCCAATAACGACCTCGTCGGCTATCCGGCTTCGGATACTCTTGGCGAAGAAGACAGTATCTCAGCCCCGCGGCCACGTGCTGAACCTGCCTCAGTTCTTCGAGTCCGTCTCGTCAATATAGGTGCACCAGATCTTACTGGCATGGGTCAAGCATCTGCTGTGGCTATTGCAGTGCGCGTCCCTCTAAAAACGGTGCACGCTGGGCAGATGCCTACGCTTGTCGCCACAGGCTTCGACTACTCAAGACGCGCAAGCGGTACGCTTCTCTCAGCTGGGTCGGCTGAGGAGGCACTCGGCCTTGCCGCAGTTGATGTTACCGTGGCACCCATGACGCTTCTTAATGCAATTCACGCACCCCCAAACTCACCATTGCACACAATAGCGCATGTTTTTGGTTGTCTTGACGATCTCTCTCATGTACTTTTCTGGAGTTATGGCGCCAGGATTGGCCCCGGTGATGTTGCAAACCCAAGCTTGGTAGAACTTCCACGTGTTGGTGTTAAGTTTGCTATTGCCCCTAATGGAGATCTCAACTCAGTAGATCACCCTGGATTTAAGGTCTATAGAGGCACGGATGATGCAGTTAGCGAGCTCATTCGTGGTTGTCCGCACGCGCTCGTTCTTGAGGGACGTGATGAGTCTTTGGTAGCCATGGTGCCGGCGACTGCGAAGCCATTGTGTGCAGGCGAAGTACGAGCTGGTCACGCATCCAAGAAATCAGCACCGGTTACTTCCCGAGGTATGCTTCTTGATCGGCGTGATACTGAGTGGCTAGGAAACCTCAGTTCATTAGATGCCCGACACTACTTATATCCGATCCACAGTTCACATGCGTGTCTTGCTGCGCCCTCTGTTGCATCTGCTCTCCATCTTTTAGTTGTCCGCCTCCTTTCGCGACGCTATGCCGACGCGTTTCGCCTTTGCACGAGCTGCGTCACGGATGCACCACTGTCGCCTGACGAGCTCCAGCTCTGGCAGCGCCTCCGCCCACTCTCCTACGATGAAGCGCCCGACGCTATAGCCACGCGCCTGCGGCTTGCCCTTGTGACTGCGGCCGTTGCCAACATCATGATGCCCGCTTGGGACGTTACCCGTGACGCGCGTCTTTACTTTCTGTCACGGGATCGTGTCAGTATGCCGTGCCGTCTCACTCCCCGTGATGAGCTCGAGGCAATAGAATCGTTAAGTGGTATCGCCCGAGGTGTTGTTGATGTCAGTGACGAGGCAGGCTGGCTACTGCTGAATCGGCGCGACCTCTTGCGGCTTGCTCTCCGCGCGGATGCGCCACGAGAGCCAAAGCTGGGCGTTATGGGCGCATCAGTGTGGAGAGTGAGTCTGCGTTACCCGCAGCATCGTCCAGAGGGCCCACCCTCGGACGCATCAGCGCGTGTTGTGGGCCTAGACGCGAAGTCGTTTATGGCTAACTTTGCGACACTCAGCTACTCACGGCCCGAGGAGGCAAAGGACTGTCTGTAAAACAAATATCAGTTTTTATTATAAGACTTAAAGACTTGTGTGCGCTAAGTCAAACTGTCTAGACGAGATTCTTAATCGTGTCAACTTTTTTACCACATAATCACATCTCGTGTATTCAGGTCACGGGCGTGGCATGCTGCCGACGCCTCTGTGCGGTACTCGACCACGGCGTTGAACTTCAGGGAGGCAAAGGCGCTTTGGGGTTTCTCTTTTTGTACGAATTGCTAACGGGCACGCTCAAATTTGGCGTCCGGTCTGAAGACTCACCATATCTACTGGCTTCTTATCTCGTAGCGCTGCTCCCCGAAGATGCGCGCGGTGGTGGCGTCAAAGCTCCTCCAGGTTCGCTTGCCGGCAAACTCCGAGCAATCTTAGACGTGGCATGTGCGGCACCTTCACTCGTGTCTGGCATGCCCAAGTTTGACGATACACGCAAGTTCAAGCTCACGACTATAGTTGCCGGACAGGACGTTGCGAAGAAGTTATTAAGGAACGTGCAACAGTACTTCTCAAGCAAACGCGCAGACCTAGCGCGTCTTCCACGATATCGCGCGCACCCGGCACAAGCGGTCCTTCCTGTCATTGCTCTCGATGCAGTCATCGCAAATGGTGCTCGCTCTTGGCGCAGTGTTGGATATCTAGCTGACACTGCGATGCCACAACGTGCAGTACACCGAGCCACCGACGTGGATCCTGCGCGCCTTAGACTCGAGGCAGGTACAAAAGTCCACACTGCTGCACTGCTTTGTGCGAAGTTCTGTGACGCGGATGTCATAGCATGCGGCGATCGTCCCTTGGCTTCTGTTCTACCACTCACCACAGAGCTCATTACGCGAATCCCTTCCAGCTCGACTGAGGTGTCTGGAAGGTTGCCGTTTGAGGTAGGTGCCAATGTTGCTGCCCAATCAGTGGTTGCTAGGCGCACACTTGCGCGTCTTGAGGTCGATGCAGCGGAGTATGCAGCAGCAGAAAGGGAGCGTACCACGCCCATGATCCGTGGTCTTGCGACTCTAAGCGAGATTGCCGATGCGGCTACAGCGCCCCAGCCGCATCTTGAACGCGTCGCTGAGCTCACGCGGCGCCTGCTAGTCTTGCGTGCTGCAGATGCAGCCTATACACAGAAGGCGGCAGAATTGTCCATCCTCGCTGCTGGGGAGGGGGGCGGTGGCGTGAGAGATAACGCATGGGCTCTAAAGATTCGTGGTGGACTTGAAGCAGGCCTTTGGTTTGAATCTTTGGTAGAGCAGCTTCTCGACACACATGGTGATGGTGAACTCAATGACGCCAATCCAAGTCTTGGGGCCCGAGGGGTTGCTGTGGTGCGAGAGCTTTCAGTCCGCGCGCTCCTCGCTGCGAGCCGCGCTGCACAGCTGGGTCGATGTTGCGCAGCAGCCGAGTCACTTTGTGCTGCGTTGGTATCTGCGGTGCCCGATGTTGCTGAAATTACCCTACGATCACGTGCATTTGCCGAAGAGCTTGATTCAAGGCGACCCTACTGTCGATTTGATGGCGTTGGTGACGGCGCGCTCTTTCATTTTGACCCGCGGCTCCTGGTCTTTGAGTTCGTGCATGGCCTTCTGTTGCGACCTGCGCAGTGCCGTCTAGTCGAAACCTTTGTGTCCTCTGCGTGCAAGGGCGTATCACACTGCGAGCAAATGATCATGGGCGGCGGTAAGACGACGGTCGTATCTCCTCTCCTTGCGCTTTTCCTAGGCGATGGCGCGCGGCTCGTTTGTCAAGTCGTGCCACACGCTCTCCTTGAATTCTCTAGAAATACAATGCGAGAGCGTTTTTCGATCATCGTGAAGAAACCTGTATACACCCTACGTTTCGACCGCTATACAGAGCTAAACTTGACCTTTTCACACAAGCTTGAGTGTGCTGCTCTTCAGCGAGCGGTGCTTTGTGCATCGCCGACTGCTATAAAATCATTCATGCTTAAACTGCTTGAATTGCTAGATGAGCTCGATCACGCGTACAGTCTTCGGAGTACAACGTCCACAGCAACAGCAACAGGAATATTCTCGTTTTGGCGCCGGCGCGGCGCCGATGGCTCTGAAATTGATGAAGTTGTGCTTCGGTCCCAAGCTGAGATTGGCGCCCAAGTCCTGCAGCTGTTCAATGGCAGTCATTGTCTCCTTGATGAAGTGGACTTAATTCTCCATCCTCTCAGATCGGAGCTAAACTGGCCACTGGGTAGCAAGGCTCCGCTCGACTTCACTGTGTCCCCCGCTACGGGTGCGCTCGGGAAACGATGGCTTGCGCCCTACCATCTCCTAGATGCAATATTTTTCTGCGCGGGCCATGACCTGAGCGTTGGCGACTTTTCTGAATCGATTGAAGCCGACAATCACCTTCAAACTGTCAAGCGCGCTCTCGGGGATGGCATAAAAGATAAAGTTGTACAACTAGCACCGCATGTGGTAGTGCTGAGTCGACGCTTCTA
>Ga0257106_1001329_pt1 | contig 12442 bp, 9 predicted proteins | sample LP_taG_3_FD_190177 | JGI IMG/M metagenome (GOLD analysis project Ga0257106, IMG submission 190177) | Marine microbial communities from Northeast Subartic Pacific Ocean, Canada - LP_J_2011_P26_10m | ecosystem: Environmental > Aquatic > Marine > Oceanic | place: Canada: Northeast Subartic Pacific...
GGGAGGTCCCCGGGGCAGGGCTCGCCGTCGCCGAAGAGCATGGCGCGCCCGTCGCCGCTCCAGCCGCGGAAGACGCCGAGCAGGTGCGTCTCGCCGTCCGGCAGGTGCTGCGTCACGTTCTCGAACAAGAACGCCGCGTAGTCCCCCGCGGCCGTCGCGACGCGCCGCGACGCGAGGAAGGACAGCGACGCCGGCCCGGACATGGCGTCGGCGACGGGGGCCGCGCTCGCGGCACACGCCGACCCGCTTGGGCTCAGGTCCACCGCCGACGCGCCGCGGACCAGCTTGATCGACCGCTGCTCGCCGCTCGCGCGCAGCATCAGCCCCAGGCAGAGGAGTATCGTACGCCGGACCACCGCCATCCCTTCCCGGCCGCCGCCCGACGGTCCCAGTTGTTGAATTCGGTGGTGCGCGCGATGCTCTCAGGCGCCCATGCTCCTTCACCAAAAATGAGTGAAGCTCTCGATCTTGTGAACTTGCCCTCAGAGCCTCAATCGCGCCGATGGCCGGTCGTTTTCGAGCACTCGTGCTCGTCGTCGCAGCGCTCTATGCACCGCGCGGCGCGTGCAAGATCGCTGCGCAGCCTGCGAGACCTGCGCGGCAGCGAAGCGCGGCGGTTCCACCGCATACACACGCCAAAAGCTATGCCTCTGCACTGGGCCAGGCTTCCTGGGCCATCGCGAAGCGCGCCGTCGCGTGGTCGCGGCTCGCGACGCGGCGCTACACCGTTTTTTCGCTCGACTTGACGCGGCGCTGCACGACCTGGTCGTGGCTCGCGACGCGGCGCTACGCATCCTTCTCGCTGAACCTCACGAAGCGATGCACGACCTACTCGCTCGACGCGACGCGCGCCGCCGCGTCGCGCTCGTTTAATCTCACGAAGCGATGCACGACCTACTCGCTCGACGCGACGCGCGCCGCCGCGTCGCGCTCGTTTAATCTCACGAAGCGATGCACGACCTACTCGCTCGACGCGACGCGAACCGCTGCGTCGCGCTCGCTGAACCTCACGAAACGATGCACGACCTACTCGCTCAACGCCACGCGAACCGCCGCGTCGCGCTCGCTGAACCTCACGAAACGCTGCACGAGCTACTCGCTCGACGCCACGCGCGCCGCCGCGTCGCGCTCGCTGAACCTCACGAAGCGATGCGCGCGCGGCCTGCTCGCGCCGTTCCGCCTGCTCAAAGGCTGGCGCGGCGGCGGCGGCCTCGACGGCGAGCGGCGCGCGCTCCTGGAAGCTCTGCGCGCGGAGGTCCTCGCGCGGAGGAAGCTCGTCCGCGACGCGCGGCGGGGCCGCATGCCCCTCGACGACGCGACGCTCGCGCGCTACCTCGCCGCGGCGCGGTGGAAGCCGCGCTTCCCGGACCGGTCCGTCGCCGACGCCGTCGCGGACACGGCGCAGTGGCGCGCGTCGTGCGCCGCGGCGCGCGCGCCGGAGAGGCTGCCGCCGCCGGACCCGGAGCTGAAGCGCATGTTCTGGTCCGGGCCGCGCGGCGTGCGGACGAGGCGCGGCGAGGCCGTGCTGCTCTTCCACTGCCGCCACTGCCGGCCCGCGACGCTGAGCCACCTCGTGCGCGTCATCGAGGGCGGCTGCCGCGGCGGCGACGGCCGCTGCGCGCTCGTCCTCGACTGCCGCGGCGCGCCGGCGACGGCCCTCTTCGACACGCTCGGCGTCATCAAGCCGGCCCTGCCCGTCTTCCAGAAGCACTACTGCGGGCGGTTGGGCCGCGTCGTCGTGCTCAAGTCGGGCTCCGCGGGGCAGACGCTCTGGTGGATCGCGCGCAAGTTCTGCGACGCGGCGACGCGGGACAAGATCGCCTTCGTCGAGGACGCGGCGCGGCTCGAGCCCGTCGTGCGCGTCGCGGACCTGAACCGCGACGCCGAGTTCGGCGCCGCGTCGAAAGCGGAACGAGGCGCGGCGCCGCGGCGCCACACGCTCTACCTCTGATGCTCGCGGCGCCGCGCGCGCTCCCTCCGAGTCTCGCGGCGCCGCGCGCGCTCCCTCCGAGTCTCGCGGCGCCGCGCGCGCTACCTCTGCTTCTTAAATCTCCGCGGCGGCGTCGAAGTTCGCGTCGGCCTCGGCGCCCGTGGCCTCGTCGGCGGCCGCGGAGAGCGACGCGAGGGCCTTCTCCCGGAGCTCGCGCGCCTTCTCCTTGCGCTCCTGGACGAGGGCCCGGCGCGTCGCCTCGGCCTCGATCTTCTTCTCCTCGCGCTCGGCGTTGATGTCGTCGCGCACGGACGTGACGTAGTCCTGGAGGCGCACGGCGAGGCGCACGGAGAAGGCCGCGTCGCGCTCCTTCGTCTTCTTCGCCGCCTTCTCGGCCTTCTCCTGGAGCGCGTACTCGATGAGCTGCTTGAGCGTCATGCCGCCGTAGGACGCCCAGTTCCGCGTGTCGCGCTCGCCGTCGGGCCAGACGAGGGCGCCGGGCCCGTTGACGAAGCCCCGGTGGAAGGATCCGACGAACTCGAAGCCCGTCGTCGGCGACGTCACGCGGCCGCGGCCGTGGTACTTGCCGAGCCAGAAGTGGCCCTCGTAGACCGTGCCCGAGGCGAAGGTCAGTTTCCCCTCGCCCTGGCGCTTGCCGTCCTTCCAGTAGCCGTCGTAGGTGGACCCCGTCGCGTACGTCATCACGCCCGTGCCCTCGTGGAGCCCGTCGCGCCAGTGGCCCTTGTACTTCGTGCCCCCGGGGTACCAGGCCGAGCCCTCGCCGTCGGGCAGGCCGTTCTTGAAGCCGCCGCTGTAGAGCATGCCGTCGGCGAACTTGTAGCGCCCGAAGCCGTGCATCCTGCCCGCCTCCCACAAGCCGTCGTAGCTGTAGAAGTGCTCGTTGCCCTCGCTGTTGAGCACGCCGTTGCGCGGCGGCGCGAGGCCCGGCGGGCCGAACTGCTCCTTCTTGTAGCCGATGACCCACTTGGGCGTCACGAGGGGCTGGACGGCCTGGGCCTCCTTGGCCGCGTCGCCCGCGGCCGCCGGCGGCGCGTCCGCGGCCGCGGCCGCCTCGCCGCCGCCGAGCGTGCGCTGCATGTCGGCGATGAGCTGCTCGGCGTCGGAGAGCTTCGTCGACTGGGGGCGGTTGTACTGGTCGAACTTGCGCACGGAGACGAGCTCGTGGTAGATCTTGCGCGACACGCGGCCCGTGGGCTCGCGCCTGGACGCGTCCAAGTCCGCGAGGTGGCCGAGGTGCTTCCTCCGGTTCTCGATGTTCGCGCGCCGCATGAGGGTCTTGTAGATGGCCTGCTTCCGCTCCTCGGCCTCCTTCTCCGCCTTCTCCTTGGCGACCTTGGCCTCGGCGGCGAGGCGCTTCGACTCCTCGGTCTGCATCTCCTCCTCGTCGTCCATGGTGGTCCCGCCGGCCGTCAAGCGGCCGGCCCCGCCGCTTTTCGACGGGGGCGTCCGCTTCTTTAGGGCGTCGTATGCCTCGAACCGCTGCCCGATGGGCCCACCATCGTCCAAACCGGCGCTGCCTCCGCGGCACCTTGAAGGTTGCTTGCCCTGCTCCTCGGAGCTCCGCCGCGCTTTCCTTCGGACAGCTCAGCTGTGCAACCATAGTCATGGCCGCCATGCCGGTCCCCAAGCTCAAATTGATCTACCTCGACCATCACTACTGGCGCGCGGAGTGCAGCCGCCTCGCGTTGCACATCGGCGACGTGCCGTTTGAAGACGCAAGATTGGGCTACGACGACATGTACGCGAGCGGGGCGCTCACGTTTGGCACGTTCCCAGCGCTCGTCGTCGAGGGCAAGGGCGTGCTCAACCAGACGCAGGCCATCGCGCGCTACGTCGGGTCCGTGACGGGGCTCTACCCGGCGGATCCGTTCCTGGCCGCCAAGTGCGACGAGGCCCTCGACGCGCTCACGGACGTGAGCGAGCTCATCACGGCGACGATGAAGGAGCGCGACCCGAAGCGGAAGATCGCCTGGCGCCAGCACTTGATCTCCGCCGAGGGCCGCATGACCATGCTGCTGCGCGGCTTGGAGGCGCAGCAGGCCCACGTCGCGGGCCCCTTCGTCGCCGGCGCGGACCTCTCCGTCGCGGACCTCGCCGTCTGGCGCGCCGTGGGCTGGCTGTCCAGCGGCGTCATCGACGGCATCCCGAAGACGTTCATCAAGGAGACGTTCCCCGAGGTCTGGGCCGTCCACGCGGCCGTCGACGCCATGCCCGAGGTCGCCGCGTGGAAGAAGAAGAACCCGCACCACTACAAGAAGTAAGTTACGCGACGAACTCCTGGGGGATGAGCGGCTTGATGCGGAAGACGCTCGCCGCGCAGTGGATGACGACGGAGATGAAGACGACGATGCCCATGCCGATGTTGAGCGTCGACGCGAGGGAGATGGTCCAGAGCTTCACGGGGCGCACGAACTTCGTCGGCGCCTTGGTGTTGGGCATGGCCGTCGGCACGGGCGTCGGCACGGCCGACGGCGCCGGCGTCAGCGTCGGGCCGTGCGTCGGGTAGCGCGTGAACGTCGGGTCGGCCGTCGGCGCGAAGCTCCGCGTCGGCGCCGGCGCGGGCACGGCCGTCGGCGCGCGCGACACGTTCGTCGTCGGCGCGTAGGTCGACGGCGAGCTCGTGGGCGCGAGGCTCGGCGAGGGGCTCGACGACGGCGTGCTCGTCGACGGCAGGGGCGACGGCAGCGGCGTGGGACACTCCGTGGGGGCGACGGTCTGGGCCGCGCCGGGCGCCGCGCAGAGGGCGAACAACAGAAGTGGCATGCGTGCGTGTCTCCTCCGGCTGCGCGGCGGGACGGGAGCGGTGCGCCGCGGGGGGCAGCTCCCCGAGTTAGCGGCCATCGTGTACCGGTGCTCTTTGCGGAAACGTGCAATGCAACATTGACCTCTCATAGCCTAGCAACAATCACTCGTGTTCACGATGGTAGCCAGCTAAGGTAGCCCTCGTGTAGCCTAGAAAGTCGCCATGCAGCCGCCGATGCCGCCGCCGCCGCCGGAGCAGGACACGTCGTCGGACGAGGAGGAGTTCGTCGAGGTGCTGGACCTGCGGCACCGCGGGCTCGCGGCGCTGCCGGAGCTGCCCCTGTCCCTCCTCGCGCTGCGCTGCGGCGACAACGCCATGGCGGCGCTGCCGCAAGGCATCGCACAGCTCGAGGACCTGCGCGCGCTCGACGTCTCGCGCAACCGGTTGCGCTCCCTGCCGGCGGTGCTGCCGCGGAAGCTCGAAATCCTCGCGGCGGCCGAAAACGCGCTCGCGGAGCTGCCGGAGGCGCTGCCGGCGGGGCTGCGGTCCCTCGGGCTGGCGCACAACGACCTCGCGTGCCTCGCGCTGCCGCCGCTCGCGCACCTCGAGAGCCTCGCCGTCGGCGGGAACCGGCTCGCGGCCCTGCCGCCGGCGATCGGACGCCTCAAAAGCCTGACGTCGCTGCTGGCCTACGACAACGACCTCGACGAGCTGCCGCCGGAGATCGGCGACCTCCCGCGCCTGAGCGTGCTGAAGGTCGGCGGCAACCGGCTCACGCACTTCCCGGAGGCGCTCGCGCGATGCGCGGCGCTCCGGGAGCTCCACGCGTACGGCAATCGGCTCGTCGCCGCGGCGCCCGCGGACCGCCTGTCCCATCTCAAGCGGCTCTGGCTCGGCGCGAATCGGCTGGCGGCCTTCGACGGCGCCGGGCTCGGCGGCCTCGAGGTGCTGGACCTCGAGCGGAACGAACGCCTCCGCGCGCTCTCGCTGCCGCCGCGCGCCGCGGAGCTGCGCCTCTACGGCCTCGTGGCGCTCGCCGCGGCGCCCGTCGCGCCGCCGACTTGCGAGACGCTGGTCTTGGGCGGCTGTGGGTTCGTCGAGCCGCCAAGGCTCCCGACGCGCCTCGTGAGTTTGCGGCTCGAGAGCAACGGCCTCGCGGCGCTCCCGAAGGGCTTGGCCGCACCGCTCGAGCGGCTCCACGCGTCCGCGAACCGCCTGACGGCGCTGCCTGACGAGCTTTGCGACGTCGCGACGTTGAAGGTGCTGGACGTCGCGGCGAACCACATCGTCGAGTTGCCCGCGGACCTCGGCCGCCTCGCGCGCCTCGAGCGCCTCTTCGTCGACCGCAATGCCCTCCGGGCGCTCCCGCGCAAGCTTTCGAAGACGCTCGTCGAGCTGCGCTGCTACGGGAACCCGAAGCTCCGCGAGACGCGGTGGCCGGCGATCCGAACGATCTACGCGGACCGGCGAGCCGGGCAGAGGCGGCGGCCCGCGGGGACGTTCCTCGACGGCGTCCACGATCCGGCGTTGCCCTACGCGAACCTGCTCGTCGCTCGGGGGCACGCGCGCTGCGTCGTCGCCTTTGGGGCCATGGGCCTCGAGTGGGCGGGGACGCTCGCGCGAGCGGGGGTGGCCGCGGACGTGTGCCTCCTCTACGACGACGCGCAGACGTCCTACGGACGGGCGCCGGCGGCGCTCCGGGCCTTTTTGGCGAAGCTGCGGAAACACTACGCCGCGGTGTCGTTCCTCGGGTCGTCGCGCGGCGCCTACGGAGCGCTTCGCTACGCGGACCTCGCGACGGCCGACGTCGTCGCGCTCTCGCCGCTCCGGGCGGACATCCGCTGGCGGGACGACGACGACGCGCTCGAGTCGTTCCCGACGGACACCGTCGCGGCCCGGGTCCGCGTCCACGTCGGCGCGCGGAACCGCCGCGACGTCGCCGTGGCGGAACGAATACGGGCGGCCCACCTGCCAGGCGCCGAGATCGTCGCCGTGCCCGCCTCCGCGGGCCACGGGCCCGACCTCTACGCGCCGCCGTCGTCGCGCCTCGACGCCCTCGTGGGCGCCGAGCTCTTTAGTTAAGGTTTATGTTGAAGTGCAACCAAATGAATCGCCGATTGAACCCCAAATTCTTGCTCGACGTTTTGGGGCTGCCAAGAGTGTCCGAAAAGCGGGACCATGACGTCGTTTGCGGGGGACAACATGCGCGTGCTCTATCCCGACATCGAGCCCTACGAGCACGGCATGCTCGACGTCGGCGACGGCCACGAGATCTACTGGGAGCTGAGCGGCAACCCGAGCGGCAAGCCCGCCGTCTTCCTCCACGGCGGCCCCGGCGGCGGCTGCGGCGTGCACACGCGCTGCTTCTTCGACCCCGCGGTCTACCGGATCTGCACCTTCGACCAGCGGGGCTGCAACCGGTCGACGCCCAACGCGTCGGACGACTGGGCCGCGTCCATCGTGTGCAACGACACGCCGCACCTCGTCGGCGACGTCGAGAAGCTGCGCGCCCACCTCGGGGTCGACACGTGGGGCGTCGTGCTCGGCGGGAGCTGGGGCTCGACGCTGGGCCTCGCCTACGCGCAGACGCACCCGGACAGGCTCGACGCGCTCGTCCTCCGGGGCTGCTTCCTCTTCATGCCCGACGAGGTCGACAACCTGTTCCAGAACGGCCACCAGGCCCTGAACCACCCGGAGGCCTGGGCGGGCTACGAGGAGCACATCCGGTCGACGCCGGGCGAGTGGGAGGTCGAGCGGACGAACCTGCTGGCCGCGTACTACAAGCGGCTCCGGTCCGACGACTCGGACGTCCGCAACGCGGCCGCGCGCGCGTTCGTGTCCTACGAGCTCTCCGTGAGCACGACGTTCCCCAACTCGAAGAAGAAGGACCGCGTGCTGTCGACGCCGGAGATCCTCGTGCCCTTCGCGCTCTTCGAGGCGCACTACATGCTGAACAACGGCTTCCTGCGGCGCGGCCAGCTCCTCGACGACGTCGGCAAGATCGCGCACCTGCCCATCACCATCGTCCACGGCCGCTGCGACTTCGTCTGCCGCCCGGAGGCGGCCTACCGGCTCTGGTGCGCCCTCGACAAGAAGGCGAAGCTCGAGATCGTCGACGGCGCGGGCCACTCGGACACGGAGGTCGGCATCGTCGACGCCCTCGTGCGCGCCACGGACGAGCTCCGGTCCGCCTAGGGTCGCACACCCCCGCTGGCTAAGCCCCCGCGCTCTTCGAATTTACGCCGCCTAGAGCCGGAGGCCGCCGGCGCTCGCCTTCTTCGACGCGCCGCCCGGCGACAGGCAGCAGTCGCAGGAGAGGCAGCTCGACGCGTCGTCGGTCTTCGTCTTCCGCCCCGACGACTCGCGCTTCTTCCGCTCGCCCTCGGAGCTCCGGAGCCGGTTGAGCCGCTTCCGCGCGGCGCCGCACTGCCGCAGCACCCAGGCCTTGACCTCGTCGTCGCCGGCGCAGCGCAACAGGTTGAACACGGGCGGGTCGTGCTTCTGCTCCTTCGTGAGCAGCAGCCGGATCTCGTCGTTGGACACGTCCGCGGGCACGGGCTTGTGGTTCACGCCGACGAGCAGGTCGCCGAACTCGATGGCCGCGCGGCCGCTCTGGCTCCGCACGTCGACGGCGGCGAACATGCCGCCGATGGCCGGCAGCGGCATCTCGGCCTGGGGCTTGATGCGCCCCCACTCGACGCCGATGCGCCGCTGGCCGCAGAAGACCGCGACCTCCGTGAACGACTCGGGGTGGCGCGGCCGCCAGAGCGTCGCCGGCACGGGCGCGCCGTCGTACTGCTCGCGGCTCGACATGAGCTGCTCGAGCTCGGGCCCGGCGGCGTTCCGCGGCACGCTGTGGCCGTTGATGGCCACGAGCACGTCGCCGCGCTCCACGCCGGGCAGCGAGCTCTCGCCGATGACGATGCGCCGCGAGCTCGCGGCCTCGTTCCCGAGGCGCACGGACCGGCTGATGGACCCGGCGGGGAACGTCGTCTTGTAGCAGCTCGCGAAGGCGTTGCCGCCGACCTTCTCCGTCGCCGGCGCCTCGGCGGCGCGCATCCTGTTGCGATGCGGGCAGCCCGCGCGACGCCGGGAAAATCAGCGCTTCAAGCGGGCGCTAAATTAACTTCTTCAAGGTCCGAGTCGTCGAGGCCGGTGCAAAGCATCATGATGGCGCTCAAGTTACCTCTCCAGATACCGAGGCCTAGTCCCCCTTGAAGAGGAGCCCCGGCGGCGGCGCGCCGCAGCGCGCGTCGAGGTCGCGGTCGGCCTTGCGGAGGGACTTGCAAGGCAGCGCGGGGCCTTCCGCCGCTTCCCGGCCGACGAGTCGGACTTCCCGAGCGCGCCCCGCGTCTCCGGGTGGGGAGGCTAGGACGGTACTAGGCTAGGTGATCAGTCGTTGCCCGACCGGTTGCTGCCGGCCCCGAACGAGAACGACCCCGAGGTGCCGATGGAGCCGCCGCGGCGGCCGAGGAGACGCCGGGCCTTCTTGACGTTCGCGTCTTTCAGCGCGACGGGCTCGCCCTTCGGGCTCGGGACCTCCGAGGCGGCCGCGGGCTTCTGGGAGCCGCCGCGCGTGTTGCTGTGGCGGTACCGCGCCTCGACGAGCCGCGCGTGGTCGATGGGCAGCGTGAGGTCGATGTCCCCGAGCACGGCCTCGGCCGTCGAGAGGCGGCGGTCGATGTCGGTCTCGTACTCGTACTCGACCTGCTCGTTGATGTACACCGTGCGCTCCGCGTTGTCCGGCTTGAAGTGCACGTCGCCCGTCGAGAAGACCTTGAGCGTGTCGCCCTCCGTCGAGTAGAACTCGACGCCGAACGCGTCCGCCATCTCGTAGCGCGTCACCTTGAAGTTGATGTACGACTGCGACACGTAGGGGTCGTTCCACCACTGGTTGCCCCAGACCTCCGTGTCGAGCGTCGACGAGTCGCAGGTCGTGACGCAGTCCGCGCCGCTCGCGGTCTGCACCACGTTGCCGGACTCCGTGAGGTCGTAGGTCGACGTGTCGTCGTCCGAGTACGTGACCGTGATGTCGCTGCCCGTCACCTCGGTGACATTCGCGGAGTAGGACTCGCCGTCGTCGTAGAGCGCGGAGACGGCGTCGCCGACCTCGCAGTAGTTGACCGCCGAGTCCGTCACGAGCTCGCCGCCGCTGAGGAGCGCCGACGGGCACTCGAAGCCCCCGTACCAGTAGCCGTCTTCCGAGTACGTGTTGTTCTCGCTGTAGTACGGGCAGCACGTGTGGCTCCCGACCTCGCAGTAGCACTTGGCGCACACCGACGACACGCCGCCCGTGTTCGCGCGGCACGTCGAAGGGATGCCGTTCGGGCACGGGTACACGCCGCCGCTCGTGCCGGTCTGGCACTCCCAGTCGAACGGCACGACGAAGCCCGCGCGCTCGAACAGGTTCAAGTCGCCCGAGCCCAGGCCGAGCACGCCGAGGCTCTCCCCGTCTTCGAGGCGGCGGCGCATGGGCAGTTGGTAGTCGTCCAAGGTCGAGTAGTCGTCCGGGTCGACGCCGTGCCCGAGCGTCGTGGTGCCGATGGGCGCGGACGGCGTGTAGGTGTGGTTGTAGACCTGCGAGGCGCAGTGTGGAGGGGCTGCGAGGCGGGTGTTTGGGGCAGCGTTTGGACGCGGGATCGCACCATCTCCTCGACGTGGTCCAGCGTCGCCTCGATGCTCTCGAGGTCCTCGGAGGAGGTGGCGCTGGAGCTGCTGCCGAAGGCCGCGGCGCCGACGGCGAGCGCGAGGATCGCGCGCATGCTGTACATCGCTGCGGGCAAGTTTTGCGCGCTTGGAATTTTAGCTGCGTTCTAGCAATTGTGGATGCCCGGATTGTTGAAGTGCGACATCATCATGAGCTTAAAAGTGCACCCAGGAAATCACGAAGACACAGAGCACCTGGGATGAGTGCCAATGCTGTCCCACTTAATCCCACGCAGTGGGAGCACGCACCCTGCGAGGAGGACCTTGAAACTTTAGTGGGCACGGAAGCAGAGGGTGGATTTCCAACTTGACTCACTCCTTAGTCCCCCTTGAAGAGGAGCCCCGGCGGCGGCGCGCCGCAGCGCGCGTCGAGGTCGCGGTCGGCCTTGCGGAGGAACTTGACGTGGCGGAGGGGCGCGGTGTCGCCGCAGAGGAGCGGGTTTCGGCGCCCCGCGTTCGGCAGGTACGCGACGCGCCCGCCCGGCACGAGGAGCGGCGCGGCGACCTCGTAGAGGACCCCCGTGTCGTTGACGGCGCCGGCGAAGACGTCGCCGAGGAACGCGGCGTTCGCCCGGTCCCAGGCCGCGTAGTAGCCGCACGTCGCGTCCGCGCGCGAGACCACGCCGCCCGGCGCGCACGCGCAGTCGCGCTTCGTGAGCGCGCCGGCGGCGTCGACGCAGCGCGCGTCGTGGTAGGCGCCGAGCACGGCGTTTGCCGCGTCGTCGCGGCCCGCCGCGCGGAGGACGAGGTGCCAGAGCGACGGCTGGTCCTTCGGGCCGCACCGGAGCCTGAGCGGGAAACGAAGCTACGCGACGCGACTTCGACGGGTTCGTATGCGACACGGGTGTTGAGCTCTCTGGAACGGGGTCGACGAGAGAAAACGACTCGTCCGAACATCAGCCGAATCGACCGAAAGGGAGAGGTTTGGCGTTCCGCGAGATCCGGGGTCGTTTCCGCGGCGCGGACCGGAGCCGGAACCAGCGCGCCAGGAAGCCGACGGCCCAGGGCGTCGCCGTCGCGAGGAGCACGGCGGCGCCGAAGAACTGGCGGTAGCAGGGCGCCGGCAGCGCGACCTCGCCGCCCCGCGCGGCCGCGGCGAAGGTCTCCAGGAACGGGCGCCCGAACGCCGCTCCCGCGACCCACCTGGGCAGGACAAGAGAGATTCAACGTCGCTTCAACGTGAGTGTTCCGCGCGCGTGCGTCCCGGGAAAAGCACCCACGCTTCGAGACCGTTCCAAGAGATGATTGCTCGTCCAAAAATCAGCCAAAACGAGTGGAAAACGGCCGAGATACGAGGCTTTGAAGTTTGGAATTTCGCTCTCTTGTCCTGCCCGGCGACCCACGCGTCGCTGTCCAGGAACAGCAGCGCGTCGGCGACGCCCAGGACGCCGAGGGCGTAGAGGCTCAGCGCCTTGGACGTGTGGCCCAGGCGCTCCTCGACGGCGCTCGGGCAGCCCGGCGCGCGCGGCGGCGCGCCGCGCGCGAGCGGGGTCCCCACGAACGCGTACGTCGGCAGGCGCCGCAGGTCCGCGTGGCAGAGGCGGTTCAGCGCCCAGCGCAGGAACGTGTGGAAGAAGCCGAAGTCGCTGTAGGACGTCACGAGCGCCAGCGGCGCGCGGCCGCGCCGCGCGGCGGACCGCGGCGACGACACCGCGCAGAGCAGCGGCGTCGCCGGCGCGCCGCGGCCGCAGGCCGGCCAGGGCCCGGCGCAGGGCGCGGCGACGTCGAAGCGCCGCCGCCGCCGGCCGGCGCGGAGCTCCAGCGTCGCGTTGCCGTCGAGGACGCGCAGCTCGCAGCCCACGCGCAGCGCCACGCCGAGCGCGTCGAGCGACCGCGGCCCGGAGCCCTCGCGCGCGGTCCGCGCCGCCGCCAGGCCCCGCGCGCCCTCGGCGGCGAGCGCCGCGTCGAAGGGCGCGTCGTCGCTCGATGCGACCGCGACGACGACCAGGAACGAGAGCGCCACCATCGTCGGCGCCGGCGTCGCGATCGGAGGGCAGCCCTTGAACGGCATGTTGACGTTCCCGGGCCCGGGCGAGGGCATG
>Ga0257106_1001332_pt1 | contig 12430 bp, 11 predicted proteins | sample LP_taG_3_FD_190177 | JGI IMG/M metagenome (GOLD analysis project Ga0257106, IMG submission 190177) | Marine microbial communities from Northeast Subartic Pacific Ocean, Canada - LP_J_2011_P26_10m | ecosystem: Environmental > Aquatic > Marine > Oceanic | place: Canada: Northeast Subartic Pacific...
GGGTGGGTATGGCGGAGGCGACGGCGGAGGCGACGGCGGCGGCGGTGAGGGCGGGGGCGGTGAGAACGGTGGAGGGGGCCTGCGCCGCCCGTCCCCGACCGGCGGCAGCGCGTTGTCGGCCGCGAGTGTCGCATTGGGATCGACGCGCGCGTCGTAGATCTGGTAGCTCACGGCGGCCACCGCCAGGAGCGACGCGACGACACACAGCAACGCCGCGCTTGCGCGACACGCGCGGTGGTGGACTTTCATTGCCCGCACCCACGCCCACCCATTTGGGGGCGGTGGCGTTGCCACGGGCGGCGCGACGCGGCTTGCGGGGTCGCCGAAGCGAGCTGCGACGTTCGCCCGCATCTCCGAAGGCACGCCGCGGTCGGACGGCGACACGGCCGCCTTCGCCGCTGTCGCGTCGGCCGCATTCAGGACCAGGTGGAAGCGCGGCTCGACCTTTGCGCGGCCCGTGTGTGGCCACCATGCAGACATGGAAATATCCTTGTTATATGCACACACCACTACGTCGTCGCACCCGGGTTATCCTCGTGGTGATAACCGAGTGTGACACGCTTTGCTGACGGCATTAGCGGAAATTCCGCCGCCACGGGCAGAGCTGGCCGTCGTACGTGATCTTGCTGCACCGGTCGTGGGCGCGGTTCTCGGGTGGGCCGAACTCGATCAGGCTCACGTCCATGTCCTCAAGCTTCGGCACGCGACCCTTGGCGCGACAAAGGGCCGTGTGCATCGTCCACAAGTGTTCGCTTTTTTTATGAAAGTTGCAAGTTTTTTTTTGGAAGTTGCGACGACGCTAAGTTTGTGACTTGTACACCGCGAAAACCAAATTTAAAAGAAGGACTCCAATCCACCCATGCAATTGCCTCATAACCCACCAGCCGCGTAAATCTTGCGGCTTTTGCAGCTCGTAAGGAATGTGCGCGCTAGTCTCAGCTCTGGTTGGTCTGGTTGGTCTGGTTGGTCCGGTTGGTTTCATCCTGGATTGCACACGCATGCCACCCGCCGCTCCGTCGGCCAATACGGCCGCGAGCAAGAGCAACAAGGACAATCCCAAGGACATTGCCTACCAGACAACGCGACCAGGCGACCTGGTGATCAAGCCCAGCACCAAGACCTACGGCCCGAGCAGCACGTCCGCGAGCGCGAGGGATGAGATTGGCAAGTATTGGTCCTCTGCGCTGCCAAAGGCTCGCCACAACTGGCCGCTCGAGAACAACCGCCCGTGGAGCGGTCACCTCGTGGCCGTCTCGCTCCAGGGCGAGAGTCGCACGCCCGCCATACTGCGCGTGTCCGACGTGACCGATCCCGATAATGGATACGGACCCGAGCTCGTAATCTACGTTCGCATCCCACGCGCGACGGCCAACCCGCTCGGTCTCAAGACGTGCTGCCGTGAGAATGCGCGCCACTTTCACCTCGACAATGCCGCGGCCAAGCGCCTGCTCTGCAATCTCAAGATTTCGCCCTTTGACGCCGCGTCGGCGCGAAATGGCAAGGCACAGCACCACCCGTATGCGCTATCCCTCTTGATTTCCATGCACGCCATTGGTGATCTGCACTACCACAACCTCGGCAAAGTCGATGCCAACGGCAAGCCCGTGCTCGCGTGCAACGACCCGGCGGCCTTTGCCAATGGCGGGCTCACGGTGGTGTGCCTGCCACCGCTGAGCGCCGAGCTCGAAAAGTGCCTCATCCTCATGGGACACTCGCTGGCCGTGGGCCCGCTTCCACCGACGAAGCCCACTACCTCCACCAACAGCGACGATGCAGAGAGCACCGCATCGGACGACGTGCCGCTCTCAAACAAGCTCGATTCCACCTGGGGAAACTGGCAGGCCAAGACGGCGCAGTCGGGCAAGCAGTTTCGAGAGTGCACAAGTGAGCTGCGCGACTTGTCGGGCAAACACGCACTCTGCGGTAGCGACAGCGTGCTCAACTACACCATACCGATGCTCTCGGCCCGTTCCTGTGCCGTGGGCCAGCGCATTCTTCTGCCGGTCATGGAGCACTTTACCGGCACCGCTTCCAAGGCGAACAAGGACGCCAATGGAAGCAGCGGCAGCGGCACCAAGCCCACGACTAGCAATCTCAAGCTGGCCGACGCTTCCAAGGAGGTGAAAAAGGCAACGCCACGGCCTCTTCCAATTAACAAAAAGGTAACCTTTGCACCGGCGGGCGCAGAGGAAGAAGACGACAGCGACAGCGAGAGTTGGGACATTGGCGACATACCCGTGGACCCCAGTCCGCCACCCGCTGCCAATGTTGGCGTCGGTGGTGGAATCGGTGGAAAGCGAGTGCGCGAGAATACTGGCAAACAAACAAGGACGCGGGCAAGGCACAGCTCCAATGACGAACTTGGCGACGACGACGATGAGGATTTCAGCGATGCGGATATGTCGTCTGAGAATGAAGACGACGACGACTCGGACGACGACTCGGACCAGGAGGACGAGGAGGAAGAGAGCGCACCCGAGTCGCCACCCTTGGCTCGCACACGCGAGGATGCCACCTCGGCGACCGCCAAGGCGGTCACCAAGGTGGCCGCCGAGGTGGCCGCCGAGGTGGCCGCCGAGGTGGTCGCAAAGGACGCTGCCCTGCTTTGCTCCATGCGCGAGGTTGCCGCGCAGAGCCACGAGCACGTGCTGGCGTGGAAGTCGGGCGCGCGTGGTCCTGCAATGGCAGAGGAGAGCGCGTACCAGGTGGGGCAGGACCTCGGCGAGGTGCAGCAGGCCAAGTCGCCCATGGCACTCGTGGCGGCCATGAGCAACCTGGTCAAGACGCTGGCGAATGCGCACCACGAGCACTTCAAGGGCGAGACGTGCGAGGTGCCCACCATTGGCACGGTGGCCATGCCCGTTGGCGAGGTGACGCGCATTCGTACCATGGCACGCGATGCTCAGACGCTCGGGTCTGAGACGCTGCCCCTGGTTGGCGACGCCCTGCGCAATGTGCGCGCGCTCGAGACGAGCCTTGCCCATCTCCAGCGCCGTGGCTCCGAGGTGCTCGAAGCGATTGCCGCCGGCATTCCCGCGGCGCCGCCCTCGTAAAATAACCACCGCACCGATTGTTTAGAGTGTGAGCGTGTGCACGTGGGTGTGCGCAAAACGGGGCGCACCCGCGGTGTGAAGAAAAACGTGTAGTTCAAAGTGGTCTTGTTATCATGGACCATGACAGTGGGAGCTCGGTTACGCTCATTTATTATCGCATCGGCGAAAAGTGGTGGAAGGAGCCGTTTTTGAACGTGGTCGCGGCTGCGGCGCAGATGAGCTCGCTGACGCACGTTGAAATCGCATTGGGGGGTAATTTGCGCCTCTCGAACCACGCTTGTCATACACACACACACGTGCACGCGATTTGAAATTCCACACGTGTGCTGCGCAGAGGAAGTGGGCACGAATGGGATGATGACCAACGTCTGTCGCGTATTCAACGACAAGGTGCGTGCTGTGCGTTTTTTTGCGCTCCGCGTTTGTGCGCTTTTGCTCCCGCTCACTGCATCTTGGCGTATCGCAGGTCGGTGTCGAGCTCGTGGAGCGCACCGGCCGCAGCCCGCACTACGTCTACCAGAGCCTCGGCTGCTCCAAGGCGTCCGTCAACCGCATGGTTCGCTACGCCAAGACGCAGTGCGTGGGCAAGCCCTTTTCAAACACGGGCATGGCGCGCTCGTTGCTGTGGCCGCGGCAGACGGACGGCACCAGCTTTTTTTGCGCAGGTTTTACCACCCGCTTGTCGAGCAAACGTCTGCATTTGCTCACTGCGCCCATTGTGTTTGCGCGCAGAACTCGTCGCCGCCATCTTGAAGGAGGGCGGGCTGCTCGAGGCGAGTTCGAATCCGGGCAGCGCCACGCCCGAGACGCTGCACAAGATTTACCTGAGTCGTGCGGCGGTGACGGCCAATCCGTATGTATTACGCGACCTGAACGCCACCACGGGGTTGACCTTTTGCAACACCATGGGGGCGGCCGTGAGCCAGTGCCACCAGCGCAGCAGCGGCGCGAGCGCGGGCACAACGATTGGGGGCATCACGGCACAGGAGCGCGCCGCCGAGCGCGAGACGCTACTGCAGCACCGATCCATTATGGCACCCGTTCCGCCTCCGCACCGACCGGTGACCACCGCCAGCGCGCTCGGCGAGCGCCGACACGGCGACTCGCCACCGCGAGGGCACTTTCGCGTCATCACGCACGTTGGCAGCGGGCGCGTGGGTGCGAGTCGTGACGCCACCGCTGGCGCGGCGGCGAGCATGTGCATGTCCAGAGGCGGCGGGAGCAGCGGGCAAACGGCACGAGCAGTTCGTGCCGCGGAAGCGGCATCGGCAAACACTGGCACGAGCGGTTCGCGCACGGGAATGCAGCTCACGCTGAATAGCTTGGACATGCGAAGTCCCAATCTGATGGGGTAGTCGTTTGGGAGCGTTTCAAGCGTGTGCTGTTTTTTTTTAAATCTTACGAATCTTTAGCCGTGAAGATTACATCGTCGGCTGAGGACTCTTCACAACAACAACCACACGAGAGAGAGACAACGGGAGTAAATGGCGCGAGTGGTCTTGGTCGTCGGCCACCCTGCATCATCCTCTAACAGCGCCCCGAGTAGGCCATCTACCGACCGTGCTGCGAGATCTCCAGGGGGACCATGGTCTCGCGGGCCGTCTTGAGCGACACCGACTCGCCGCGGCGCCAGCGCGCGTCGCCGGGGATGGCATCGGGGCCAAAGTGGCCCTGGCCGGGCACCAGGTTCATGAAGGACTTGGTGAACGGATCAAAGAGGCGGTGGGGGCCGATGAAGCACGTGGCGTTGTTGGTCGAGCCCTGCGAGATGAAGTCTTGGTTCTCGGCCGCCTTCATGTCCTCGCCAAAGTGCACCGAACGCAGCTGGAGCCCGTTCTGGTACGCCTCGAAGACCTTCTGGCCACCCGGGAAGGAGTGGTGGTCGCCGCCCGAGGCGGAGGTCACCTCCCAGGGAAGCAGGCGCGTGGTCACCGACATGACAGTGTCGAGGTGGCCCGACGACATCTGCTGCGCCGTGCACGGAAAGGCGAGCATGGACGCGTACTTGGCGCCAACGTCGTTGGCAAAGGAGAGGCGCTCCATCATGTTCTTGCCCGCCTCGTTCAGCGAAAACTTCTCGGTATCCTCCGAGTCCTGCGCAAAGAACACAGTGTTGCACCCGGCAACATAGCCCGCACACGCGACGTCGCGCATGACGAGGACGTTCTGGGGCTTGGTGACCACGGCCTTGAAGTGACCCGTGTAGTGGCCTGCGCACCGCGATTGGCACGCTCAGCGGCTGGCGGGGAGACCATGGGTGCAAGGCAGAGTGGCGTGTGTGAGTGGACACGCACCCTCGATGGTCTTGACTTGGGTGTTGGCCGAGAGCTGCATGTCGGCAGGGCCAAAGAGCGTGGCGCCCGTGTCGCGGCCCGAGACGGTCATGACGACCGAGTGCATCAGGTGCTCGATAAACGGGCGCGCGATCACGATACGAATGTCGGGGTCCAGGTCGCCCCAGGTGACCTGGTCGCCATTGTTGAAGGCTATCCAGGCTGAGGCCCTTTCCTTCCATTCGGACAAGTCGTCCTTTGCCGGGTTGGGCTTTCCCGTGGCGTCATTATTACCTTGGTTCTTCATACCCTTGGTCGGGCTCGCCATTTTGGTATCATCGGAGACACCGTCGCCGCCGATGCAGCAGGCCTTGAGCGCCTGCTCCCAGGTGACGCGCACGTGGCGGTCCGACTCCTCGTCGTAGATGAGCGCGTCGCACGTGAACTTCTCCTTGCCCGCTTCGGGCTTGACCTGCGGCGGCTGGAGCACGTAAAACTCACCGACCTGCGAGTTGCGCGTGAGCATCTGGACCGAGTCCTGGTCTTCCGAGACCTCAAAGGGCTCCGACGTCATGATGCCGCAGCCGCGGAAGGCGCGGGCCTCGAAGCCGGCGACGCCCGCCTCGAAGCGGGCCTCGGCGGCGGGGCCACCCTTTTCGTAGGCTGCGCAGCGGCAGTGCAACAAGCGGTGAGTGGAAGGGTGGTGCGAGGAATGACTACAAGGTTTGGGTTTGAGGAATGGCGGCGCACTCAGCTTGGCCTCCGGAGCGAGCGCCATGTACAGGAGCATCTGGGGCGGCATGATCATCATATTGGGCGAGACTCCGTAGCGACTCATGCGGTACTCTGCGCACACACGCGAGGGGTTGATGAGTTTGTGGCGATTGGCAGGAAGGTGTGGTGCGTGGCTCGAGTCTGGTTATCGCACTACACTCCTCGACCGCCTTGTCGAAGCCCAGCTGCTCCTTCTGAGCAATCGCGTACATCATGATCTCTGCGACGTTGGCAATCGTTGTGAGCAAGAGATCCTCCAGAGGAGGATTGCTGTGACACAAGCGTGTGCGGGGAGGGGAAGGGGGTCCGGTCTCTCGTCGGTTGGCTGGCTCAGGACGGGCCGTCCTCGCACTGCGTGCTCAGGTCCCGTGTCATCCTCATCGCCGTGGCCGGTCGATCACATCCGCAGCGGCGTCCGCCAGCCAGGGTAGATGTCCGGCAGCATGTCCTCGGTGATCCCGTCGGGCCAGCAGGCCGGGTCGACCTTGGCCGCCATCGCCTTGGTGGGGAGCTTGTCATTCTTGTTTCGGTTTTCGGGTTGCGTCAACAATTGTACATTCGACCAATGCATAACCCGGGCAGCATTCGCCGGCTTGCTTAAGTCGTAGATCGCCAGCGGAAAGACGTGGTCAATTTCAGAGGTTGTGACCTCGAGCTGGCTTGCTTGCTCAAGATCGTTCATCAATTCCTCGGCAGGTTTGGCCACCAACGCGTCGATCTGCTGGCTGCCTTTGTCAACGGACTGGCCGGTTACGCGCATGTAGGTGACGAGCCGAACGCGAAGTCGACACCGAAATCGGTAAACGTCATCCGACGAGTACCGTTTGCGCCGGTACTCGTTCTGGTGTACGCGTTTCCTCTCACCGCTCGCAACCACTGCGTATGGAGCCATCACGTTTGTGATGGCGTTCTTGACTAGGCGACCAATTGGTCCACCATCACGTTTCAAGCGCAGCAACCGTTGGTGCTCCCGACCGGCTTCCAGCAATGCCGCCTCGTCTTGCTCCTTCTTCTTGTGGTAGTGTCGTCTTGAATTTTCCCGATTGGCTGCAGCCTTGGGTGTATCTTTGACAACCCGAGAAGGGTTCGCCAATCTCTTTTTGGCTCTGCTTTTAGCACCACTCTCGCGGTTGTAGAGCACACGCTCGGCCGGTGTAAGTTCCGACCAGCGCTTGTTCATGATATTGCCACTCGCCGACGAGAGACCGGGGGCGCGCGTGCGGGGGGGGGCTAGCGTGTGTGTGCTGGGGAGCACACTCCGCAAGACGGGAGTGTGTGTGTGTTGTGCGGCGTGCACCGTGGTTCATCGCGGTGCGAATGTTGCGCTTGGGGCGCCTGAGCAAGAAGGAGTATGGCGTGTGAGCGTCGCGATTTGGGTTGGCGGTAGCGTAGGTGGTCTGGTTCGAGGTCTAAGAGCGCACAGATTCTTGCTGCGGTCGTAATTGAAGTCATAGTTGCCGCAGGTGAGGTACTGCGCACGCGCAAAAGAGTGGCGCGTCAGCGTGGATTGCAAAGGCTGACTAGGGGACTGGTGGTTCAAGCCGCGTCAGCGCACGGCGTAGAGGACGTCAAAGTTGCAGGTCTGCGCACGAGCGGGCGTGGTGGTCAGGCGAGGAGTTTGGGGCACGGGTTGGGCGCGGGTTGGGCGCGGGTTGGACGGCATCCGATGCGGTGCCCACCTCCTGGACGCAGTACCTGTAAAGGCCAAGAGGTGAGGGTGAGGGGTTGGTTGGGGCGAGATGTGTGGCAGTGGGTCTCGGCGCGCGAGTCGTCAATCGCACCGGATGGACTTGAGCTGATCTGCGCACGGCAATTGGGCGGGTGGTGAGCCTTGAGCAAGTGTCAACTGCTCAGTAAATGGAAGGGTTCAATGCGCCGCTCGTACCGGCAAAGTGCTGGCGGCCGGCGTCGGTCGCGTAGAAGTCGCTCTCGATCATCATCGCCAAACCGCTGTTCGGGCACAGAGGATCGCACACGGTCAGTTGGTGCACGTTTGGGCAAGGGCTGGGATTTGGAAACTGAGTTGGAAGGTAGTGGCACTGACCGGCGAACCACGCGATCGCGCTGACGGCGGCGCAGCGACGTCTGCATGCGCGACGTGCCCTCGTACGGCACACGCTGCATCAGGCGCACGTCGAAGCGGACCTCGTCCCACTCGACGACCTGCACACAACAGGGCGTAGGCGTGAGCGTGGGCTACAGGGGTCGTGTATGGTCGGGTGGGTGGTTTGTGAGCATTCTGCGCACCGTGCCCTGGATCTGGAAGTAGGGAAGACCAACGGAAGTCTGCCACGTCTGCGGCGACTGCGCAACGCACAGGCACACAAGCGTGAGAAAGCGCACATTGGCAGTGTGAGGAGCTACAATCTGGCGTGTGTGGTGGGGTGAACATACGTTGAGGATCAGGTTGTTGAGGGTGTCGCGGATCTTTGTGTTTTGCCCAATGTAAGCGTCGGGAAAGTGGTGGGTCACGGCGTGGTGCTCGCTGTAGTCCTTGAGCTTCTCGGGCGAGACGGGGGAGCCGAAAAAGTACTGGAGGTTCTGGAGGACATCCTCCTTGGACGGCGCAAAGGTGCGCGGCTGCGGCTGCGTGTTGAAATCGGTCATTGTTGCGGGTCGGAGGATGCGCTCCTCACTTGGTTAACTGGTCGGTGCGAGTGCACGCGGAAAACGGGGTGGACGAAAGCTAGCGGGAGCTCCCTGATGCTTCTTGGGTGTATTTGCGCGGGTTATCCCGTGCACACCGAGTCGTGCATTGGCGGAATGCGAGCCAATGGTCCCAATTCTTTTTTTTGACTCGAGACTCACACGCATGCTCACACGCATGCTCACACACTCGTCCACGCGCGTGGCGATCACACGTGCATTCCATTTGGGGGAGACTGAAAGGGGTGAATCTCCGCGAGCGAGTTTTCGCTCACATTGTCGTCGTCGCACTTTTGCTCAACCTGCACAACCAGCTCCGTGTCGCCGCCTAAAGCAGCCGTTGGCATATTGTCCTCGTAGCGCGCGCACTCGACGGTGTGCACCGACATTAACGCACGCGGCGTGGCGCAAAGCCGGTTTGCAACCGCGCGCACGCTGCCGCGCGCACCACCGCCACCACCGCCACCACTGCCACCACTGCCACCACTGCCACCACTGCCTCTGCCGCCTCGCGGAGAGTCCGGGGACGCTTCGGTGTGGTAGAGGCGGCCTTCAAACTCGTGTAGCCGCACCATGACGGCCCGGAACTCGTTGACCGCGCCCCATGATTCGGCCACGACGCTCAGGCTTGCAAACACCTTTTCAAACGAGTTGCTCGTCTGCATCAGCGTGCCCAGCGTGATTCGTTGCTCCGGATTTGTAGCAAAGAGTAGCGGCGCCACGAGAAAGTAGGGCATCAGCACCATTACTTGGTCATAGAAGCTCAGCCATGTGTTGAGCAGCGAAAAGTGTCGAAAGAGCGCGTGGTAGTTTTTAGAAAGGCGCCACAGCGTTCCCTCAAAGAAGCGCCACGGCGCGTACTCTTGCTGCTCGACCGTCTGACCCACTATCACAGCAGGTGTCGTTTCGAGCAGCACGAGGTCCTTGCGCAGTAGCGCCTCCACCAACTGGTTTTGCACTTCCAAATGCACAAGATGCTTTCCAAAGATTATCGCGCCACCAAGTCCACCAATGGCTGCGCCAGCGGCGAGCAAAAACAGCCACGCACCGCGCAAAACACCCATTTCAACGGGTGGTGCAACGCGCTCGCTCAGGTCGAGCAAAATGGGCGTGAAGACGATCAGCGTAAAGATGGCATCGAGCAAGGTGGCCAGGCATCCCGTGAGCGCGCTCGCAAAACGCTGCGTGTCCTCGTGCGCGCGCTGGCTGGCGCCTTCGATGGGTTCCTGACGCGAATCCCACACGCGGAGGTAGGCGCGCATCATGGACATGCGCCACGAAAACGCCCACGACGAGCGCATCCACTTGGCCGCCGGGCTGGCGAGCACCAGCGGTGCTACAATCCACAGGAAGCGCATCAACTCGTCGGCTACGCGCACGCGGTAGTCGGCAAGTGTGCTCGCGGGCGTCGAGGAGGGCGCAAAGAGGCCGCTCCCCGCTTCGCCGATTTCATTCTCGAGGAGTGTGGCCGTGCCAGCGCTGGCCATGAGATCGTAAAAGGTCGAGTACCATTGATTGATTTCGCGCTTGATCCATGCCAAGAAGACCGAGTACCCTACCACGCACAGCAACCCAAACCAGGCCACGCATCGCGTGAGGTAGCTGCGGTTGTAGAAGAATTCACGAAGCATGTCACACACACACACACACACTCTCCTCGCAACACCAGACCAACTATGCCTCTTAGCGGAACTGCTAAAACACCACACCGGCTCCCTCGAGTAGATTACACGCTTCGCTGCGCAGGTCGGTGGCTGGGATGATTTGCGCACTGTCAAAATCGGGGTGGATCTGCACGAGACGCGTGCTGACAATCGGCGTTCCTGTTTGTAGCTCGAATATGGCCGCGTACAGCGAGAGCTGCAATGAATATTTGTGGTGGTCGTTGAGTGGCATATTGTCGAGAAAAAACTTTCCAAACGAGTGCGCGCCGGGCGAGAGGTCCCCGGCGGCACGCTTCCAATCGACAATGTGGACTCCGCCGTCGGCGTCGCGCATGAGAAGATCGATTTGGCCAGCCACCGCCGCATCACCCGCGGCGTCATTTGCAAACACGGACAACTCCGTGCGCAACGGTGTCAAATCGGTGAGCTGCTGCATTGCGTCGTGGAACTGTGCCATCTCGACAGTGTACTGTTCCTCTTCTTCCATTGTTTCGCCGTTGAGGAATTGCTCGATGCACTTGTGCATACCAGTGCCTAGATCGCGGTTGACGTCCCAGCTCGCGACCACATTGGCCGCCGCCTGACTGTCACTGTAACCGCTGACGAGCGCATGGTGTTTGTTGCTCGCGTTTGCACGCCAGCTGCTCAGGTTGTTTTTGATAATCTTGTCACCATCGAAGCGGTGCTCCTTTGGCACGGCGCGCGACCCTAGCCCAGTCACGGATATCGGCACACGTTTGCCGCGCACCATGTACTTGTGCACCGGTTTGGCCTCGAATATAATGTCGTCGTCGCCACGAACTGGGTTCAGCAAGGCCAACATGCACTCTTGTTTTTTTTACTTTTATACGCACACACATGCCGCAAGACTCAAAACTAGCGCCGCCGCTGCTTCTTGGCGGGTCTGGACTTTTGCGGCCGCGTCCACACGAGCACACCCGCTGGGCCCATTTCGGCGTCATTTGAATCCCAACTTTGCATCCATCCCACGTTGGGATCGAGAACGTGTTCAACCGTCTTTGCCCACACGATTCGGTCCTTTGACGACTCCTCTATGCGCCAAAACGTGCCGTCCTTTTCGTACGTGGCGTTTGTAATCACCAAGGGTCGCCCGGAAGGTGCCAATTCGTTGTGAACGCCGCAACGTAATACTTGATCCGGGTCGGGAACGAGTCGAAACTTTGTGTGCAACATCGAGCGTAGATCGTGAAAACGCATGCGTCCCGACGACGTTCCATCGAGCACAACCTCCGCAGTTCCGATGCGGGTACCGTCGACGCGTGCAACTAACCACTCGCCGTCAAGAGTAGGTGTTGACATTTTCTTGTCTCTTTGCGTTTTGAACCACAAGACGCAAGATGCGTTTTTTAAAGACGCATACACACACACACACACACACATATTTTCAGACCGTGACAACGCCGCCGCGCTGGGCCCATTCCTCGACGAATTGCTTGAGCCGCCCCGCTTGCGCCGCGAGCTCGGGCAAGGTCTCGTGAATCATGTGACAGTTTGCACAGCCGAGCTCGCACTTTTCGTCAACCTCGGGCTTGGCGAGGCCCCGGAAACTCGTTGTTTCAACTAGTGTTAGAAGAGGTCCAGATTGATGTCTCCCCCGGACGCCGCAGCGAGCATGTCTGTCCAGTAGCCAAAGTTGGCCCTGTAGCGCGCATCATTGTTTAGGTACCAGTCAACGTTGGTGCGGAGTCCGACAGGGCGCTGGAAGGTGTTGGCAGCAGTGAGTGGCACGCTGGAGGCGTCAGCACCGAGACGCAGCGCTCTGCTGTCGAACAGTGTGTAGCCATGCCTATGGAGCAGTTGGAGCACATCGTGCGCGTCCAAGCCATGCTGGTGCATGCCGCGCGGCCAGAACTCGAGCAGCACGTAGAGCACGCGCTGCTCACGCAGCGCGCCAATGAGCCCGCGGAGCACCTCGAGCTCAAAGCCTTGCACGTCAATTTTCACGAGGTACACGTGAGAGATGCTGCGGGCCGCAAGGATCGAATCTAGCGTGATAGAT
>Ga0257106_1001334_pt1 | contig 12422 bp, 8 predicted proteins | sample LP_taG_3_FD_190177 | JGI IMG/M metagenome (GOLD analysis project Ga0257106, IMG submission 190177) | Marine microbial communities from Northeast Subartic Pacific Ocean, Canada - LP_J_2011_P26_10m | ecosystem: Environmental > Aquatic > Marine > Oceanic | place: Canada: Northeast Subartic Pacific...
AACTATTGTTTCTGCAACAGCACAAGCAAATTTCCGCGATTTAGAATTAAAAGATAATAATAACAATCAAACTTTACAAATGGACGGAGATTCAGGAGATATATCTACAAATGGTATCATAACTGCAACTAAATATTATGGTGATGGTTCTAATTTGACAGGTTTACAAACTAGTCTCACAAACCATGATGATGCTTCATTCGGAAATGTAGATATAAGTGGAATATTAACATTTAAAGGTGGCGATTTTAATTTTAATTATACACCTGAAATTAATCCAAAATATATAAATTCATTTAATTATTTAGCAAATACAACTTTGCTTGATCCAAGTAATAATAGTATATTTACAACCAACAATACTAATTTAGATATTGCATATTCTCCAACATTAAATATTTTTGTAAATTTAAGAAGGGATAGTGTACTTTATAGTTATGACGGTATAAGTTGGTATTTTTGCAAAAAATCAGATAATTCAAATTTTTCATTTAATGGTAAATATAGTGGTACTATAGAATGGTTTAGTGGAAATGTTAATAGATTTTATATTTGTGCTACACAATCTAGTAATTCTATAATATATTATTCTTCAGATGGTATTAATTGGACAAATGTAACTATATATGGTGAGACATATGGATTTATGCCTCTTAATCTAGCTTATTCTCCTACTTTAAATAAAATAGTTGCTACTGGCAGTGGTAATGGTAATGGTAATGGATTGTGGGTTGCAGATGCAAATGGAATAACAGATTTTACACTTGATGCAAGCGCAGGTAACGGATTTTTAAGTCAATTACTTGGTAACGGTGATGGAATTAAGATGCCAATTATATGGGATAGTAATCTTGAAAAATTTATTTTAACTACAGAAGGCACCGGTGGTGGAAAACAAATTTATTATAATAGTGATAATAATTTAACATCTTGGACACTTTTAACAAATATATATGATTTTAATAATAATTTAACTACTGATGGAACTTTAAATAAAACTTGTTATTCAATGGCTTTTTCACCAACTCTAAATAGAAGTGTTTTTGTTGGCCAGGATGCAATTTATTATAGTGATTTTGTCGGTGGTACTGCTATAAGTAATTTAGTATTTAAACAAACAAAAGATATAAATGGTAGTAATTATAGCGATAGCCCAACTTATCGTAAAATAATATGGGATAGTGTTTCAGAATATTTTATTGTAGCAGCAAATGCAGGGTCGCATGATGTAATATATAGTGCAAATGGTATAAATTGGTTTTCTAATAATCAGGAAACATCTAGTCCTTCTGGATATTTAGCGCGTGGTCATGGTGCATTAGCATATGGTAATGGTAAATTACTATTAATAGGTTATCATAATAATAATGTTTATCAAACAGATTCAAATTATATTCCAGATAGTTATATTCCAGACAGTTATAATTTTGGACATAATAATTTACACGCATCATTTAATGGTGTTAAAACTGATATTATTGATATTTGTGGTAAATTGATATTTAATAATCAAGATTTTTTATATACGGAACAATTTACTGACCCTGAGTTATTAAAAGCTAAATCAATTGATTTTGTAAAACAAATTTATTCTGATCCTTCATCATTATTTGATTCTAAATGGCCAATGGGAGCTGGACTCGGTGGCTTGGCGGGAATGCCAAATAATGTAGAAGATATTGTATATTCTTCATATCTAAATAAATATGTAATAATAAATAATGGTTCCGTGTTTTATAGTGATGATAGTTTAACATGGACAAGAGGTGTAGCGGATCCAAGTGATGCATTTTATCACCTTCATTATGATGGTTATATATATTTTTACAATCCAAACAGTAATCATGTTAAACCTAGACTATTTTGGTTTAATGAAATAAGAAAATTCTTTATTATAGCACCTATTGACCCATGGGATAATTGGGCTGGGCATAACTTAGCTTATGATGGCAAGAAAGTCCGAGTCACTATGCCTGACACAGGACATAATGCATATAGAGGAAGACATTTGAGTGATAGGCAAATTTATTATTCGTCTGATGGTATCATGTGGTATGTAAGTACTCTTAATATAGCAGGAGATCACGTATGGTTCGGGTCGTCGTATGTTACTTCGAACGCACTTGATGTAATAACAGCTCCTCAAACTCTATCATATTCTCGCGAAAATAATAAATTAATTTCAATAACAGGAGGGGAGGGAAAAGAAATGATTTATGAAGCTTATGTTGATATAAATTCAACAGATATTTCATTTAATAGATTAGATACGACTAATATTATAAATAATAGAACTATGAACGCGGAAAGAATGATAGCTAGTTTATGGTTAAATAGTATAAATAAATTTATTACAATAATAGATTATGTTGACAGTCAAGAACAAATATATTATAATAATAATGATGATTTGACTATAGCTTGGACAGGCATTGTAAATACATATGATGTAAGTGGGTATACTACAAATGGTATATTATCGCATACTTATAATAATGGAAATAGTACTGCATTTTTAACTAGAGCTGTATATTCAGAAGAATTAGACAAGGTTATTATTGTTGGAAGAAATATTATTTATTATAGTTATTATGATGGTACTAAAAATATAAGTAATTTATATTTTAAACGAACTAATATAATTAATTCAACAAATTTTAATGATAATAATGTAATATTTACAGATGTTAAATGGAATAGTACTATTGGTTATTTTATAGCATCTGTATATGGTTCACCAACGATGGGTATAATATATAGTAAAGATGGAATAAATTGGGCTTCTAATAATCAAGGTTATAATGCAAATACTATACTTAATAATGCATTAAGTGTAGAATATGCTTGTGATAGTTCCAGTAATGGTAGTGTCATTGCGGCGTATGACATTAATTTTACATTAAATTCAACAGATCCAAGTTTTATTTATAATACTGATTATTCTAATGATAATTCATTAGGAGGTAGAACTTTTTTTGGTAGTTATAACACTATTTATAAATGTAAACGTCTAGAATTTTCAATTACAAATTCAGAACTACTTGGTGAAGAAGAGAATGGTATAATACAAAAAGTTCAAGATTTAAGTAATAATGTTAGAGATTTATTAATATCAATCAATGATGCATCATTTAATAATGCAACTTTCACAGGAGATTTAAATGTTAATACTATATCACCAGCAACTGGTAATACTTTAATAATTGATTTTTCAAATGTAGATATATGTGGAAATTTAAGATTTAATAATCAAATTATTCCAATTAGCAAGGTATATGGGACTTGCTATTTGGGACATAACAATTACTACAATATGCCTCTAGACGGTGGATTTCATCAAATAAACAACGGCGGTTGGGTGGTTGATTTTCAAAGCCATACTACTTTATTTAATCTTTCAAGCGGACAAGGCTTGATAAGGTTTCCCCGAGCAGGTTATTATCAAATTAATGTTAGCATTAGAATTTTAGCGGCAGCAACATCATTCTATATCTCTTTGGATTTAGATACAGCGGGTAATGGGAGCTATACACAATATTCTACAGTAGGACATCAAGGAAACGGTGGCGACGATGCTTATGTAGTAACACTTACGGCTAATCCTATAATCTATGTAGCGAACACAACTACAAATATGAGAATAAGGGGGCGCTCAGATGGTGGTAATCCAAGAAGAATAGAGCCTCATTTAAATGATAACATACATTATCAAAAATCATCTATCATATCTGTTCATAATGTTGATTAACATTATTGAGTAAAAATTGCAAAAAAATAATATAATAATAAAAAAATTATATTATTTAAACTATGTATGCAAATAAAAAAATATTAATAACTGGTGCTTCTTCTGGTCTTGGAAAAGCTATTGCAATGGCTTATGCGCGAGAGAAAGGTAAAATAATTAATCTCTCAAGAAATGTAGAAAAAATAGAAAAATTAAATAAAACATTAAATAAAATTAATAATATTGAAAACATAGGATATAGTGTAGATGTTTCAAATTATGATGAAATTTTAAAAATTAAAAATAGTCTTTTGAGAGAACAATTATTACCAGATATTATTATAAATAATGCAGCAGGTAATTTCTTATGTCCATTTGAAAATCTTACTCCAAATGGTTGGAAACGCATAAATGATATAGTATTAAATGGTGCATTTAATATTTATCATATTTTTGGAAAAACTTTTATACAAAAGAAGAGAGAAGCAGTGTTTTTAAATATTTCAACAACTTATTCAGAAAATTCATCTGCTTTAGTTATTCCAAGTGCAGCCGCAAAAGCAGGTGTTGATAATATAATGAAAGGTTTAACAGTAGAATGGTCAAAGTATGGAATGCGTTTTGTAGGAATAGCACCAGGACCAATAGCAGATAGTGGTGGTGCATCAAAATTAGATCCATTTGGTATTTTTAAGAGTTATAATAATTATGTAAATCCTAGCCAACGTATGTGTGATCCACAAGAGATAGCTGATTTAGCTATGTTTTTAACTTCAAAAAAAGCGGATTATATAAATGGAACAATTGTGAAAATAGATGGTGGAGAGTGGGTAAAGAATCAAGGAGAATTTTCATTTTTAACAAATTTACCATTTTATGAAAAATTATTTAGAAAGTAAATATTAATTTTATTTAATGAAACAATTAAATAAAATTAGAATATGCTTAACTCTTAATACATTATTAGTAATATTTATAGGATTTTATATAACAAATTTTGCAACTAATTCAAAATATTTTCGTATTGGACCAAATGATGATTTTATTTTTATTAGTGTATCAATTGATACTAATGAAAAATATATAAGTTTATTAGTATTAATATTTTTCAACGATTTAATAAGAGTAATTGTTCAGGAGTTAGGAGACCCAGTGTTAGGATTTAATGTTTATAATCCGGATAAAACTGAAATAAGGGAATTTAGTAAATCTCAATTATATTTTTATTCAAATGCTATGTATTTTGTTAGTAATATTAGAGATATTTTTAATGTATTAATAAATGTAACACAAATAGATATTGCTTTATTTTCTGTATTAGTAGAACAAATAGTTACAAGTGTTACAATATATATGTTATTAAATGAAAAAAAATTCATAAATACTAAAGAGTTATTACCCAATACTGACCTAACCGAAATAGTTGATGAATAATTAAGACCACAACTGTTCAAATGCTTTTTTCCAGGTATTTAAATATTTACCATTATAACCATTTTTTTTAAGATAAATAGTATGAAACTGTTCAAGTGGTTTTTTTTTATTATTTGTTATACTATAAATAATCTGTTTAATATATTTAACAATATTATACGGAGAGCATCTAGTACCATTATTAAAGAATGTAAATATATTTAACATGTTATCTTTAGTGTAAAGAGATTTACATAGTGTAATATTATTTAACCAATATTCACACAAATTAAATTTAAATTTGTATAAAGAATAATCATTCCAAAGAAATATTAGTATTTTTATATCTGTAGACTCTTGAAACATAAAACGATTATTGTTAGTTGCAATTTTAATTTCATCAATAATATTTTTCATTAATATATTGTGACTAATAAAGTAAATTTTTTCAATAATATCGTCGGGCAATGTGACAAAAAGATCAGGCATTTTATATGTTTATTTATTCTCTATTTAGTTGTTTATTTAAGAAATATAGAAATTATAATAATTATAATCAATTTTAAAATCAATTAAATTATTATCAGTATCAATTAAATTATTATCAGTATCAATTAAATTATTATCAGTATCAATTAAATTATTATCAGTATCAATTAAATTATTATCAGTATCAATTAAATTATTATCAGTAAATTATTTAGAAAGTAAATATTAAATAATTTAAATAATTTAAATAATTTAAATAATGTTTAATCCAAATCCAATCATCTCTCAAAATTATCCAATCATCTCTCAAAATTATCCACTTATGATTTATAATCCTTCTAAACCAGATCTAATATTATTAAGTTCAATAATATTAGAAACGTGTTCAACAATTATGATTAAACAAACATTAAAAAACAAAATTTGGTTTATACCTGTTTATGCTGGTTATGGTTTAAGTTTTTATATGTTTCCGAAATCATTATCAAAGTTTTCTTTAAGTAGTGCATATAATATATGGTGCGGTGTTGGTATTTTATTGACATTAATATTTGATAATATTATTTATAAGGAATATATTAGTATTAAAAAATTAGTAGGTTCATTAATAATAATATATGGAATAAAGTTAAGTAATTAGTGAATAAAATACAAAAGTTGCATACATTTAAATTATGTATTAATCCTTAAGTTGTTTTTTATTTTAGATTATATTGTTCTCTCTACCTTTTAAAAATTTTTTACATTTTTTTGTATGTTTTTTTCTATATTTTTTATTTTTACATTTTCTAGTTAATGCATTAATTTTTTTGTTTTTTCTTTTCTTTCCTTGTGCTTGTCTTAATAAAGCATCGCTCTCTCTAATTGCATGTGTAAAAGCCTCTCTTTTTTGATCATACATAAATTCTTTTTCTAAATCATCAAAATATTTATTTTCATTTTCATATTCAGAATAAATAACTTTATCATTCTTATTACCAGAAATTAAATTTACAGTTAAAATTATACCTGAATTTACATTAGATGTTAATAGTGTTGATAATTGATTTATTTTACGTTCTATAGATGGATATTTGTTAATATTAAAAGTACTAATACTAAAATTATTTGACTTAGCATTAGCATTATTATAAAATTCATTAATATTATCTATAACATTTTGTGTTTCTTTTAAATCATAAAATTCTTTTACAATAGAATTACAAATATTTATTACATCATTTTCAGGATCCATAATTGTATATAAATTATCAAAAATTTCATTGACTTCACTAATTATTGGTATACTAGATAAAAATTTATTTATTGTTGTTGTTATTTTACGTATATAAGTTATTAAATTTTTTAATTTATTTAAATCATCTGCTTCAGCTATATTATGATTATTGCATATTATCTCGGTATTTTTATTTGTACATAATCTTATTCTCTCTTTTTTTGCTAATAAATTTTCTATAAAAGATTTACACTTGTCTGATACACCTTCTTTGGTTGTCCAATCTTTTTGTGCTAAATGAGCAATTAAGTCTGATCTAAATAAGATACCTAATTTTTCTATATCACTTGTAACGCAATCAAATTGTTTTGATGTATATGAGCCATTAATTTTATCATTTTCTGTTTTAATATCTTTGAAAAAAGTTATTGTTTGAGCAGAATCAACATTTTCATCTAAAATAGAAAAATTACTTTTTATTCTATATAATAAAAATCCATTTGCAGATTCCAATTCTTCTATATTTTTTTTTGGAATTTTTGCGTTATTTTGATTTGCCTGTCTTTTTTTTATTGTTTTTGTTGCTTTTGTTGCTTTTGTTTTTATTGCTTTTGTTGCGTTTGTTGTGTTTGTTACGCTTGTTGCTTTTTTTGCTTTTTTTGGTTTTGACTCACTTGTCGGGTCATATCTAGATGTTTGTTTTCTCTCTCTTTTTTCTCTAGAACCACCTCCATCTAATTCCATTTTATCTAAATTATTGGGTAATAATGCAAAATCTAAATCACTATAATTATCAAAATATTGTTTTTTATTATCTTCCATAAAGCTTACAAATTTTTCATTATTATCTTGTTGTAACCATTGATTTAATATAATTAATATTCCCTGCATTTCGTGTGATAAATTATGTATATTATCAAATATTTTATAAATAAATTCTATATTTTCTCTTTTTTTTGAATAATATATTATATTAAAATAAATATTAATAATATTTCCACCCATTAATACGACTATTAAAGATTGATTATTATACTCATTTTTCATATTTAATGTTTGTCCGCCATTTAAATAATTTATTAATAAGTTAAATAAATATTTTAATAAATCAGAATTTTTACACAAATCTAAAAATTCTTTCCTTATTTTACGTTTTTTACTTTTATCATCTTGTTTACCACTTGTCATTTTGTTTAATTCTTTTATAAAATAATCAATTTTAAAATTTATACCATTATCCAAACTATGATCAATTTTTTCTTTACCGAATTTATTATTTGCAGTTGTGACTGTTAAATCAAATAACTCTCCTCTGTAAAATTTTGGAACATCATATTTTTTTACTGTTGCCATATTTTAATTTAAACTTAATATATAAATATATTTAAAATTTATACATTAATTAATATACTATTGAAAAAAATGTGTGGAATTAGTTTTATAATATCAAAAAATAAAAAAAATATAATAAAAGATTTACTAAATAGTTTAGAATTAATACAAAATCGCGGTTACGATTCTATGGGCATTTGTTATTATGATACTAATAATCAAAGTTTTAAAATAGAAAAAAATGCTTCTACAACAAATAATGATTGTTTTGATATTCTAAAAGAAAAAATAATAAATAAAAATATACAATCATATATTGGCTTGGGTCATACGCGATGGGCAACACATGGTGGAAAAACTGATTTAAACTCGCATCCACATTATTCAGAAAATGGTAAAATTATTTTAGTACATAACGGTATTATTAATAATTTTGATGTTTTAAAAAATAATCTAATAAACGAAGGGTATAAATTTTATAGTGAAACAGACAGTGAAGTAATTGCAAATTTAATAGAATATTATTTATTAAAAAAAGAAAATAATATTCAAGATGCAATTAAAAATACCGTAAATGAATTAGAAGGAACTTATGCATTAGTCATTATTGATACTACTGATAATAACAATTTTTATGTAACACGCAAAGGTTCTCCATTATTAATAGGTGCAAATGATAATTATATAATTTGCACTTCAGAAACAACTGGTTTTAATGGATTAATTTATGATTATGTCGTATTAAATGACAATAATATTTTAAAAATAAATATTGAAAATAATTATGAATTTATAAAAAATAAATATAATGATTTCAATATTACAATAAAACAAGTTAATAATAATGAAATTATTACTTCTTGTAGTCCATATAAACATTGGTTAAACAAAGAAATAATGGAACAACCAGAAACAATTTTAAAGGCATATAATAATGGAGGACGTATAACTGAAGGAACTATTAAGTTGGGGGGACTTGACCAATTATCGCAAATTATAAATTATATAGAATATATAGTATTAATTGGTTGTGGTACAAGTTATAATGCTGGATTAATTGGAGAAGAATATTTTAAATCAACTAATAAATTTATTAGCGTTAAAACAATAAATGCGTGTGAATTTACTAGTAATGATTTGCCAAATATAGAAAATAAAGCAAAAATTTTAACAATATTTTTAAGCCAATCAGGAGAGACATCAGATGTTTATAATTGTTTAAAATTATGCAAAGCACATGGAAGTATAACTCTTGGTATAATAAATAGAGTTGATTCTTTAATTGCAAGAGAAGTTATGTGCGGTGTTTATTTAAATGCCGGACCAGAAATTTCAGTTGCATCAACTAAATCATTTACATCTATGGTATTAGTTTTATCGTTAATTCAAATGTGGTTTTCTAATAATTATTTGAATAATATTGAAAAAATAAATAATTTACGTTATTTATCAAACACTGTTTATAATATGTTTTATGAACCCAATTTTACAGAAGCTATTGAAGGAACTAAAGATTTTATAATTAAAAATAATATAGAAAATATTTTTATATTAGGAAAAAATAAACTATATCCAATTGCATGTGAAGGTTCATTGAAAATTAAAGAAGTAACTTATATTCATTGTGAAGGATTCAGTGCAGGCACATTAAAACATGGACCATTTGCATTATTAGATAAAACAAATTGTACGTTTTTATTGATTGATTATAATGATCAAGCAAATTATCAAAATTTAAAATCTACATATTATGAATTAAAAGGACGAGAGACCAATATAATTGTAATTACTAATTCCAATGATGTTATTAAAGAATTAAATTTAACTATTAATGATTATATTATGGTGTATAAATTAGACTTTTATAATGAAATTATTTTCAGCATAGCTTTACAAAAATTAGCTTATGAAATCTCAATAGCAAAAAATATAAATCCTGATAAACCAAAGAATTTAGCTAAAGTAGTAAGTGTTGAATAAAGTGGAGTGGGGAAATCGCCCCACACGCGATTAGATAAAAATTTTTATTGAAATTTTTAATTGAAATTTTTAATTGAAAAAAAAATTGATTAGAATAAAAATAATTACTCAAAGTATACAAAAAACAAGAAAGAATAAATAAACAATAAACAATAAACAATAAACAATAAACAATAAACAATAAACAATAAAGAAGAAACAAAAAATAAGGACAAAAATATGTCTACAATTGAAGAAATTAATAAAGAAATTCAATATTTAAAAATGGAGTTAATTCATTTAAGAAAATTATATAGTATTTGTCCAAATTATGATAGTTATAAACTTGATAACAGATTTAATTTAATATTTTTAGAAATCACAGAATATATATTAAGATTAGTTCCATTCATTGAAAAAGCATCATTAAATATGATACTAATTGGTGATTGTCCAAATATCGAAGGTAATAAAGGTTATTTGGGATGGCACTTAAATTTTAATTTTAAAGATTATATAAATGAGAATGATATGTCATTAATTGAAATTAAAAATAGATTAAAAGATAAAGATATTCAAAATGAGTTAGAAATTTTATTTAATATATCACAAAAATATATTATTAGACCTATCATGGAAATAATGTTAGAAAAATCAGATACAATATATTCAAGTAATATGAATAAGTATTTAAATTTGAATAAATTAGAAATTAATAATATTCAAAAAGGTTGGATATGTAGAGAATTATATATGCGACTTGTTTCTCAAGGATTAATGCAGAAAAATAAAATAAAAAAAAATGTTTATTATAAAACTATATCAAGAAATAATTATAAACCCCCCGATTTTATTTTACCTAAACCAGAACATTCATTATTACATATGAATTGTTTAAAAAAATTAAAGCCAATTATTGATAACCTTAATATGAATACCAATGATATTTATGAAATTATTTGTGAATATTCATATTATTTGGATGGTTATATTAAAAATGCAAGAGCTGATATTTTAATAAAAAAAAATGGTATTCCTTATGGTATAATTGAAGCAGACGGCAAACAACATTATGAATATCAAGCTCATTTTCATAATCCAAATAATGATCGTAAAAATAATGAAGCCGGTTATAAAATATTTCTAGAATTACAAAAAAAAGATGAAAAAAAAAACATAGCGTCTAAAATTTTATGTAATGGGAAAGATTGCCTACGAATTAAATATAACACTAAATTGGATGATATTGAAACAAAAATTAAAGAATGGATTGGAATAGATATAACTTAATAAAATATTTATTTTAAAAACTCAATTATAGATGGTATAACTTCCTTGTCTGTGTCTAAAAGATCTTCTACATTATTTAATTCATCTAATGTTACTTCAAAAATTGAGCTATTAATTTCTGAATTAATTGTTAATTCATTTTCCCATTTTTGTATTATAAAAATTGTTAAATCAAATTTTTCTGTAGTTAATACATTTTTTGGAAAATCAATAATATCTTCAACATTTACATTAATATTTAATTCTTCTTTGAGTTCACGTTTTAATCCTTCTTTTAAAGATTCACCTTTTTCTACTTTACCTCCAGGAAATTCATATTTATTTGGCATTTTTTTTAAATTAGCACTTCTTTTTGGTAATAATATTTTATTATTTTTTATTAATACAGCACCTACTACTTGAAGTTTATTATTATTCATAATTTATTATAATAATAAATTAGTTAAATTTTTTATTATATTTTCAATTTTAAATTAAAAAAAATAAATTAAAAAATTATCTCCCCATATTTACAGCCATTCTAAATCTATTATTTACTATTCTTTTGAATTTATTTGAATTTATTTTATTATTTTCAGCTAAATTTTGACTATAAAATAAACCAGAATTATGTGGTATTAAAGTATTAAATGAATCTATATTAATATTATATTGATTAACAAAATTTTTAGCTTCTATAATATTTGATTCTATATTATAATTCAAATTACTTATAGTATTTAAATCATCATTCATTTTGTGTTTAACATAATTAGCCGGTTCTTTATTACTAATTAATCTTAAAGGATTATCAATTAATTGAATAATTTCTTTACTTTTAATTGGAAAAAATACAGACCTATCAATGGTAATATTTTTTTCATTTGCACGTCTATTTATTTCATTGTCTTCAAATCCCCATCCCCAATTGTTTGGAAAACCATTAAGTTTTTCAAAATCTTCACCTTTTATTGAAAATATCCCTCCCAATGCATAAGTAAAACCGTAAAAATGTTT
>Ga0257106_1001335_pt1 | contig 12418 bp, 14 predicted proteins | sample LP_taG_3_FD_190177 | JGI IMG/M metagenome (GOLD analysis project Ga0257106, IMG submission 190177) | Marine microbial communities from Northeast Subartic Pacific Ocean, Canada - LP_J_2011_P26_10m | ecosystem: Environmental > Aquatic > Marine > Oceanic | place: Canada: Northeast Subartic Pacific...
CGTAATTAATTTGTTTTAGAGTAATCATTTAGATATTGTATATTCGAATTTATCGAACATAAACTTCTATTTATTAAAATTTATCAATATATTGGATCTCTATAAAATACTGCAATTATTTTAATTAAAAAAAGGAAAACCCCATGGCTTTAATAAACACACAAATAAAACCTTTCACTGCAGATGCTTTTAAGGATGGCGAATTTATAACAGTAGATAGTGCTGATTTGAAAGATAAATGGTCAGTATTCTTCTTCTATCCAGCAGACTTCACTTTTGTTTGCCCAACAGAATTAGGAGATGTTGCTGATTACTATGAGGAATTCCAGTCAATGGGTGTTGAAATATATTCTGTTTCAACTGATAGCCATTTTTGTCACAAGGCTTGGCATGATTCTTCTGAAACAATTGGCAAGATCAAATATCCAATGATAAGTGACAATACGTTTGAGATATCTACAAACTTTGAAGTACTCAGAGAGAACGAAGGAAGAGCAGATAGAGGAACTTTTATCGTTGATCCTGATGGAGTTATTCAGGCTATGGAAGTAACTGCTGAAGGTATTGGTAGAGATGCAGAAGACTTAATGAGAAAGGTTAAAGCAGCTCAATATGTAAGAGCTCATCCAGATGAAGTTTGCCCAGCAAAATGGAAAGAGGGCGAAGCAACTTTGGCTCCGTCTCTTGATTTAGTAGGAAAAATTTAACTCAGTATATAAGGGCGCATACAGTGCGCCCTATTTTAATTTTTAAACCATTTAATTATGACTAGTCCATTGCTATCTAAAGAGATTCTTGAATCTCTCAGAACTTATACAGAAAATATAGAGCATCCAGTAGAGATAATCCTTCAATCTGGTGTGCACTCAAAAAGACCAGAGTTAGTAGATTTTTTAACTGGTATTGCTGAAGTCTCTGACAAATTAAGCTTCGATGAGCAAGATACACAAGGTTTACTCAGGAGCCCAATCAGCTTTATGTTGAAGACCTCTGGAGCACCTAACGGAATCATGTTTTCAGGTATTCCTAGTGGCCATGAATTCAATTCACTGATTCTGGCTATTTTGCAAAGCGGGGGATCAGAACTACGCCTTGATGAGGGCATCAAGACAATTATTGGAGGCATTCAAGAGGAATTAAATTTTGAAGTCTTCGTCAGTTTAAGTTGTCACAATTGCCCTGATATCGTTCAAGCCCTAAATCAATTCGCTCTTATAAATCCAAATATTAGTAATGAAATGATTGATGGAGGTCTATTTCAAGAACTCATTAATGAACGAGACATACAAGGAGTGCCGAGTGTCTTCTTAAATGGAGAATTATTTGCCAATGGTAAAGTTGAAATCACTAATCTAATAGAAAAGCTTCAATCTAATCTTGTCACTATTCCTCAAGTGCAATCTGAGGTTAAGGCTTTACCTCTGCAAGATGTTGTCGTGATTGGTGGCGGTCCAGCAGCTATTAGTGCTGCAATCTACAGCGCAAGAAAAGGGTTAAAAGTAACTATGGTGGCGGAGAAGATGGGTGGTCAGGTTAAAGATACTATGGGTATAGAGAATCTAATTTCTGTATCCAGCACCACTGGTCCTAAACTAACTACAGATATGCAGTCCCATATGAAAGATTATGATGTGACTTTAAAAGAACATCTCAAGATTACTGAGATAATAAAAGGAGACATTAAGACTCTTGTACTTTCTTCTGGTGAAAGAATAGAGACTAAGACAGTTATCATAGCGACTGGGGCTAGATGGAGAGAATTAGGAGTACCCGGAGAAAAGGAAAACATTGGAAATGGGGTAGCTTATTGTCCGCATTGTGATGGTCCATTTTTTAAAGACAAAGACGTATCTGTTGTTGGGGGTGGAAATTCAGGTATTGAAGCTGCACTAGATCTTTCCGGTCTTGCGAAGAGCGTTACCGTATTGGAATTTTTGCCTGAACTTAAAGCGGATAAGATTCTCACGGATAAAGCTTTCCAGAAACAGAATATCTCAATTCATACCAACGTAGAGACAAAAAGAATTATCGCGACCGATGGCAAAGTCTCTTCAATAGAGTACAAGAATAGAGAAACTGGAGAGCTACATGAAGAAGATTTGGAAGGAGTCTTCGTACAGATAGGTCTCATTCCTAACAGCCAGTTTTTAGGAGATATTGTTGAATTGAGCCCTTATGGTGAAGTGATAATCAATGAAAATGGAGAAACATCTGAACCTGGAATCTTTGCATGTGGAGATGTAACTACGGTGCCCTATAAACAAATTATTATTTCTATGGGAGAAGGTGCAAAAGCCTCTTTATCGGCTTCTGATTATTTAATGAAACTTGCCCCGGCCGAGTTAGAACAAGTTTCTTAATAAGACCCTACCTAAGGTATTCATTTTTTGGCATACTTTTATCTATATACGTATGTCTGACAAAAAGAAATTACTCGAAAAATTACTCATAATTGGATATGACAACCCTAAATTGTCAGAGTTAAGCGAAAAGGCCCTGATTGAGATACTCAATAACAATGATTCTTATTATGAGAGAAACTCTTATGAATGATTTGCTTTTTAAATGATTGATTTGAGGAACTCAAATTAATCTTGAATAGAACGATACTCTGGTTCGCATATTTTTTGGTCTTTACAACACCGATTCAAATTTTCTTTTGCCTTTGGGTCTACTCTTTCTTACTTTCTCCTGAATATAGCCTCTTGTCTTTTAGTACGGCAGATTTTTTTGACCATACATTCCTTAAACCTATAAAGATATGGGCTTACTCTTGGTTTTGGAATGCTTTCTTGGATCTCGTGTGGTCATTACCAGCAGCTATAATCTCTACCTTTAAACTCATCATAAATACCTGGCTAGGATTTTGGCTTTTGCCGATAGCAAAGAATCTAAATACAATTCATTCTAAATGATTAACTTATTTTATAGATTTACTCTCATTACTGGTTTGTTTCTCTCATTGCACGCATGGAGTGAGCAAGATAAAAAGAACGCTATTGATGAGGCTATGCTAGTTTTAGATTCTTTTATGCAAAACTTTAATTCAAGAGATATGAAAACTTGGTCTGAGACTCTTAATTATCCTCATGTTAGATTTGCAGGAAGTGAAGTTACTGTCTGGGATACTAAAGAGGAGTACTCTGCTGTAGATATTTTTGACAGGCTTGCGTCTACCGGTTGGCATCATTCAGCTTGGTTGTCGAGGAAAGTCATTTTAGTATCAGAAAATAAAGTTCATATCTCAACTATTTTCCAGAGGTATGATGAAAATAATAACCCTCTGAAGCAATACCAATCTTTATATATCGTTACCAATAAAGATGGACATTGGGGAGTGCAAGCAAGGTCAAGCCTGGCTCCATAGTAAATATTAGTAACTTTATCTACGTATAAATTAAAATAAGAAAAACATGATAAAACAAGCCATCAGAGACTTCATAGTTAAACGTACTTTTGCTGCCAAATTAAGAAATAAAGGCATGAATACCTTTTCAAACTTTGAAATCCTTAAAAGTATCCGCTCCTCTGCAGAATTAAAAAGGGAGGAAGAAAATAGACCTCATGAAGTAATGTATTTTCATAAGGTAGATGATCCTTATTCGCATCTTGCAATCCAATATATTGATAAGCTCCAAGAATCATTTGATATTTCTTTTCAAGCTATTTTGGTTGGGGAAGAAAATTCTGATGCAGTTCATGAGCCTTCCTTATACAGCACCTATTGTTTAGAGGATGCTAAGCGGATTGCTCCATTTTTTGGAGTTGAATTTTCTGCAGAATCTTACCCTTCAGCAGAGTTGGTCATTAAATCTAACAAAATATTAACTGCTGTGGATACTTTAAATTTTGCTGAAGTTGCAAAGAAGGTAAGCTCTGCTTTATGGTCTAGTAACGAATCAATTCTTGATGATTTATCTAGAGAATACAGTTCTTCAGACGAAGAAGTCTCGAATAAATTAGAATCAGGCAATTTCATTAGAAGTGAAAAGGATTATTATTTTGGTTCTGCATTTTATTACGAGAAAGAATTATATTGGGGCGTTGATCGCCTTCATCATTTAGAGGATCGACTGATTGAGCTTGGTTTAAAAAAAGATTCAATCAACGAACCTATTTGTACACCACATCTTAGTGCTCCATCTAAGATGGAATCTACAAAAACAGTTAACCTTCATTATTACCCCTCTCTAAATAGCCCCTATACTTTTGTAAGTGCAAAAAGAGTAAGAGAGATGAAGGATGATTATCCAATTAATCTAATAACGAAACCAGTTTTACCGATGTTGATGAGAAACATGAAAATTCCAGTAATTAAAGGAAAATATATTATTTCGGATGCAGCACGCGAAGGAAGGAAAAATAATTATCCAATGGGCTCAATATATTCTCCAATAGGAAAACCTGCTAGAAAGGCTTATTCATTATTTCCTGTTGTTGATGAAGCAGGAAAGGGCTTTGAGTACATAGATGAATTATTGCGAGCATCTTTTTATGATGGTATTAATATTGGAGATGATGAATATCTTGAATCTCTTATCACTAAGCTTGATTTAGACTGGTTAGTTATAAAAAAAGAATTAAATACGAAAGCCTGGAAAAAGGTCTTAGATGATAATTTAAAAGATATGTATGAAGGTAATTGTTGGGGCGTGCCAAGCTTCAAGATTACAGATTCAGATGGCAATAATCCTTTTTACGTTTGGGGACAAGATCGAATGTGGTTACTGAAAGAAGAAATTAATAGACGATTAGGATAGTGTCATGAACACATTAGATCACCCATGGTTTGAGCAATGGCCTGAATCTGATAGCTATAGAGCATCTGATGGAACTATTAATAGAATCCCATTGAGGTTAACTAGCAGTAACTTGATTATTTATGGGAGTGCAAATTTAGACGAAGTCTTAAAGGAGTTTGAACATGAAGATCATATGCCTGTAACGGTATCCGGAGAAGTTCCTGTCCAGATCTGGTGTAATAACTTTATTGATACCGACTGTGGTCCTAGCGAAGTTACTAATCCCTATACAGAAACATGGTATTCATTTGCGGTTACTCCTAAAAAAACTTCCTTAGATCTGCCTTACGAAGATGCATTCTCTTATAATGTGAACACTCCCGACACCCTAACTTGGTGTCATAGAGTTCTTTGCGGTCCTGCCAAGGATGGGCATAGCCTAGCCGCTAAAGCGGCCATTGCAGGGGGAAGAGAGATATGGGGATTTCCAAAACATCCAGACCTGGCTGATTTAGATTTTGATTATTCAGATGAAAAAGCAGTTTCTTTTACAGCTCGACATCAAGGTAATGAAGTCATGGCTATCAAAGTAAAGAGACCAGAAAGCACAGAAGGGTATTTAGCTGTAGATGCAGATGCAATTACTGAGATAGGAGCCTGCATTACGCCTAGACAAAATCTTAAGAAGCCTAGTTTTGTTGCCAAACAAACTCGTTACACTCAGGCCTTTGCTGCAACCATGTATTTTTCACCATGGGACGATACAACTGATTCATTAATTATTTATAATGATGAGGATTTTTTTGGTGGCTTACTTAATAGTTGGATGTTTAAACCACATTTAAAGATGCATTGCTCCGACTTGAAAATTGTTGCTTTCAAACCCGAAGGATGGAACGCAAACTTTAAAGGATAAATTTACAATGAAAAACTTTTGGATCTTAATTATGACTTTTATTTTAACTGCTTGTGGCCAAGATAATGATGCCCAAAATAACTTGATAGAGAGTGAAGCGTATTTAAAAAACAACTTGTCGAATCAAGGCGTAATAGCCGTTAAACCAGGTCTTCAATATGTAATTATGAAGTCGGGCTCCGGAAAGACACCAGATTTAAGCGATATGATAACGGCAGATTTCCATGGAACATTGACAGATGGAGCTGTATTTTGGAGTTCTATTGATAATGGAGAGCCTTTGACAACTAAGCTTTCTCAATTAATCCCAGGTTGCCAAGAAACAATTTCATTAATGAGTGAAGGCGATTCATGGCGCATTTTTATTCATCCCGACTTGGCTTACGGAGAGGCAGGTAGGCCAGGTATTCCTCCCAATTCAGCATTAATATTCGATATAAGTTTACTTGCCGTAAACTAGGTACCCTAAAACAGGAAAATTAATATGCAATACGAAGAAGTTATAAAGGACAGAAGAAGTGCTAGAGGTTATTTAGACAAACCAGTCCCCAAAGCAGTCCTTGAAGAGGTTATTGAGCTAGCAACCAGAGCACCTTCTTCTATGAATACTCAGCCATGGCATTTTCATATTGTGACAGGTGATGCACTCGATAATATAAGAAAAGAAAATACTAAAAGAAATGTTGAAGGAGTTCCGCCTTCTAGAGAAATTAGACCACCTCTAGGGTATGAAGGTGTTCACAGAGAAAGACAGATTGAAATTGCCATACAATTATTTAAAGAAATGGGTATTGAAAGGGATGACAAGGAAGCAAGAACTGATTGGGTCTTAAGAGGGTTTAGACAATTTGATGCCCCAATTGCAGTAATTGTAACTTTTGATAAAACATTACAAGATGAGGATATTTCTAAATTTGACTGTGGTGCAGTTGTAAATGGCTTAGTAAATGCGGGATGGTCAAAAGGACTGGGTTCTGTAATTAACAGTCAAGGAATTATGCAATCTCCAGTCGTAAGAGAGCATGCCAAAATACCTGATGATGAAGTTATTATGATTTGTGTTGCAATGGGCTACCCAGATAACAGTTTTCCAGCCAATAAAGTCGTTTCGAAGAGAAGGCCAGTTTCTGAAGTGGCAACTTTTATCGGTTTTGATAGTTAGATTTTGAAGCACACTTTAGCTTTTTTATTTTTTTGGTCTGAAATAATGTTTGCTGAAATCTTTGTTGATGTGAGAACGCCTGAAGAAATAGAATTACTATCTATTGACTCTACACACCATATCGAATGGCAAGAGATACTAAACATTAAAGAAATCGCTTCTTTAGAAGATAGAATTTATCTATTTTGCAGAAGTGGAGTAAGGTCTGAAAATGCAAAAAATATTTTAATTAATGCAGGCTATACAAATGTTTTTAATATTGGAGGATTTAAAGAAGCCTCTGAGTACATTAAGGAAAAAAGGAAAAATCCTTAAAATTGATGCTACTTAATTAAAAGGATAAAATAATTCTATGGAGTGGTTAAGTAAGCATTTAGAACAATGGGCCTTGGTCTGGTTCGGTTTTTTATTTTGGGGAAGTATTTTTGGTGCGGTACTCATATATGTATTTGATGCCAATTTTTTAATATCTTTAGTGGGCTACTTGCTCGGATTAGCTTTTGGTGTAACAGCAAAAAATAAAGGTTGGTCATGGATCAGTTAGACCATCCTTCTATAGATCTTTCAATCGAAGCCGAGAGAAAGCTCGCCAGAACATTTATGGGAAGAATTGAATGGGAGATGATAGCTATAGGCATTCTTCAGTTCACGACTTGGGTTGCAACTTGGGTTCTTGTAATCCAAGGAATTATTCCACTATTTATTGGTTTCTTAATTGCTCTTTTCACAGCCTGTAATGCTTACCTTCCTTCTCATGCGGGTCAACATGGTCATTTATCTGGTGGTAGGAAGAATCTTCAATGGTTAGATTACTGGGTTGGACAAATCAGCGTTATTCCATTAGCCCAGTCTCATGATATTTTGAAAGCAACTCATCTTAAGCATCATGCCCACACGAATGATCCCGATAATGATCCCGATTTTTTCCATGGTAATGCAAAAAATTGGTGGGAAGCGGCTGTTAATGTAAATGTCTCTTACAACGATAATGGCCCAGCTGTGAAGGCCATAGAAAAACATCTTGAAGAAGATCCAAAATTTAAAGAGGCACTAGAAAAGGGCGGTACCTGGGGATTTCTTTTTTACTTTGCTCAGATAATCCTTGCTGTTCTATTCCCTCTAGAAACCCTTCTGCTTTGGTGGATACCTAAAAGGGTAGCTACATCCTATTTAGGTATCGTCTTTTCTTACTTTCCTCATTCTGGTCTGGGCAAGGGACGTTATACAGATACTCGGTTTTGGACTAATAAAATGCCTAGATTTTTAAATCACTCAATGCAAATTCATACTATGCATCATATGTATCCTAGAATTTGTCATTATGATGAGGCTAAAGCAATAGAAGTGCTAAAACCTTTTATGATAGAGCGAGGAATGCCAGGGGCCGAATATATTCCTGAAAAATTAAGATGGAATCCAGTAACCTATATTAAGGAGGCCTACTTTGGCGGACGATAAACAAAAGATAGAACAGGGTGTCCAGCTATACTTCGATAGCATGTATGAATCAGACCCAGCAAAAGTTAGAGAGGCTTTTTATCCTAATGCAATGATTACAGGATACATTGGAACAGGATTGGCCGAAATGAGTGTGGATGATTTCGCGAGTTTCGTTGAATCTCAACAACCTTCGCCTAAAGATAAGAGAGAGGAAGTATTGTTGGAGATATTATCCTTTGAATTAGCAGGCTCTACAGCATGCGTGAGAGTAAGGGATGGATATATAGGTAATGTCTACTTAGATACACTTTCATTTTTAAAGAAAGATGGTGAATGGAAGATTTACAATAAACTATTTCACATAGAGTCTTAATTTATGAATATGAAAGTAAAGCAGATTTCTACAGCATTAGGTGCTGAGATTACAAATGTAGATCTCGCAAAAGTATCTGATGTTCAGGTAGAAGAAATTAAATCTCTCTTAACTGAACACAAGGTAATATTTTTTCCAGGTCAAAATATAAGTCAGGATGAGCATGTAGATTACGGAGCAAAGTTTGGTGAATTAGAAGGGCATCCTAATCTTAAGAATAAGACAGTAACCCATCCAAAAATTTTTGAACTTGCTGCTAGTTCTGGTGGGATAGCTGATGAATGGCATACTGATATAACCTTTCAAGATTCCCCTGCAATCATGTCTGTACTTCATATGGTGAAGTGTCCTGAATTGGGTGGCGATACCATGTGGAGTAATTTAAATGCTGCTTATGAAGCCTTATCTGACCCAATAAAAGATTTATGTGAGGGGATAACGGCATTGCATGACGCAAGACCTCATGGCAAACCTGAAAAAACAGCAATCCATCCTGTAGTGAGATTGCATCCTATATCCGGAAAGAAAGTTTTATATGTAAATGAGCATTTCACTAGAAGAATAGTAGAAATGAATGTTGAAGAGAGTGATATGTTGCTCTCTTACTTAACAAAGTGGGTTACAAAACCTCAATTCACAGTTCGTTATCATTGGACTGAAGGAACCATTGCGATGTGGGACAACAGGAGTACTCAGCATTATGTGGTTAATGACTTTGTAGGTGAAAGAATTATTCAGAGAGTGACAATTATGGGGGATGAGGTAATGGGATCCTCAAATCCAAGATGGAAGCCCGCGTTAAGAGAAGGTTTCTCAGCAGTCACAACCCACGATAAGCAATTAATTACTCATCTAAAAGAAAAAGGCTCCCTTTAAATCTTTATCGTAGCTTCAACAACGGCATGTTTTTTAGGTGCTGTAATTGCATTTAAAACTTCAAACTTTAACTTTATTGCTTTAATGACCTCGAGAGTCTTGACCATGATAGTTTTCGTTTCATTCTTTGGAATAAAGATGTAATCATCAGATCGGGAAAAATTATAGGCTGACAGATTTTTTAAAGTCATATCAGATGAGGAGTTATTAGATATCTCAACTCTTAATATGGATGTATCTCCTCTGTAGCCCTGAGATTTAAAACCTAAGATTGAATCTAATAGAGGGACTAGGTTTTCTTCTTTTCCAATAAGTTTGTTTTTATAGAAAACTATTGTTCGTCTGTCTAAAAGTGCCTCTTTTATTGAGTTTTGGTTTCTTTTTTCTGAAAGAATCAATGTAACCGGCCTATGTTCGTTTTTACTTGAATCATAGTCCCATTCGATAAGCTCATGAACGTCTGATGTACCGATAATAGCGAGGTTATTATCTAAAGCAATTTGCAGAGCTTCTTCGGAGTATTCTTCAGTATTAACAACTTCAATACCATGAATAAGATCTTTGGCAATCATCTGTTTATGCATCTCAGTAAGTCTAGAAACACCATCATTTGCTTGTGAACCCCACATAGGATGATTCCAGAAAATAAATGCACCTTGTCTTTTAGCTTCTTCTAAAGCCTCAAAAGGAGAATATAAGTTACCAAGAGCATATTGATCCGCAACCTCTAACTCTTCATCACTGAGATCTTCAATATTTACTGCCTCACTCATTCTTCTTCGGGCTTCTGGTAGCAAACTCTCATCAATATTAAATAGAGTATTTGCATCTTTTATAAACACAGCATTTAAATGACCGGGAGGCATTTCACGCGTTATCTCGCTTCCCGCTATAACTATTAAATCAGTTTCTTCTGCTGCTTTCTTAGCTTCTAGGAAAGCTATATTTCTATTTTTATTCGGTATATATCTTATATGTGGTTGATACTCTAGATGCTCCGTGATGGCTATTGCGTCTAATTTATCTTTCATCGCCTCTGCAACTCTTATATTTGGCCAAACATGCCCATCAGAAAAAACAGAATGAGTATGAAGATCAGAGGTTATTGTTAGGTAATTTTCAGTATCCGGAAATTCAATGGATCTATCCTGCCCTGATTTAAATGAATTAACGCTTCCATGCATATAAATGTTTAAAGAAAATAAAGAGACTACAATTAATGCTGATAGCTTTTTCATAGTGACTTCTAATTACTTACAAAATTAGCTATGGACAATGCTGTCTCATCACTAACTTCAGGGCAGCCTAGGAAGATTTCAGTACCGTGGACGGACCCCATGACTTGTCGACACTGTGCATCTACATCTGCCTCTCGAAGCAACCTGTAGAAGTTAACTCCTTCATCTCGTAAAGGATCAAGTTCGTTAACAATGATGTAAGTTTTAGGTAACCCTTTTAAATCATCTTCTGTTGCAAAGCTTGGCCATGCCAGTGGATCTTTATTTATAAAAGCATCGACGCCATAAATGATCGCTCCATGTGAGTACTCATGCTCATTATGTAGGGTCAATAAAATACCTTCGTTTTCTTCAGATGAAGGATTCTCTGGTAGTGGCCATTGGCCTGCAATGTAAGGACATAATGCATAAAGTCCTTTAATTAGTCCTATATCACCATCTTGTTTCAGTTTTAAGCTTGTAGCTATCGTGAGATTTCCACCACCACTCTCTCCGGCCACAATTATTTTTGTATTGTCGATATTCAATTCTTTTGCATTGGCATGGACCCATTTAAGACCAGAAACGCAATCATTTAGTCCTGCAGGGTAAGGTTCTACCTCTGGCGCAGATGAGGCCCACATGGCATTTCTAAAATCAACCATAGCTACTGCTACACCTTGTCTCGCTATACATCTTCCCCAGGCCGCATAGAGCTCATCAAAACAAGAACTAACCATCATGCCGCCGCCATGAATGTAGTAAACGCAGGGTAGTTTCTCTTCTGTATCCGGACGTATGTACTGAATTTTGATTGTGTTGCCGTCTGGGTCTGAAATAAATTCTTTTGTACAAGTAACAAGACCAGTTTCAGGAACGACCTCTTTGTAGTGAGGCGAATTGTTAACCATTTCCATCACTGCACGACCTTCTTTTGCTGCATCCGTATCTTGCTCAGCCAAGATACCTTCTCTTGTATTAGCTGGACTAGAGGTAACAGAGCCTAACTCTACCTCTCCAAAAACTGCTCTGATTCTTTTATCAATCTTTAAATTATTTTTAATTTTATTTTCCATAACTTTCCCCTTTATTTATTTCCCTTTGAATACTGGTTCTTTCTTTTCAACAAATGCCTTAGTCGCATTTCTATGATCTTCTGTTTGTCCACAATGAATGTGATGTGTAGCTTCAAGATCTAAACAATCATCTACCTCACCATTCATTGCACGATTGAGATTTTCTTTCATGTAACGATAAGCAACTGAAGGCCCACTGGCAAGTTTGTTAGCTATTTCCATTGTTTTTTCCATCAGATCATCCGGTTCGCAAACCCAATTTGTTAATCCAAGATTTAAGGCTTCATCTGCAGTTACTCTATCTGAGAGAAAATATAATTCTCTAGCTTTGGCTGATCCAACGAGTTGTGTCATGAAATAGCTACCACCATAGTCTCCTGAGAATCCCACTTTTGCAAATGCAGTTGTCATGATGGCATTATTGGCCATAACTCTAAGATCACATGCTAGTGCGTAAGATAAACCAGCACCCGCAGCAGCCCCAGGAAGTGCAGCAATTGTTGGTTTAGGCATCTTAAAGAGTTTTCCTGCCGTAGCTCTTTGATGAACACGCTGTCTATGTATAGCTGCATCAATAGTATTCTCTCCCACTGTCCCATCTCCCGATGAGGCCATA